>Ga0075420_100001297_pt1 | contig 21124 bp, 14 predicted proteins | sample SoiMetdeltSBSDD4_FD_75296 | JGI IMG/M metagenome (GOLD analysis project Ga0075420, IMG submission 75296) | Bulk soil microbial communities from a Populus tree surrounding site in Tennessee, USA - Soil MetaG P. deltoides SBSDD4 | ecosystem: Environmental > Terrestrial > Soil > Tree plantation... | reverse complement strand
GCCGCACGACCGCCGATCCGCCCACCACGCTGGTTGACGCCCTGCCCGACCGTGCTGAACAATCTCGGCGCTTCGCCGCCAGCATCGCCTGGCCCGGACCGCGCGCATTATGACGATCCCCAGACGCTCGCTCGAAGAGGATGCCGTTCTCGTGAGCGGCGACCCCGCCCTTGCCGGCCCATCGCCGCTGGGCTCGGTCGTGCGCTCGTCTCCGGTGGCCAAGCGGCCGAACGTGCCCTTCTGGGCGCTGGTGGCCGGCATCGTCCTGGTGCTGGTCTTCGCCGGGCTCGTCGTGCAGACCTACGCCGACCGCTCCCTCGTCGGCGCGCTCGCGGCGCTCGTGCCGGGATCGCCCTCCGCGCACCTGGCAGATGCCGATCGCGCACGGGTGCTCTATCTGCCCGGCTCGACGGTCCAGATCGGTCAGTCCGGGATCGGCGTGCGGGGCCAGGATCGGGCGTTCCAGGCCGGCGACGTCGTGCTGCTGGGTGCCACCGGGCAGCTCGTCCGCCTCGAAGAGGGAAATCGTCTGACCGGGCTTCAGGCTCCCGAAGCTGCCCGCTTGCCGCCGCTGGGCATGGCCGAAGACGCGATCCTCCTGACGAATCTCGGCGCGTGGGATCCGGCCAGGGGCAGGCTGGCCGGGCTGACCGCCCGCTACGCACTCGGTCACGACGCCGGGGGCTGGTCGATTCAGGAGCCCGATCTTCCATCGGTGGGCGCGAGCCTGCACGTCCCGGGCGCCCCGGAGGAAGGTCTCACCGACGACTTCCAGCTCGTGCCCTCGGCCGGCGGGCGGGTGCGCCGGTCCACGACTCCTGACGGTCCGACCGTGCGCCTCCGACCGAACGGGCGGATGGCCGCGCTCCAGATCGAGGGCCGCGATCCGCTCCCCGCGCTCGACGACGTGACCGTCACAGTCCAGGCCACCGTCCGGGCCGTCGACGGCGCCAACGTCGAGCTTGCGCTCAGCGACGTGTTGGACGCGGCCGGCACGGTCCAGAAGACGGCCGATCGCCGCACCGCGACGAACGAGGACGAGTGGATCACCCTGCGGGTCCAGCGGCGGGTGACGTTCGGATCGCCGAGCGATCGGTACTCGGTCGGCCTGGTCGAGGTCCGCAACCGGGACTGGCTGGAGATCCGCGAGCTGGACGTGTACCTCGGCGCCCTGCCGTGACCCGTCCCCCTCTTCCGACTGTCCTCCTGCTCGTACCGCTCCTCTTCTACCTGGTGCCGTTCCTGTTCGGGTATGGCTGGAGTACGTTCGGTCCGCTGACGCCCGGCTTCCCCGGCCTGCCGACGCCGCCGGGGCGCCAGCCGGCGCTGCCGACGGCCGTCGAGCATTACGGCACCGGCGTCGTGGTTGTGCCGTTCCAGGCCCGCCTGCGCGCCTACCTCCGAGACGGTGACCTCCCGCTCTGGAACCCGTACTCCGGGCTGGGCCAGCCGTTCGCGGCGCAGGGCGAGGGGAGCCCCTACTTCCCGCTGGCGGTGCTCCGCTCGACGGTGCCGACCTCCTGGTCCAACCTCGTCACCTTCGCCGCGATCGGCCTCTCGGCAGCGAGCCTCTACGCCTTCCTGCGCCTGCTCGGGCTCGCGCCGGGGGCCTCGGCGTTCGGGGGCGCCGCCTGGGCACTGAGCGGGCAGTTCACGCTGAACGTCGCCCGCAACAACTACGTCGATCAGTTCGCCATGATCCCGCCCGTGTTCATGGCGGCGGCCTGGGCGATCTCCTCGCGCCGCGCCCTGGCGTACGTCGTCTTCGCGCTGATGGTCGCCCTGCACGGCGTCGCCGGCCTGCTCCAGATCGGCGTGAACACGCTGCTGCTGCTCTGCGGCTTCCTGCTGTTCTACGGCTGGCTGCGCGGCGGCACCAGCGGCGGGCGCCTCGCTACGATCGTGACCGCCTTCATCTTCCTCGGGCTGGGCACCGCCCTCGCCGCGCCGTATGTCCTGCCGATCGTCGAGGGGATGCGCGCCGCCTACACCAAGAACGCCCCCAACCTGGCGTTCATCCCGATGCCCTCGGCGAACGTCGTGGCGTTCTTCTTCCCGCTGGTCTTCGGCCAGATCTTCCAGTCCTGGATCGCGGGGCGGTACCCGGACGTGGTCGACTGGAACAACCTGTACGCCCACGGCAGCACCGGCCTGTTGTTGCTGGCCGTGCTGGCGTTCGCGGCGCTCGGACGCGCGCCGCGCGACCAGCGCTGGGCCTTCCTCTTCTTCTTCGGCGGGCTGGTCTTCTTCCACACCCGGTTCCTGTCGCTGCCGCCCGGCTCGCTGGTCAGCTACCTGCCGATCCTCAACCAGCAATCGCCGAAGCACACGAACGGCGTGGCCGTCTTCTGCCTGGTCGTCGCCGCCGCGTTCGGCGTGGCCTGGCTCCGGCAGGTCGACCGCCGCTACGCCTCGGCGCTGGTCGCGGCCGTCCTGCTCGGGCTGACGGCCAGCATCCTCGCTCTGGCCTGGCGACAGGGTGGCCTCGCGGCCGTCGACGTCCCCTCGGCCGTGGCGTACCTGGGCGTCACCGCCGCGATCTGCCTGGCCCTCCTGGTCGCCCTCTGGTACGCCATGCGGGCGCCCGCCGATGCCGCCGCCGCGCTCGTCGCCACGGCCGTCGTCGTCGGCGAGTGCTCCGTCTACCTGCTGCTCGGCGACGGCGAGCTCGCCGTCCTGGCCGTGCGCATCGGTGTCTACGCCCTCGTGGCGCTGGGCGGCGTGCTGCTCGCCCGGGGGCTGCGGGCGCCGGCGGCGGTGGCCGGCCTGCTGGCCCTCGGCGCCTACGGCTGGGTGATCCTCGGGCCGGTCGCCGGCCTGCCGAAGCGCAGCGAGATCGACGCGGCGCCGCCCTACATGGTCTGGCTGCGCCAGGCGGCTGGCCACGAGTACCGGGCGTTCGGGATCTACCCGGACTACTCGTCGATCGGCGAGATCCAGGATGTTGAGGTCGTCGGGCCGATTGCGACCAATGCCTGGGTCGCGTTCGTGGACCTGGTCAGCAGCCCCGCCGTGACCCGCTTCCACCGGATCGGCAGCACCTTCTCGCTCGACAACAAGATCGAGCCGACCATCCGGTACGACCTGACCACGGACTACCCTCGGGCACGTCCGCTGCTCGATTGGGCCGGGGTGCGCTACCTGGTGCTGGACAAGGCCGTGTTCGCGGACGGCCGACGCACCGATCATCTCCCCTTGCTCGATCCCGCGTCCGGCCTGCGCGTCGCCTACGAGGACGACGCCGTCACGATCCTGGAGTCGCCGACCGCCCAGTCGAAGGCGTATTTCACGACCCGCGTGCGCGAGGAGCGTGCCGCCACCACCCTGGCGCGGCTGCGCGCCGACCCGGCGGCCGTGGCCGGCCCGGTCGCGGTGGCGGCCGACGTCGGCGACGTGGCGCGCGGCGACACGGGCGGTCCGGCCTTTCCGGTGCCGCTCGCGGAGTACCGGCCGAACGGCCTCCGCGCGACGTTCGACGCGCCGGCGCCGGGGATCTTCGTGGTCAAGGACAGCCCCTACCCCGGCTGGGCTGCGACCCTGAACGGCCAGCCGGCCGCGGTGATCGAGGTGGACGGGCTGGTCCGTGGCGTGGCCGTTCCGGCTGCCGGCCGCTACGAGGTGGTGATGGCGTATCGCCCGCCCTCGTTCGTGAGCGGGCTGATGCTGGCGGCGGCAACGGTGGCGCTCCTGGTGGCGTTGCTCGCCTGGGACCTGGTGCGCCGGCCCCGGACGCTCGCGAAGCTGCCCGCTCGCGGCTGACGGTCAGCGCGCGGCAGTTGGCACTGGCGACGTCGTCTCGGGCGCACGGCGACGTGGCAGGCCACGCGCCAGCAGGCCCGGCAGCCAGGCCGCCACCGCCGCGCAGATCCCGAAGTAGAGCAGCACCCCGAACGCTATCGCCGGCTCCAGGATCGTATGCGCCACCGGGTACCCGATCACCGTCGGGATCGTGCTGCCGAGCAGCAGGCCGACGGCGCCGGCGCCCGCCGTCCAGGTCGAGGCCCGCGACTCCCGCATGAGCAGCACGGCGAACGGCGCAACGATGAGCAGGACGATCGGCGTCCAGAGGTAGGCGCGCTGGCCGCGCTGGTCCATCTGCGAGGTCGCAGACAGGTACTGACGCATCACCTGCTCGCCGGCCTCGCCGAAGCTGCGCGAGACGACGATCTCCAGGTTCGGCGGCAGCGCCCGGAGCCCGTACAGCCAGGCCAGGTTCTCGGCCAGCGCGACCGGCTTGTAGTAGAGCACCGCCTCGGCGCACTCCCGCACGTACGTGGTGCAGCGGGCGAACAGCATCTCGCGGACGTACGGATCGTACTGGTCCAGCTTCAGCCCCGCGAAGCCCGGCTCCTCGCCGCCCATCTCGCGCCAGGCGTCGTAGCGGTCGGTCTCGGTCAGGTAGTCGCGGGTCGCCGCGAAGATGCTGCTGTCGTCGACCCGGATCTGGTACCGCTCGGCGAACGCCGGGTGGAACGACAGCCCGGAGAAGATGTTGTGCCAGAAGACGCGCGTCGCGATGACGCCCTGTCGGTGGTACTCCTGGAGCGCGACGCCCTGGTACCACTGGATCGCGAAATAGCCGGCCAGCGTCAGGCTGCACGCGAGGCCCACCGCCAGCGCCGTCGACCGGGGTGGCCCCCTCCACCCTACCATGGGGCCCCTCACCGCTGCGCGGCGCGAACATCGGCTCCGCCGACGTCCCCACGGCCCCCCTGCCCCCTCCATCACGCCTACCATGGGGCCCCCTACCCCCACGGCCTTGCGAGGGAGAGGGGGAGACGCGGTAGCCTGCTCCCCTCCCCCGCGCACGGGGGAGGGGTTGGGGGAGGGGGCTTTCCTCACGACCGCCACGATCAACACCGCCAGCCCGAACGCGACGATCGCCATGACCTGCCAGATCGTCGAGGTCTTCAGGTGGAGTGTGAAGGCGATCACCCCGACCTGCACCACCAGCAGCCCGATCTGGCCGAGGCTCGCCCGCTCGCGGACGGTGTTCGCCATGAACAGCAGGACGTGCAGGCACGCCACCATCGAGAGCACGGGCATCGCCCGGAGCATCAGGATCGAGCCGAGCTGCTTGTTGTACGCCACCATCGGCAGCACCAGGTACAGCATCGCCAGGAACGCCGCCAGCAGCAGCAGCCGGCTCGGCGAGCGCCGGAACGCGAGGACGTACGCCAGGCAGGAGGCCAGCAGGATCGCGAAGTAGGCGACCGTGACGTTCTCGACCCGGTAGCCGAACAGCGTAAAGCCGAGCTTGACCAGATCGACGATGCCCTTGTCGTCCGGGCCGAGCAGGTCGACGTTCGTGCCGAGCTTCGCCCGGTCCATGTCCAGCACCTTGCGGATCGCCGGATTGATGTCCTTGCCGGAGACGAAGCTCGAGATGTTGGCCGCGTTGAAGCTGGCCGGCAGGCGGTCCTCGAACTGCGCGCGCACCGAGGAGAGCGTCGTGTAGCGCACCGAGTGAGCGAAGACCATCTCGGAGAGCGCGACCGGGATCGCGTTGACGACCAGCACGGACGGGTGGGTGTGGATCTCCAGCTCCACCGCCCGCGTCGCCACCATCCAAAACGCCAGGCCGATCAGCAGGACGGCGCAGAGCGTCGGCAGCAGGGCGGTCACCAGCCTGCCGAGGCCGGCGCAGCCGCTGCTCCTGGGCTCATCCATGGACGGGCTCCTGCCGTGGGGGATCGTCACGCTGCGCGCGGGTCGGACGATGCGTACCATAGCGCGAGCCTCGCGATCGTCACCACTTCCCCGGATCAGATACCGGTGCGCCTCCAGGTGTGCCGCCCCTGCACCGCCGGCCAGGACATGCGAATCGGGTCGGGCCATGCCGTATACTCGCGAGCCGTGGCCGGGTACGCGCGCGATCGTGACGGAGCGGGAGAGGCTGCGTGGATCTGAGCCTCTACGAGACCACGTCCCGGGTCGAGGACACCCACTGGTGGTTCGTCGGGCGCCGCGCCGTCGTCTTCGACGAATTGCAGCGCGTGCTCGGCGAGCGTGATGGCGGTACGAGGCCTGACGCCCGCCCGCGCATCCTCGACCTGGGCTGCGGGACCGGCCGCAACCTGACCGAGCTGGAGCAGGTCGGCGACGCCGTCGGGCTGGACCTCGAAGCGCGCGCCCTCGAGTTCTGCCACCAGCGCGGCCACGATGCGGTCGCCCAGGCGCGCGCCGAGCACCTGCCGTTCCGGGACGCCACCTTCGACGCGGTCATGGCGCTGGATCTCCTGGAGCACCTGGACGACGACGTGGCCGGCGTCCGCGAGGTCCTGAGGGTCTTGCGGCCGGGCGGCCACTTCCTGGCGTTCGTGCCGGCCTACCGCTGGCTCTGGGGGCCGCAGGACGACGTCAGCCACCACCGCCGCCGCTACACCCCGGCCACGATCGCCCGGACGCTGCGCGCGGCCGGCCTCCGGGTCCACCGCCTGATCCACGCCAACCTGCTGCTGCTCCCGGCGATCCTGGCCGGTCGCCGCTACCTGCGCGCCACGCAGCGCCGGGTCGAGAGCGAGAACGCCCTCCATCCGGGCTGGTCGAACGGCGTGCTGCGCGAGATCTTCTCGGCCGAGCGCCACATCCTGCGCTGGACCGACCTGCCGATGGGCGTCTCGATCCTCTGCGTCGCCTCGAAAGACCGCGTCGCCGTCCCGGCCGAGCAGCGGCGCGCGCTCGCCGGCGTCGGCGTGGGAAACTGATGGCATGTGCGGCATCTGCGGCGAGATCACGCTGAGCGGCGGCGAGGCCCCGCTCGTCAGCACCGTCCAGGCGATGAACCGCGCGATGCACCATCGCGGTCCGGACGGTCAGGGCGAGTACGCCGACGAGCACGTCGCGATCGGCTCGACACGCCTGGCGATCATCGACCTGGCCGGCGGCCAGCAGCCGGTCCACAACGAGGACCAGACAGTCTGGATCGTCTTCAACGGCGAGATCTACAACTCGCCCGCGCTCCGCCGTCAGCTCGAACGGCTCGGGCACGCCTTCTACACCCGCTCCGACACCGAGGTCATCGTCCACGCCTACGAGGAGTTCGGCGAGGAGTGCGTCCGCCACCTCAACGGGATCTTCGCCTTCGCGATCTGGGACACCCGCACCCGCACCCTGTTCGTCGCTAGAGATCGGATCGGGGTCAAGCCGCTGTTCTACACCCGGACCAGCCGCAGCCTGATCTTCGCCTCCGAACTGAAGGTGCTCCTGGCCCACCCGCTCGTCGATCGGAAGCTCGACCTGGTCTCCCTGGACCAGTACCTCACGTTCGAGTACGTCCCGGCGCCGCGCTCGATCCTCAAGGGCGTGAAGAAGCTGCCGCCGGGCCACACCTTGACCGTCCAGGACGGCCGCGTCGACGTGCATCAGTACTGGGACGTCCGCCTGGAGCGCAGCGAGACCGGCCGCCACACGATCGCCGAGTACGAGCTCGGCCTGGTGCGCCAGCTCCAGGCCGCCGTGCAGAAAGAGCTGCTCAGCGACGTCGAGGTGGGCGTGCTGTTGTCAGGCGGCATCGATTCGAGCGCGCTCGCGGTGGCCGCCGCCCGCGCCTCGTCGAAGCGGCTCAAGACGTTCACCGCCATCTTCGAGGATAGCTCGTTCGACGAGTCGCGCTACGCGAGCCTCGTCGCGCGCCGCGTCGGGAGCGACCACCACCAGGTCGCCATCACCACCGACGCGATGCTGGACGTCGTGCCGAAGCTCGGCGGGCTGGTCGACGAGCCGCTCGGCGACTCCTCGTTCGTGCCGACCTACCTGCTGAGCCAGTTCACCCGCCGGCACGTCAAGGTCGCCCTCGGCGGGGACGGCGGCGACGAGCTGTTCGCCGGGTACCCGACCTACCAGGCCCACCGGCTGATCGAGTACTACGAGCGCCTGGTGCCCGCTTCCATGCGCTGGCACATGATGCCGAAGGTCATCGACCGGATCCCGACCTCCTTCGAGAACGTCAGCCTCGACTTCAAGCTCAAGCGGTTCATCGGCGGGCGCGGCCTGCCGGTCGGCGTGCGCCACCATCAGTGGCTCGGATCGTTCACGCGGGCCCAGAAGGACCTGCTGCTCCAGCCCTGGGCGCGGGTCCAGGAGCACGACACGTTCGACGTGGTCTACGAGCATCAGCGCCGCTGCATCGCCACGGACCCGGTCAACCAGCTGCTCTACTGGGACATGAAGATGTACCTGGAGGGCGACATCCTCCAGAAGGTCGACCGGGCCAGCATGGCCTGCTCCCTCGAAGTCCGGGTGCCGCTGCTCAACCACACCTTCGTGGAGTGGGCCACCAGCGTGCCGCACGACCTGAAGCTCAAGGGCCTGACCACGAAGTACCTGTTCCGCAAGGCGCTCCGGCGCGTCCTGCCGCCGGAGATCACCGATCGGAAGAAGAAGGGGTTCAACATGCCGGTCGCGAAGTGGCTGGCCGGCCCCCTGCGCGATCTGGTCGAGGAGATGCTCTCCGAGCGCCGGCTGCGCGAAGACGGGTTCTTCGAGCCGGCCGTGGTCCGCAGCCTCCTCGACGAGCACGCCGCCCGCCGCGCCGATCACCGCAAGCTGATCTGGACGCTGCTGGTGTTCCAGCTCTGGCACGAGGCGCTGCGGTCGGGGCGGCCGGTGGACCTGCCGGCGCCGACGCGGATCGCGCTGCCGGACGCCCCGGCTCCGCACTGAGGCTCGGTGGTGTCCGGTGCGTGGCCCGTCGTGGGTTTGTTCTGGCCGGACCGCTGTGTCTTGGCGTCGGGGCAGGGCGGTCGCGGTGCCTCCGGGGCAGCCGGTCGGGCGGCCTCGGGAGGGAGTACCCCGCCTCACGATCCCGGAGTCACGGTACACGCACGGGTTGGCGTTTCGCTATCATGGAACGCTGCGCAGCGTTCTTCGCCAGAGCCGACAAGCACGGAGGGCACCGCATGGAGCAAGCTGTGGCAGCGTATGACCGTCGCATCTCGATCTCTCCTGAGCGGTACGACCTGACCCGTAGCGACGTGCAGGCGGTCTGGGCAGCCCGGAAGCAGAATCGGCTCGACCACTCCCTTCACGACAACCCGGTATCGGCAGCGGCCGTCTATGAGGTTGTCGAGCTGCAAGGGATCGACCGGGCTGACCGGTGCCGATGACGCCGAACGTCGCGCCGACGGCGGGCGTAGTGGAGCGGCCAGATCCATCGGTCGGGCCAGGCGACGACGGCCGACCCGCGCGCCCGTCGGATGACCGGCACCGCGCTCCTCGTGCCTGGAGCGGCTGGCTCGGACGCTTCGACGAGCCGCGGACGAGAGCGTGGCTGGCGTCGCTGCTGGCCGTGCTGCTGATCGCGGTGGCCTTCTGGATGGCGGCCTCGCGGGCGGTGGCGCTCGACTTTCACGACCGCGTACCGATGTGGGCCGTCAATGCGATCCCGACCGTGCTCTCGGAGTTGTACTACGGTCACAAGATGCGCTACACCGCGCTCGAATCGGTAAACCGCCGCTTCTTCGGCAGGATCCAGGGGGAGACCGCGACGGCCCGAACGATCAACCCGGCGATGCGTCGTCTCCGAGAGACCGCCAACGAGGACGCCGGCACCGCCTACTTCTTGCTCGGGCCGGACGACAAGGGCATCGTCGATCTGATGGGGCTCAGCTTCCGGCTCTTCGGCCTACGCATCGAAAGCGTCATCACGCTGTACTTCGCGTTGCTGCTGCTCTCCTGCGTCGCCTTCATCGTCGCGTTCTGGCGCTTCCAGAGCGCCTTGCTGCTGCTGGCAGCCTTCCTCGCGATGCTCTATCTGATCATGCCGATGGTGGCGTACAATCCCCAGCTTCGCTCGCTGGTGGCGCTACGCGCCCTGCCGATTCTGGCGATGGTCGCCTGCCTGCACTGCCTGTTGTTCATGGCGACCAGCCTGCGCGAGCAGGTCGGCGTCGTGCAGATCGGCCTGGTCGTCGTGCAGGTACTGCTCATCACATTCACGCTGCACCTGCGCACGACGGCCCTCTGGGAGATGGCGACGATCCTCGGGTTCGGCCTCGCCATCCTGGTCGGGCCGAGCGTGGTGCAGGGTGCTGCCTCGTGGGCCAGGCCCAGGGTGAGGGCTCCTGGTCGCTCAGCGCTGGTGGCAGTCGGGTCCACCAGCGGGCTGGTGATCGCCGGCTACCTCGGCCTCCAGGTCTACCGGGCGACGGTGTTCCCAGAGGACTACCTTCGGGGCGACGAGATCGTGACGCGGACGTTTTGGCACAACATCTTCACCGGCTTCGCCTATCACCCGACCTTCAGCGAGCGGTATCAGCTTCGGCTCGACGATTACAGCATCCAGGCGGCGACCCGTGACTGGCTTGCCGAGACCGGACGGCTGGACATCTGGCAACAGATCGGCGGCAGGTTGCCGGATGGCACGGAGGCGGATGAGATGCCCTCCAGCTTTCACGGGCTCAAGACCGCACACTACGATCCGGTGGTGCGCGACCTGCTGATCGCTCGCTGCTCGACCTTCGTCCGCGAGTGCCTGGAGACCACGTTCTACTACAAGCCGATTTCGCTGCTCCAGAATCTCGCCTGGCTGTACGGCTTCCGAGACCTTCCGCCAGACCTGGACGTGGCCACTTCCCGCTACGTCGGGGACATTCTCACGCAGCAGATCCTGGGGATGTCGCGGGAATTGGACGCTCACGGCGGGCGCGCCTATGTCTGGACACCACTGGTGCTGCTGGTCCTCGCGCCGTTCGTTGTGCTGATCCTGGACGAGCCTCGGTGGCGCACCCGGGCCGTGATCAGCGCGTGTCTCGGGTTGGCGCTCGGGAGCACGTTCCCGACGGTGGTGGGCTACGCGGTGCCCCACACGGTCACCGAAGCAGCCATCGCGTTCGGGATGCTGTTCTACCTTGTCCTGGCGCTCACGCTCGCGGCGGGCGTGCGGATGGTCTTCACCTCGCCGACATCCGCTCCCTGACGCGGGAGACGAGGCCGTAGCACTCGTAGCTCGTCAATCATGAAGCATGCAGACGTCGGAGCTCCATGGTGCTCACAGACTCGGAAGCTCGACGCCGCCGTCAATCCACGACGCTGACGACTCGTGTGAGGGTGGTCCTGGAATCGGGGACGCCGAGGCGGGTGACATGCACCAGCAAGGTATAGCGACCCGGGAACGGCGGGGATACGGTCCGCAGCCGGACCGTCGCCGAAGCGCCGGGCGCGACGTCGCCGGGCAGCTTGACCGACCGGCTGTCTCTCATCACGCCCTTGACCTGATCGTGTAGCTCGGTCCGCTGGGCGATGAAGCGGACTGCCACGTTGACCGGATACGGGCCGTCCACGTTCCAGGTCTCGCGCCCGGTGTTGATCACCGTGACGTCGAACTCGGTCCTCGTGCTGATGCTCAACTCCCGTGGAAGATCGGCGACGTAGCGCGCGGACGGTATCTCTGGCGTCGGCTGAGGCGGCGCGGCGGGCACCACGGCTGGCTGCGACACCTGGCTGGCAGGCTGGTTTGCCGTTGCCGGTGTCGCGACGTCCCCCCCACGAAGCGCCACGAGCAGCGGCGCCTGGTGCTCGACCCAGACTGACGCGGTTGCCATGCAGCCCACCCACGCAGCGACTGCTAGCGTTCCGAGCGACAATCTCCACGCGCCCGCGGTCGGCAGCGCGGCGTACACCCACACGGCCGCGAGCGCGAACGACGGCGCCAGCAGCAGGTACAGCGGCATGCCGTACCGGCTTTCCACGACGACGGGCAAGTAGATCGCCACCAGCGCCGCCCCGGTGAGGGCACACGCCAGCATCGTGAAGCGTTGTCGAAGGAGCTGATCGGCCGGTTGCAATGCTCGGCCACGAAGCCCGAGCACCAGGCCGGCGAACGCCCCGAGCAGGAAGACGTAGTTCAGGATCGAGAGCGGCCAGCGGTACCAGGGCTTGACGTCACGGACGTAGGTGAACGGGAGATCCTGATCGACGAGCGCGAACGCGTGCAGGCCATAGGACGCGAAGTACCGGACCGGGTACTCGCGGATGACCTCGGCGAGCGTCAGGCCCGGGGGAGGCCGCAGCGGGTTCTCGTAGTGCACCATGCTCGGGACGCCCGGGAGGGCGAGCGTGACGGACCTGATGTACATCGGTCCCGCGATCATGTTTTCCTGGTAGACGCTGCTCGTGACCAGCGGGCTGGCGACGCTATACGCGCGCTGGTTGCTCATGGCCTGCGGCACGAACGGCAGGCAGAGGGCGAGCAGCGCAGCCGGCAGGGCGAACCAGGGAAGGTCGCGGTAGAGGACGGCGCGGGCGGTCCAGACGGCGACGATCATCAACACCGCGAGCAGGTTCGATGGTCGCAGCATGACCGAGAACCCGGCACAGAACAGCGCGCAGGCCACGAGCAGGGCGACGCGAGCGCGCGGCTCCGGCCGGTGCTGGGGCAGGGCGAGCACCAGGGCCAGGTACAGCAACATCGCTGCCATCAGGTCGGTGAGCACCAGCCCGGCCAGGACCAGCACAAACGGGTTGGCCACCGTCACGGCGAAGACGACCGCCCCAACACCCTCGACCCCAAGGGCACCGGCGACGCGACGTGCGCAGATCCAGGTGACGCCGACGAGCAGGCCAAACTGCACCATGAAGGTCGCTCGCCAGACGTCGCCGACATCCTGCCCGACAACCGCCATGATGCCGGCGAGGACGAGCGGGTACCCATACGTGCGGAAGTCGCTGGCGAACGCCCGGAGGCCCACGTTGGCGATCAGCCGGCCGAAGTCGTAATACCCCTGCGAGTCGCCGGTAAACGGCTGATCGCCGTAGAGGAAGGCAGCCATGGCGATGGCGATCGCGATCAGCACGGCGAGCAGGCCGGGCATCGAGGGCAAGCGCACCGCCACGATCCCCGGGCGATCTCCGGCGACCGTGCTCATGTCCTGGACGGCTCGCCTGACGTGCATTGAAGATCTCGACCTGGGCGACGGAGTGTAGCAAGTGGTCGGCCGCGCACGCCACCGGGGGTTGGCCGTCGCTGTCAGCGGCCCCAGACGCTCCCGGTGGTCCATGCGAGTGCCCCGCAGGCGATGCATGGACGCACATTCCCGCGAAAGTTCGGGCGGACCATAGCCGGTTCGGGGCATATAGGCAACCAGCGCGACGGGTGCCCGTCGCCGGATGCGATCCGCGGCCATGCTTCATCCCCGACGTCACGAACAGCGTCTCCTGCGAGAACCCGTGCTGGCCGACCGGCGGTGGCGGGCACGTCCTGGCTTGGCGCCGCTCGCGACGGCCCGTATACTCCGGCCGCCATGACGACACCGATCACTGCCGTGCGGCCGGCGACGGTGAGGTGCGATGCGTACGACCGGCCGTTCCAGAAGTCCCGCGTCGTGGACGACGCCCGCGATGGGGTGTAGGGCGCGTTCACCCAAGCCGGCGCCCGGATCGTTGAGGATTCTGGTTCCCGTCATCCTTAACACGGTCCTCGTGCTCGTCGTCGCGGGCGCGATCTTCTGGCGTCAACCCGGGTGCTGAGCAGCCCGGTCGACGGCGTCTTTACCTACGTCTACACCGAGAAGCTCGTCGAGTGGCAGCGGCCCGGCGAGCTGATCGGCGTCTACGCCCCACACGAGGGGATGGGCTCCCGCCTGCTCCAGGTCGCGCCGGCGCTGCTCCCGCAGACGTACGCGTTCAGGCTCACCGCCGATCCGACCCTGCGCGTCTGGCTGTCGTTCATGATCCAGACGGGGCTGCTCGCCGCGACCGCGCTGGCGTATTACCGCGCGGCCGGTGTCCCGCTCGGCCTGGCCGTCGTCGCCACCTGGATCTACGTCGTCCTCGCGCTGACCATGTCCGATCTGGCGCGTTCGTCCTGGAACGCCGTCTCGGCGCAGGCCGGCATGCTGGTGGCGCTCGTCCTGTTCATCCAGATCGGCCGGGGGCCGCGCCGTCGGAACGCGATCGGGCTCATCGGGTTCGTCCTCTTCTCCGTCATCCTGTTGCTGTCCGATCATCTCACGGTCGGCTACCTGGCCGGCCCCCCGTTCGCCCTCGCCTTCGTCGCCCACCTGCTGGCGACGCCGTGCTGGTCAGAGCGCGGGTGGAAGATCGGGGCGCTCGCCGCGGCGGTCGTCGCCGTCGTCGTGCTGGGCATCCCGCAGTGGGCGCAGGCGCTCACGGCGTCCGTGGCGCGGACCGTCTTCAACGACGAGCTCATCGCGCAGCCGCAGCACGCGCTCAACTCGGGCGTGATCTTCAGGACGCCGGACGGCTATGCCATCGTCCACGCGCTGGTCATCGTCGGAGTCCTCGGCGAGCTGGCGGTGGGCGACCGCCGGCGGCGCACGCTCGCCGCGTTCACGGGCCTGATCTCGGCTGGCCTCGTCGTCGCCGGCCTAGTAGACCGTCCCGCTGAGTTTCGACCGTAAGCACGGTGTCGTCGTACGCTTCTTGAGAGGCCCGTGATCGGGCTGACGAAGGAGCGAGGGGATGAGTCGCCGGGCGACGCCGATCGTGCTGACGGTCGAGGAACGGAACGAATTACGGCGCCGGGTGCGGGCGCGGACGAGCAGCCAGCAAGCCGCGCAGCGCGCCCGGATCGTGTTGCGTGCCGCTGAGGGCACCCGCAACATCGACATCGCGGCGGAGTTGGGGATCGCGCGGCACACCGTGCAGCAGTGGCGGGACCGGTTCGCCGCCGCCCGGCTGGCCGGCTTGGAGGACCGTCCGCATCACCCTCCGCCCCGCGCGTATAGTGCCGAGCGGCACGCCCGGATCCTGGTGGTGGCCTGCCAGTCGCCGTCCGAGCTGGGCTGGTCGGGCCAGACGCACTGGTCGGTGCGGGACCTGGCGCGGTACCTGGGTGAGCATCCCGAACTGGGCATCGGTCGCCCGAGCAAGAGCACGGTGGGCAAGATCCTCCAGGCGGCCGAGATCCGCCTGGAGCGGCTTTGACTCCTGGATGGAGGAGCGCGACCCCGACTTCGTCCGCAAGGCCGTGGAGATCATCGAGCTGGAGCTGCACCCGCCGGACGACGGCCCGACCTTCTGCGTCGACGAGAAGACCGGCATCGGTGTGCGCCGCCCGGCCGCTCCCAGCCAGCCGGTCGCGCCCGGTCGACCGGCCCGCCGCGAGTGCAACACGATCCGGGCGCGCTGCGCGGCTTGCTGGCTGCTCGTCCGCGCCCGCACCCGGCGCCGTAATTCGTTCCGTTCCTCGACCGTCAGCACGATCGGCGTCGCTCGCCGACTCATCTCGTCACTCCTTGCTCAGCCCACTCCGAGCCTACAAGAAGCGTACGGCGCCACACTGCTTACGGTCGAAACTCAGCGGGACAGTCCACTAGTCTGGCTCCTGACGGACCTGAAGTGGTTCGGGCCCGCGCCGGCCTACTTCAACGTCTTCCTCTTCCCCTGGCTCGCGCTGCTGGCGGTGCGCGGGATCGACCACGCGATGACGTGGCGTCCGGGCCTCGCCGGGCGCCCGGCGGGCGCCCGGCGAGGCCCGGACGGCCGCCGCCCTGCTCGGCGTGGCCGCCCTGCTCTGGGCCAAGCTCGCCTCCGGCACGGCGACGACGACGACCGTCCGGCTGGTCGCGGTCGTGCTCTGCGCGGCCCAGGTCGCCCGCCTGCCGCGCGTTCCGTACCCAGCGGCGGCGCTCGTGGCCTTCCCAGTCGCGATCGGCCTGGTGCTGTTCAACGGCGGCCTGGTCTCGTACAACCGCTGGTCGGGCGCCGAGCCGTACAGCGTCCAGCGGCTCTTCGCGACGCGCCCGCCCTTCGGCGAGGAGCTTTCACCGCAGGTCGCGCTCAGGCCGGGGAGCCCCTTTCGCGGGTACGCGGATTTCCTGGTGGCCGAGAAGGGCGTGACGTTGACGGCCCCGAACGAGCTTCGATCGTGGCACGTGCTCGACATCCGACGCTCTCCCAGTATTCGCACTTCCTGACCCCGGCCTACCATGCGTTCTTCAGCCGCCTGCTCGACGCCCCCGACGACCGCCCGAACGTGAACCACGCGGCGATCTCCAGGATCAACCTACCGATGATGCGGATGCTCGGGCTGCGCTATCTGATGGTCGACGGGCCGATCGAGATGCCGGGGCTCACGCGCGTCGCGCGGGACGGCCGGTATCGCCTCTACGAGCTGGCCGATCCGAACCTGGCCTCGTTCAGCCCGACGCGGCCACACCGGGTGGCCGATGCGCACGGCCTCCTCGCCACGCTGGCGGATAGCGGCTTCGATCCCCGCGTCGACGTCGCCATCGCCGAGGAGCCGGGGATCACGGATCAGCTCGTCCCGGCGACCGACACGACCTTGACGTTCGTGCGGGGGGGCTTCCGCTTCACCGGCAGGAGCGACGGCCATTCGCTCGTCGTCCTGCCGGTGCAGTACACGCGCTGCCTCGAACTTCACACGGTCAGCGGCTCCGGAGAGGGCGCCCGCGCGCTCCGGGTGAACCTGGTGCAGACCGGTGTGCTCTTCTCCGGCGACGCCGAGATCGAGGGACGCTACCGCCCCGATGGGCCGTGGGAGCGCTGCGTCCGCGATGACGTCGCCGACGTCGAGCGATTGCGCATCCACGATCTCGTGGAACGACGACGGCTGCCGTCGTACAGCTTCCCCGGCGAGCGGTTCAGGCTGTTCGCGCCGTTCGGCCTCGACTGAGGTCTCGACCCTAGAGCCGCGCCAGCAGGTCGACCTGCACCGGCGGCGCCTCGGCCGGCTGCCCGCCGCGCTCGACCTCGAGGATCCGTTCCAGGATCAGCCGCCGCCACTCCTCCGGGACCGGCTCGCGGACCCGGGCCGGGACGCCCATCACGATCGTCCAGGGCGCCACGTCGCGGGTGACCACTGCGCCGGCGCCCACCAGCGCGCCCTCGCCGATCTCGACGCCCGGCAGGATCGTCGCGCCGGCCCCCACGGCCGAGAACCGTCGCAGGACCGGCGCGCCGCGCTGCTCGCGCGCCGCCAGCCCGAAGCGGGTCAGGTAGACGTCGTTGTCGTTCGTCGTGACGACGCCCATGCCGAGGAAGACGTGCTCCTCGACGATCATGTCGCCGACGAGGTGGACCTGGTCCTGGATCCGGGCGAACGCCCCGATCGAGCAGTTGTAGAGCGCCATGCTGCCGCGCCCGACGATCGCCCGGTCGGCGACGCGGCAGCCCTCGCGGAACGAGGCCAGGTCGCCGATCAGGACGCGCTCGCCGAAGCTGGTGCCGGTGTAGATCACGGCGTTGGCGCCGACGATCGAGCGGGCGCCGATGGTGACGTCCTGGAAGCCACCCTGGATCGGGCGGGTGGTCGTACCGTTCGAGATCGGGATGCGCCCGATGCTGGCGCCGTCGAGCACCACGCACTGCTCGCCGACGCGTACGCCGGGGTAGAGCGTGACGCCGTTGCCCAGGAACGTGTCGAGCCCGACGCTGGCGCCCTCGGCGACGGCCGCGCCGCCCGGCGTACGGTCAAACTGAATCCTGGTCAGCAAGCGCGTCAAGGCTTCCACGATGGGGGATCCTTCCTGCTATCGGTACGCTGGCCGTCTATGGTATCGGACCGCGCGCGCCCAGGACCACGAGCGAACGCCCGCTATCGTCGCGTTGGAGCGCCCCGACGACCCGGCGCCGTGCTCGCGCCGCGAGGCGCTGTCGTGAAGCTCAACCCGCGTGCAGCCCCGACGACGCGCGGTGTACGCTGATCCCCCGATGACGACCACCCCAGCGAGCCAGGGGCCGGGGCCGGCCGGCGCGGCCGGATGCGCGGCGCCGAGCGGCGCGACCGACACACCGGCGGAGGGCGTGCCGGCCACCGCGCTCGCCCGGACCCTCGACCTCGCGATCGCCGTCGGCGTGGTCGCCCTCGCCGTCCTGCTCTACATCGTGGCCTTCTGGGGCGTCCCGCTCGACTCGGACACCAAGCCGACCTACCTGATCCAGGTCGAGACCTCCCCGACGCTGAAGGCGGTCACCCCGTACGGCCTCTGGGCCGCGATGGCGTACCCGATGGGCCCGGTCGAAGCGTGCCTCCAGGCGTACCGGGCGTATGGGCGCTACAACTGCGGTGAGACGACGATGATGCGGACCATCGCCCGCGTGGCCGGCGACAACGCCGACGCCTGGCGGCTGGTCTACGTCGCCTTCAACGGCGCCTGGGTCGCCGTGTTCGTGCTGATCGCCCGCCGGCTCGGCGTCCCGCGCCCGTTGGTGCTCGTCCTGGCCCTCTCGCTGATCCTTGGGCCGCTCGACCTCTGGACGGACGCCAAGTCGGCCGAGCCGAAGGCGACGTTGTTCCTGCTGCTGGCGATCTGGCTGGCGCTGCGGGCCTCGTCGTGGAAGGGCCAGGCACTCTCGGCGGCGATGATGCTGCTGGCCGCCCTGACGAAGGAGCCGTACGCGGCGTCGTGGGTCGCGGTGCTCGGGGTGGCGCTGGCCCGGCACGTCGAGCGCACGGAGTTGCCCCTGGTCGCCGGCCCGCGGTCGGCCTGGCGCCCGCTGGTGACCAGCCTCCTCTCGGCCTGGCGCCCGCTCCTACCGCACGCCGTCGCGATGGCGGCGGTCGTCGGCTACGCCGCGTTCCTGGCGGCCACCGTGCCCCGCGAGGCCAACATCATCCTGCCCTCCGACCTCCCGTACCCGCCCGTCGACCGCGCCATCGCCCAGTACGCCTGGTGGGCCCAGCCGTGGCTGCTGCGTGGCTCCCTGCCGTTCGCCCTGCTGGTCGGAGGTGTCGCCCTGGTGGTGCTCGTGCGGCGCGAGCCGGGGACGGCCGCCGAGCTTCGCCGCCGCTACGCCCGCTGGCCGTTCCTGCTCCTGCTGGCCGGTCTGGTCGGCGCGGCCGTCCTGCACGGGCTCGTCTACTTCCTGGCCGGTCGCCTCATCGCCGACGAGCGGTACCTGGTGCCGGGCAACGCCCTGACCGCCCTGGCGATCGGCATGGCGGTGCTGCCGCTGCTCCAGGCGCTCTCCCCGGCGTCCCGCCGGACCCTCGGCCTCACGGTCCTGCTCGCCGCGGTGCTCGCCCACCTCTGGCGCACCTGGTTCTCGAGAGGGATCAGGACCGGCCTGCTGGACGAGCTGACGCTCGTCGGCCTGGGCATAGCCGCCCTGGTTGCCCTGGCCGCGTTCCTCGTGGTGCGCCTCGCCCGCCGGCCCTCCCCGACGCTGACCGCCGTCGTCGCCGCCTCGGTCGTCCTGCTGCTGACGCCGCACGTCGACCGGGCGCTCGACTACGCCGGCACCTGGCGCGTCTTCGAGGAGGGCTGGCAGGCGTACCTCGACGACGTGCTCGAGCAGGCCCCGCCGAACGGCCACGTGCTGCTGCGCGTCGCCGGCCCGAACATGATCGAGCACGTCTGGGCCACCGAGGTGTACACGCTCCGGCACGGCCGCCTCGACCTGACGTACCACCTGGACGTCGGCACGCCGCCCTACGAGGACGGGCCGTCCGACCTGGTCCACGACTACTTCGTCGCGGCGTACAACCGGGGGCGCACGCCGCTGCCGGCCGATGGCCGGAACGTCTTAGTCGTCCGGGCATCGCGGACCGGGGTCCAGCGCAACGTGGTGCGCCGGCTGTTCGGGCCGCCGGCGGTGGCGCTCTTGCTGGAGTCGCCCTCCCGGTTCTTCCGGAACCGCTACGTCGAGGGCAAGGTCACCTTCTGGCGGTACGAGCTGTCGCACGGCATCGTCCCCTGACGGCGTGCCGATCCGTCCTACCGCTCCAGCATCCGCCGCTCGGGGATCGCGACCCGCTCGCGGACGTCGCGCTGGCCGGCCTCGCGCACCGCCACCCGGATCTCCAGGACCCGTGAGAGCGCGCTTGACGAGAGGGTCGCCGTAGGATCGGGCGAGAAGTCGCGCAACACCTCCAGCGGCCGGCCGTTCCGTGTATCCACCGTCTCGAACCGGAACTCCGGCTGACGGTACTGGCCGCTGGCCACGATCGCCTCCAGCCGCACCATCGTCGGCCTGACGCCGGACGGCGTCCGGACGTCCCAGATCACCCGCAGCCGGTCGCGCGGCAGGGCCAGCCAGACCGTGTCGGAGAGCCGGTCGAGCGCGATCTGCTCGGCGAACCGCGTCCGCAGCACCTCGGCGACGTCTGGCGTGAGCACCAGGAACGGCCCCGGCCAGTCCGGCCGCTCCCGATGCAGATCGCCGAGCCAGTACGTCAGGCGGCGCCGCGCCGTCGGGTCCATGAACGGATACTCGAAGCGGACCGGCACGAACCAGCCTTCCTTGAACAGGAAGATCTCCGGCCACTCCTCGACCGGGTACTTCCGATTGAGCGCCCGCCCCGCCTCGTAGTAGCCGAACCGCTCCGGCGAGACGAAGGTCGCGTACTGCTCCTGGCGCGGCACCGTCGTCACGCGGTCGGGCGGGCGCTGCTCGTTCTCGCGGTACGCGAGATACGCATCGCCCAGCATGAACGCGGAGACGATCGCCAGGTACACCATGCCAACGGCCACCGGCAGCCGGGCGGCCACCACCGGCACCAGGATCAGCAGCGGCAGCACCATCTCGATCAGGTACCGGACGTGCTCCGGCGCGTACTTCAGGCTGACGCTCAGGCCGAGCAGGTAGAGCGCCGCGAACGCCAGGACGTAGGTGTAGAGCGTGAAGAAGCGTCGTCTCCTGAGGGCGTCGAACAGGACCAGCAGGGCGGCCGGCGCGACCGCCAGCGGGACGACCGCGCCGAACCCGGCCTTGTCGCTCAGGAACGGCGTGTGGAGGTGATCGAAGACCTCCTGCCACGAGCGGTCGTCGTAGTAGAACACCTTCGCGTTCGGCAGGCGGATGCCGATCCGCTCGTTCACCCGTCGAAACGTGTCCTCGACCACGGGAATCATGCCATTCGTGACGAGGATGTCGGGCGTCATCAGCGTCGTGGTCCGAGCCAGGAGGTTGAAGGCGACGAGGTGGAAGACGTCGACCGGGCTCGACAGCGGGGCCTGGCCGTGCTCGGGCGTGTCGAGCTCGCGCGCCACGTCGTACACCAGGAACGTCCGCACGACGTGGACGCCGCCGAACAGCACGACGACCAAAGCTATCGCCAGGGGCCAGACGAGCGCACGCAGGCCAGAGCGCCGCGCGAGCACGACGGCCGCCGCGAGCCACAGGATCCCCAGCCCCGGCGCCGCGAACCAGAACGTCAGCTTGGTCGCGCTGGCGAGCGACGTCGCGCAGGCAGCGGCCA
>Ga0075420_100001290_pt1 | contig 21174 bp, 8 predicted proteins | sample SoiMetdeltSBSDD4_FD_75296 | JGI IMG/M metagenome (GOLD analysis project Ga0075420, IMG submission 75296) | Bulk soil microbial communities from a Populus tree surrounding site in Tennessee, USA - Soil MetaG P. deltoides SBSDD4 | ecosystem: Environmental > Terrestrial > Soil > Tree plantation... | reverse complement strand
CGCGTCGAGGCCACCGTCGAGGCTCAGAGGATGCGTCTGGATCTGGACGGTCAGCTCCTGCCTTAAACCGGTCCGTAATTACATCCGCTTTCTGACGAATGTTTCCCCAAGGTCGCATACGCCGGTCCGGCCCGCGAGGCTTCAGTCCATCTAGTAGGCAGAGCGCTGCCTGCTCGATGATGAGCCGACGATCGCCAGCATTGCGGCAAGGTGCGACGTTTGTAAGGGGGGAGCGATGGCCGTCACTTTCATCAGGTCCGATCTCGAGTTCATTCTGCAACAGATCCTGATCGCCGAGGCACACGCTGCGGGGACCGAGCTCACCAACCTCATTCCCAATGCTTTCGTGCCCTGGGGGTTGCGGACGGTTGACGGCTCCTTCAACAACCTTGTGCCCGGCAACGAGGATTTCGGCGCCGCCGACGAGTTGTTCCTCCGGCTGCTCGATCCCGACTACCGCGATGACCAGGACGGCGATACCTTCGCCGGCGAGACCAATACGGACTACGGCGCAAGCGGCACCGTGGTGGACGCCGACCCGCGCATCATCTCCAACCTGATCGCCGACCAGACCAGCAACAACCCGGCCGCCGTGGCGATCGCGGGCACGGCCGGCATCGATGGCATCTGGGGCACCGCCGACGACCAGCTCAACGACGGCGTCAGCATCCTCCAGGTCACGGCCGGCCTGGATGGCCTCGCCGGCACCGTGGACGATATCGCCCAGTTCTCGTTCGACAACGTGGCGCCGGACGCAGGCCTGTCCGCGCCGTTCAACCAGTGGTTCGTGTTCTTCGGCCAGTTCTTCGACCACGGCCTCGACCTGGTGCAGAAGGGCGGCAACGGCTTCGTTTTCATTCCCCTGCAGGCCGACGACCCGCTGGTGACCCTGGGTCCGGACGGCGCTGCCGGGACCGGCGATGAGGCTGCACCCGGCTCGTTCATGATCCTGTCGCGGGCGACGACCTATGCCGGGCCGGGGGCCGACGGCATCGTCGGCACCGACGACGACACCGTCGAGCACCTGAACCAAACCTCGCCGTTCGTCGATCAGAACCAGACCTACTCATCGCATCCTTCGCATCAGGTGTTCCTGCGCGCCTACGAGATGCGCGATGGCGCCCCGGTCTCCACCGGCAACCTGCTCACCAATCGCGACCTCGTCGACGGCACCTTCGGCAACGGCGATGACGTCGATCTTGGCGGTATGTCGACCTGGGCCACGCTCAAGGCCCAGGCCCGCGATCTGCTCGGCATCAATCTTACGGATGCCGACGTCGGCAACGTGCCGCTGCTGGCCACCGACGCCTATGGCAACTTCATCCGCGGCCCGAACGGCTTCCCGCAGGTCGTGATGGTGGGCCCGGACGGGCTGCCGGGCACGGCCGACGACGTCCTGGTGGAAGGCAACCCCGCGGCGCCGATCGACCTGACGAACGCGGTGCGCACCGGCCAGATGTTCCTCGCCGACATCGCCCACTCTGCCAATCCGTTCGACTCGATCACCGGGGCGCTGCTGACCGCCGATGCCGACAGCGATGTCGGCGACGACGGCAATCCCGCCACCTACGACGACGAGCTGCTCGACCGGCACTTCATGGCCGGCGACGGGCGTGTCAACGAGAACATCGGGCTGACCGCGGTCCACCACGTGTTCCACTCGGAGCACAACCGGCTGGTGGAGCACTCCAAGCAGGTGGCGCTGGCGACGGGCGATGTGGCGTTCCTGAACCAGTGGCTGGATCCGGACGCCCAGCTCACGACATTCCCGGCCAGCCAGGCGGAGATCGACGCGCTGCAGTGGAACGGCGAGCGCCTGTTCCAGGCCGCCAAGTTCGGCACCGAGATGCAGTACCAGCATCTCGTGTTCGAGGAGTTCGCGCGCAAGATACAGCCCGGTGTCGACGAGTTCCTGGCGCCGGAAGGCTTCGCGACCCAGCTCAATCCGGCGATCCTGGCCGAGTTCGCGCATGTGGTCTATCGCTTCGGCCACTCCATGCTGCTCGACGAGGTCGACCGGCTCGATCCCAACTTCGCCTCCAGCGAGATCGGCCTGATCGAGGCGTTCCTCAACCCGCTCGCCTTCAACGAGGACGGCACGCTGACCCCGGAGGAGGCCGCCGGCGCCATCGTGCGCGGCACCACGCGCCAGGTCGGCAACGAGATCGACGAATTCAAGACGGAAGCGCTGCGCAACAACCTGCTCGGCCTGCCGCTCGACCTCGCCGCCATCAACCTGGCGCGCGCCCGCGACACCGGCGTGCCGTCGCTCAACGAGGCGCGGCGCGAGTTCTATGCCCTGACCGCCGACAGCGATCTCAAGGCCTACGAGAGCTGGGTCGACTTCATGCAGGGGATCGAGCACCCCGAGTCGCTCGTCAACTTCATTGCTGCCTACGGCACCCACGCCGAGCTCTTAGCCGCCGATGTCGACACGCTGGCCGAGAAACGCGCGGTAGCCACGGCTCTGGTGTTCGGCGGCAGCGCGGTGATCAACGCGGGCGCCGCGGACGAGCGCACCTACACCGCCGACGAGCTCGATCGGATTGCGTTCCTCAACGGCAGCGGCACCTATGTAAATGTCAACGGCCGGACTGTCACCGGCGTGGACGACATCGACTTCTGGATCGGCGGCCTGGCCGAGAAGATCATGCCGTTCGGCGGCATGCTCGGCTCCACCTTCAACTTCGTGTTCGAGACCCAGCTGGAGGCGCTGCAGAACGGCGACCGGCTCTACTACCTGTCGCGCCTCGCCGGCCTCAACTTCCTCACCGAGCTGGAGAACAACACGTTCGCCTCCCTGATCATGGCGAACACCGATGCCAACCATCTGCCGGCTGATGTGTTCTCCACGCCCGCCTTCATCCTGGAGGTGGACCAGAGCAAGCAGTTCACCGGCCTCGGCACCGAGGGCCGCGACGACCCGGTCAGCGACGATCCCAATCCGCTGGAGCCGCTGGTCATCCGCGACAACCCGGCCACCGTGGGCCTCGATGCCAACTACCTCGAGTACACCGGCGAGGACCATGTCGTCCTGGGCGGCACCGACGGCAACGACATCCTGATCGCCAGCATCGGCGACGACACCCTCTATGGGGATGGCGGCAACGACCAGATCGAGGGCGGCTACGGCAACGACCAGATCGACGGCGGCGACGGCGATGACATCATCACCGACGTGGGCGGCGACGATGTCATCAAGGGCGGCGCCGGCAACGACGTGATCCAGGGCGGCAACGGCCTCAACATCCTGATCGGCGGCTTCGGCAACGACTTCATCATCACCGGCGAGGACGTCTCCACCACCTTCGGCGGCGCCGGCAACGACTTCATCTATGGCGCCCCGCTGAACCTGCCGACGCTCGGCAACGAGGGCGACGACTGGATCGAGGTCGGTACCTCCGACGGCGCCGGCGGCGACAACTTCGACCCGCAGGAGGCGAGCCCCGTCATCGGCCACGACGTGTTCATCACGGGCACCGGATTCGACGAGGTGGACGGCGAGGGCGGCGTCGACATCATGGTCGGCTCCGACGGGCCGGATCACTTCGGCGGCGGTGGCGGCTTCGACTGGACGAGCTACGAGCACGACACCCGCGGGGTCAAGGCCGATCTGCAGGTGGACGACTTCGTCGAGCCGCCGGTGGCGCCGTCGGTCCAGGGCACACAGGACCGCTTCGCCGACGTGGAGGGCCTGTCCGGCTCCGGCTTCAGCGACATCCTGTTCGGCAGCGACGCCGAAGCGGCCGACATCGACATCGCGGGCGGGCTCAACAACGCGCTCGATGCAGAGGGTATCGCCCTCATCGACGGGCTCCAGGAGCTGCTCAACCGGACGCTTGGGCCGGGGGCCAGCCGGTTTGCGACCGGCGACATCATCCTCGGCGGCAGCGGCAGCGACCTGCTGATGGGGCGCGGCGGCGACGACATCATCGACGGCGACAGCTGGCTCAACGTGCGCGTCAGCGTGCGCGAGAACGCCGACGGGACCGGCGCCGAGCTGTTCAGCGTCGACAGCATCGCCGATCTCATTCCTCAGATGATGTCGGGCGAGATCAACCCCGGCCAGCTGGTGATCGTGCGCGAGATCCTGACCGGCGACGCCTCCTTCGACACCGCCCTGTTCAGCGGTGCCCAGAGCGACTACACCATCGTCCACGACAGCGGAGCCGACGGCGAGCTCGGCACGGCGGACGACTTCGTCACCGTGATCGACAACGTCGTCGGCCGCGATGGCATCGATCGCCTCATCAACGTCGAGCGGCTGCAGTTCGGCGACGGCAGCACGGTTGCCGTATCCGGCGTCAACAACGACCCCGTCGGCCAGCCGACCATCGACGACAACACCCCGCAGGTCGGAGAGGTGCTCATCGCCTCGATTGCGGGCGTCACTGACGCCGACAACCCGGGCGACGGCGCCGTCACCGGACCTGTCGCCTACTACTGGCAGGTAGAGCGCGACCCGGTGGGCGCGCCGGGCGTGTTCGAGGACATCGTGGACGAGGCCGGCGGAGCGCCGGGCTCGGCGGAGGGCGCCAGGCTCACAGTCACCGCCGACCTCGACGGGCTCCGGCTGCGCGTCAAGGCTATCTATCAGGACGCCGACGGCACGCTGGAGACGGTGTTCTCCGCGGCGACCGCCGCGGTCGCGGCCGGCGCCCCGCCCGCACCGGCACCCGTGCTGCCGGACGGCAGCAACGTGCAGAGCGCCGGCATCCACCTCATCACCGCCGATCTGCAATTCATCCTGGAGCAGATCAAGATCGCCGAGCAGCATACGGACGGCGCTGAGCTCCTCGATCTCTTCGCCAATGCGCGCCTGCCGTTCGGCCTGCGCACCGTGGACGGCTCGTTCAACAACCTGGTCCCTGACCAGGGTGAGTTCGGCGCCGCCGACAACACCTTCCCGCGCCTGCTCGACCCGTTCTTCCGCAACGATCAGGACGGCGATACGATTGATATCAATGGCGGCGCGCCGGGCGGCGTGGTCAACAACACCGACTATGGCCAGGGCGGCAATGTGGTGGATGCCGACCCGCGCATCATCTCCAACCTGATCGCCGACCAGACCAGCAGCAATCCGGCTGCCGTGGCAGTCGCCGGCTCCGCCGGTCTCGATGGCATCTGGGGCACTGCCGACGACGCTCTGAACGACGGCGTCTCGATCATCGGCCGCAAGGTGGGCAGCGACGGGCTGGCCAACACCCAGGACGACATCGTCTTCTTCTCGTTCGAGAACGTCGCGCCGGACGACGGCCTGTCGGCGCCCTTCAATCTGTGGTTCGTGTTCTTCGGCCAGTTCTTCGACCACGGCCTCGACCTGGTGGAGAAGGGCGGCAACGGCACGGTGTTCATCCCGCTGCAGCCGGACGACCCGCTGATCGCCGGCGCGGACGGCGCCTTCGGTACCGCCGACGACCTGCCGCCCCACCTGCAGTTCATGGTGCTGACGCGGGCCACGCCGGTCGTCGGCCCCGGCGCTGACGGCGTTCTCGGGACGGATGACGACACCGTCGATCACACCAACCTGACCACGCCGTTCGTCGACCAGAACCAGACCTACACCTCGACGCCCTCCCACCAGGTGTTCCTGCGCGAGTACCAGCTCGACGCCGGGGGCCATCCGGTCGCCACCGGCCGGCTGATCACCAATCACGAGCTCAATCCCGACGGAACGCTCGGCACCGACAAGGGCGGCATGGCCACCTGGGCTGTGGTGAAGGCGCAGGCGCGAGATCTGCTCGGCATCCAGCTCACCGACCACGACGCGGTCAACGTTCCTCTGCTCAAGGTCGACCTCTACGGGAACTTCATCCCCGGTGCGAACGGCTTCGCCCAGATCATCATCGGCCTCGGCGCCGACGGCATTCCGCAGACCGACGACGACGTCGTTCTGGAGGGCGATCCCAACGCCAACGGCGGCCTCGGGGTTGCGATTCCCGTCGGCGCTCCGCGCACCGGCCATCCGTTCCTGGCGGACATTGCAAACTCAGCCAACCCGTTCAGCAGCCAGACCGGTGCGGCGCTGCTGGCCGACGCGGACGATGTCATCAATACCGGCCCGCAACCTGCCGGCACCTACGACGACGAGCTGCTCGACCAGCACTTCATGGCCGGTGACGGGCGCGTCAACGAGAACATCGGCCTCACCGCCGTCCATCACGTCTTCCACGCCGAGCACAACCGGCTCGTCGGCCACATCAAGGACGTCATCCTGGCCTCGGCCGCGGAGGGCGACCTTTCGTTCCTCAACGAGTGGCTGGTGGACGATGTCACAGCGGTTCCCGCGGACCTGTCCACACTGGTGTGGGACGGCGAGCGCCTGTTCCAGGCCGCGCGCTTCGGCACCGAGATGCAGTACCAGCACCTCGTGTTCGAGGAGTTCGCGCGCCTGATCCAGCCGCAGATCGACATCTTCCTGCAGGAAGGGCAGGGCTATGACACGACCATCGATCCGGCCATCGTCGCCGAGTTCGCGCACGTGGTCTACCGCTTCGGCCACTCGACCCTGCTCGACGAGATCGACCGCTTCGACCCCGAGTTCGCATCGAGCCAGATCGGCCTGATCGAGGCCTTCCTCAATCCGACGGCGTTCGACCAGAACGGCACCCTCACCGCCGACGAGGCGGCCGGCGCCATCGTGCGCGGTACCACGCGCCAGGCCGGCAACGAGATCGACGAGTTCAAGACCGAGTCACTGCGCAACAACCTGCTCGGACTGCCGCTCGACCTCGCCGCCATCAACCTGACGCGCGCCCGCGAGACCGGGATTCCGACTCTCAACGCCGCCCGCGCCACCTTCTTCGAGTGGACCGGCGACAGCCAGCTCAAGCCCTATGCCAGCTGGGTCGACTTCATGCAGAACCTGAAGCACCCGGAGTCGCTGGTCAACTTCGTCGCCGCCTACGGCACGCACAGCCTGATCACCAGCCAGACGACCCTGGAGGGCATGCGGGCTGCGGCGTTCGCCATCGTCATGGGGCAGTCCGTCACGCTCTCCAACGGCACCGTGATCGACGTGCCTGCTGATCGGCTCGATTTCCTCTACAGCACCGGGACCTGGGCCAACGACTCCGGTCATGCGCTCGACCTCGACGGCGTCACCACCACCGGTCTCGGCAACGTCGACCTCTGGATCGGCGGCCTGGCCGAGGAGAACATGCCGTTCGGCGGCATGCTCGGCTCCACCTTCAACTACGTGTTCGAGAACCAGCTCGAGAAGCTGCAAAACGGCGACCGCTTCTACTACCTGGAGCGCGTGGCGGCCCTCAACTTCCTGACCGAGCTCGAGGGCAATTCGTTCCGCAAGCTCATCGAGGCCAACACCGACGCCACGCATCTGCCCGGCAACGTGTTCACAACGCCGGCCTACATCCTCGAGGTCGACCCGACGCGGCAATTCACCGAGCTCGGCACCGACGGCCGCGCCGATCCGACGCACGAGGATACCACCGGTACGAATGCCCTCGATCCGCTGGTGATCCGCGACAATCCGGCCACCGCCGGGTCCGACACCAACTACCTGGAGTACACCGGCGCGGACCACGTCGTCCTCGGCGGCACCGCTGGCGACGACATCCTGATCTCCAGCGAGGGCGACGACACCCTGCACGGCGATGCCGGCAACGATCGCCTGGAGGGCGGCGATGGCAATGACTTCTTCTTCGGCGGCGCCGGTGACGACATCATCACCGACACCGGCGGCGAGGACAACCTGCAGGGCGGCGACGGCAACGATGCCATCCTGGGCGGCAGCGGCATCGATCTCATCATCGCCGGGTTCGGCAACGACTTGATCGTCACCGGCGAGGACGGCGACGAGAGCTTCGGCGGTGTCGGCAACGACTTCTTCCTGGGCGACCCCGCCGACGAGATGGTGTTCGGCGGCGAGGGCGACGACTGGATCGAAGGCGGCATGGCCGACGGCAGCGCCGGCGAGAACTTCGATACGCGCGGCCTCGACCTCATCGTCGGCCACGACGTGTTCATCGACAGCATGTTCCCGGACCGCATGAACGGCGAGGGCGGCGATGACATCATGGTCGGCAGCATGGGCGGCCAGGTGGATCGCTTCCTCGGCGGCTCCGGCTTCGACTGGGCGAGCTACCAGGGCGATGACCTCGCGGCCGACGTGGACCTGAACCTCAGGGCGTTCGACGAGACGCCCGTGCCGTTCTCGATCGCATCGGCGCTTTCCCGTTTCGAATCGACCGAGGGGCTCTCGGGCTCGGGGCGCAGCGACATCCTGCGCGGCGACGACGAGGACATCACGACCATCCCGTTCTCGGGCACCCAGGGCAGCACGCTCACCAACTTCGATCTGGTCGACGGGCTGCGGGAGCTGGTGGATGACCTGCTCGGCCCCGGCCAGACCTCGTTCGCCGCCGGCAACATCATTCTCGGCGGCTCCGGCAGCGACATCATCGAGGGCCGCGGCGGCGACGACCTGATCGACGGCGACCTCTGGCTGAGCGTGCGCATCAGCGTGCGCGCGACGGTCGATGCCAACGGTGACGGCGTTGCGGATCGGGATGCGAACGGCAACCTGATCCTGGGAGGCGAGATCGACAGCGTCACCAGCCTGACCCAGCTGGTGGACCGGGTATTCGCGGGCGAGATCAACCCGGGACAGCTGGTGATCGAGCGCGAGATCCTGCCCGATGAGGGCGCGCTCGACTTCGACACCGCCCAGTTCTCCGACCTGCGCGCCAACTACCAGATCCTGGTCAACGGCACGCTCGTCACCGGCAACGACATCACCATCGTCGACGGCGACGTGGTGACCGTGGCCCATCTCATCGACGACGACGGCGACGGGGTGCCCGAGACGCCGGGCATCGACGGCACCGACACGCTCCGCCATATCGAGCGGCTGGAGTTCGCGGATGCCACGATCGTGCTGCGCGATGGGCTCAACGCCGAGCCGGTCGGCCAGCTCACCATCCTCGGTCCGGACGGGCAGCCGGTCGGCACGCCGGTGGAGGGGCAGACGCTCTCGGTGTCGATCGCCGGCGTCATCGACGGCGACAATGTCAGCACGGGCGGCGCGGTCACCGGGCCGGTGGCCTATGTCTGGCAGTTCGATCCGCGCGGGGACGGCGTTTTCGAGGACATCGTCATTGCGACCGGGCTCGGCGATGTCCGCGCCATGGGCGAGACCTTCACCGTCACCGACGACGTGGCCGGCACCGCGATCCGCGTGAGGGCGCTCTACGAGGACGAGCACGGCGTGCTGGAGACGGTGGTTTCCGCGCCCACAGCCCTGGTGCAGGGCGTCAATGCCGCCCCCACGGGCCTGCCGACCGTCGCTGATGCGACGCCCACGGAGGGCCAGGTGCTGACCGCCATCATCGCGACCATCATCGATCCCGACGGGACCGACACGGCCGTGGCCGGCGGGCTCTTCACCTTCCAATGGCAGCAGTCGGCGGACGGCATCACCTGGGTCAATGCCTCCAACCCCGATTCGCCGCTCGGTCCCGACGACGGCACCGGCCAGATCTTCGTGCCCGGCGCCGGCCAGCTCGGGCTGTTCCTGCGGGTGCTGGTGACCTTCACCGACGACGGCGGCACGACGGAGACCGTGATCTCGCTCCCGACCCAGCCGGTGGCCGACGACGGCAACTTCGTGGGCACCGACGCGGATGAGGTGTTCGTCGGCACCAACGCCGCGAACTTCATCTTCGGCGAGGGCGGCAACGACACCCTCAGCGGTCTCGGCGGCGCCGACGCCGTCAGTGGCGGCGATGGCAACGACATCCTCGACGGCGGCACCGGCGACGACTACCTCTCCGGCGGCGCCGGCGACGACCTCGTCGACGGCGGCCTCGGGGCCGACATGATGGACAACGATGCCGGCAACGACACCTTCGTCGTGGACGACATCGGCGACCTGGTGCAGGAGTTCGGCGACGACGGCGTCGACACGATCCAGACGGCCCTCGGCCTCTTCGCCCTCGACAGCCTCTCGGGGGTCGAGAACCTCACCTACACCGGCACCGGCGACTTCACCGGCACCGGCAACGAGCTCGACAACGTCATCACCGGCGGCAGCGGCAGCGACACGCTCGACGGCGGCGCTGGCAGCGATACGCTGAACGGTCTGGGCGGCGCCGACACCATGACCGGCGGCACCGGCGATGACACCTACAGGGTGGACACCGCCGGCGATGCGGTGGTGGAAGACGCGGGCGGTGGCACGGACACCGTGGAGACCCTGCTCAACGCCTACACGCTGGGCACCAACGTGGAGAACCTGACCTTCATCGGCTCAGGCAATTTCACCGGCACCGGCAACGCGCTCGACAACGCCATCACCGGCGGGGCCGGCGACGACACGCTCAACGGCCTCGGCGGCGCCGATACGCTGACGGGCCTCGGCGGCAACGACACCTACGTGGTGGACAACGTCGGCGACACGGTGGTGGAAGACGCGGGCGGCGGCACGGATCTCGTGCAGGCCCTGGTCAATGCCTACACGCTGGGCGCCAACGTGGAGAACCTGACCTTCATCGGTACGGGCAATTTCGTCGGCACTGGCAACGCGCTCGCCAACGCCATCACCGGCGGGGCCGGCGACGACACGCTCAACGGCCTCGGCGGCGCCGATGCGCTGACGGGCCTCGGCGGCAACGATACCTACGTGGTGGACACGGCCGGCGACACGGTGGCGGAAGGCGTGGGCGGGGGCACGGATCTCGTGCAGGCCCTGGTCAATGCCTACACGCTGGGCGCCAACGTGGAGAACCTGACCTTCATCGGTACGGGCAGCTTCACCGGCACCGGCAATGATCTCGACAACGTCATCACGGGCGGCGCGAGCAACGATGCGCTCTTCGGCGGCCTCGGTGCCGATACCCTTGACGGCGGCGCCGGCGCCGACGCCTTGACGGGCGGCGGCGGCAACGACGCCTACGTCGTGGACAACGCGGGCGACACGGTGGTGGAAGGCGCGGGCGCCGGCACGGACCTCGTGCAGGCCCTTCTCAACGCCTACACGCTGGGCGCCAACGTGGAGAACCTGACCTTCACCGGCACGGGCAACTTCGCCGGCACCGGCAACGCGCTCGCCAACGCCATCACCGGCGGCGCCGGCAACGACACGCTCAACGGCCTCGCCGGTGCCGACACCATGACGGGCCTCGGCGGCAACGATACGTATACGGTTGAGAACGCCGGCGACGTGGTGACCGAGGGCGCCGGCGGCGGCACAGATACCGTGCTCTCGCAGCTCAACTCCTACGCGCTGGGCGCCAACGTGGAGAACCTGACCTTCGTCGGCACGGGCAACTTCACCGGCACCGGCAACGCCCTCGACAACGTCATCGTCGGTGGCAGCGGCAACGATGCGCTGAGCGGCGGCGTCGGCAACGATACCCTCACGGGCGGCGCCGGCGTCGACAACGTCAGCGGTGGCGACGGCAACGATCGCTTCGTTGCCGCGGCGGGCGACGGCAACGACGCCTACAACGGCGGGGCCGGCATCGATACCTACGATCTGTCCGCCACCACGGCGGCCAGCCGCATCGCCGCGACGGGGGCGTCCAGCGCCCAGATCGGCTCCGATACGCTCTCCGGCATCGAGAATATCATCGGTGGCCAGGGCAACGATGTCATCGTCTTCGGCAATGACGCCAACGTCATCGACGGTCGGGGCGGCACCGATACGATCCTCGCCGGCGGCGGCAACGATACCGTCATCGGAGGGGCCGGCAACGACGCCCTCGACGGCGGGGCCGGCAACGACATCTTCGTGTTCGCCGCCGGCTTCGGCGCCGACCGGATCAGCGGCTTCGATGCGAATCCGACGGGCGGCCAGGATCTGCTGGACATCAGCGCGCTCGGCATCACCGCCGCGACCTTCAGCGGGAGCGTGTCGATCACCAGCATCGGTGCCGTCACCATGGTCACCATCGGGGCCGACTCGTTCGCGCTGGTGGGGATCAGCGGCAGCGGCGTGAACGCCATTACCCAGGATGACTTCATCCTGGCCTGAATCGGTCTGCGGCGGGCACACCGCCGCAGAGAGGGCGACGGAGCAATCCGGCCGCAGGAACGGAGGACAGGGTGAACAGGCAACCGCAGGCTTCGGGCGGCAACGGAGCGGGCAAGCCGCGGCCGCAGGTCGCGGCGACCAAGACCGCGATACGGCCCAGGGACGCGCGGCAGCTGCGGCTCGGGCAGTCCTTCGCCCAGGTCGTGGCCGTGCTGATGCGCGACCGCAACTTCAGCCAGATGCGCCTCGCCGACCTCGAGTGGCTGGTGCTGCCGCCGGTCATGTCCGGCCAGTTCCGGCTGGCGCAGATGCCGGCGCCGCCAGGGCGGGCCCCAGGCGCCGCTCAGGCGAGCGCCAAGGGCAAGGACGGCGGGGTGCTTGTGCCGGTCGCCGTGGCCCTGTGGGCGAGCGTCTCGGCGTCCATCGACAAGCAGCTGTCTGAGAATCTCGACAAGGTGGTGCGCCTGGGCTCCGGCGACTGGGCCTCGGGCGACAACCTCTGGCTCATGGCCGTGGGCGGCGACCGACGGGTGCTGCCGAAGTTCATCGATCAGCTCGTCAAGACCGAGCTCAAGGGGCAGCGCGTGAAAATGCGCGTGCGCGGTCCGGGCAACACCGTAGTCGTCAAGACGCTGGGCCAATCGGCGTCGAAGTGACGAACGATCGAGTTCCTCACCAGGAGAAGCGGCCATGTATATTTCATCCAAGGCATCACGCATAAGGCAGCGCGAGGCGCAGAGGGCGCGCGACAACCGCACGGAGATCAGAAAGGCCCTGCGGCTGGGCCAGATCACCCGGCGCGACCTCGTCAAGTGGGGCATCTACACGGGCACGGGCGCGCTCGCCCTGAAGAATGGCCTCAGTCCGTTCGCGCGCAGCGCCTTCGCCGACGTCCCCACGGGCACGCCGCGCAGCCCCCTGTTCGGCGTGCTGAAATTCACCCAGAGGATGCCGCGGCTGAGGACGCAGACGCCGCTCCCGCTCGTCAGCAATGCCGCCAACGAGGCCGTGTTCCCGGCCGGCCTGGGCTACCACAACGCCAAGCGGCTGTCCTACCACAACGACTTCAACGACTACGTCGACCCCGTCACCGGGCAGCCGGTCCCGGCGAGCGAGAACCCCTACCGCAACCCGCTCACCAACCGCGGGCCCATGGAAGGCCGTCCCCCCGGAGAGTTCTTCGCCCACCAGCGCTGGGGCGAGTTCTTCCCCAAGGTCGGCTATGTCCTCTCCCTGGGGCAGTGCGTGCCCGGCACCAGGTTCCATCCCGGCCTCCCCGATCAGGAGCCGAACGCGGTCTGGTGCTTGGGCTCCGGGCCGTTCTCGGGGGGCACGATGGCCCCGCCGCTGATCAAGGGGCGGTACGGCGAGCCGATCATCACCCGCGTCTACAACAACACGCCCAAGGATCGGGTCCTGAACGGCGTGGAGCAGAACGGCGGGTTTGGCCGCAACGAGACGCAGCTGCACTTCCACAACGCCCATAACGGCGCAGAGAGCGACGGCGCCACCGGCGCCCACCACTACCCCGGCACCTTCTACGACTACCTGTGGAGCACCTCGCTCGCCCGGCGCGATCAGATCAACACCGACGCCACCGATATTCGGGCGGCAGGGCCGGACAACGGCTCCGGCGTCGTCAAGGTGGCCGGCGACTGGCGCGAGATCCAGGGCACCATGTGGGCCCACGACCACCGCTTCTTCTTCACCGCTGAGAACGTCTACAAAGGCAATCTCATGTCGGTGAACTACTACAGCGGCCGCGACAGGGGGCACGAGACCAACACCGCCGGCGGCAATCTGCGGCTGCCCAGCGGCACGCGGCTCGGCTGGGGCAACGTCGACTTCGACGTGAACCTGACGGTCTCGGACGGTGCCACCGACGCGGACGGTCAGTACTTCTTCGATATCTTCACCAACGACGGGTTCCTGGGCGACCTGCCGCTCGTCAACTTCGCCTATGCGCCCTTCTTCGACGTGCTGCCGCGGAAGTACCGGTTCCGCATCCTCAACGCGTCCATGTCACGCTTCTACAAGCTTGCGCTGAGCTTCAACGGGGCCGCGGTGCCGTTCAGGTTCATCGCCAACGACGGCAATCTGGTGGTCAACCCGATCACGCTGACGCAGCTCGACGAGCAAGGGATCGCCGAGCGCTACGACATCGTGGTCGACTTCTCGGCGTTCCCCGTGGGCTCCAGGATCCACCTCGTCAACCTGCTCAAGATGCGCGGCGACGGCCGTGGCCCGCAGGAGGCGCTGTCGCTGGCCCAGGCGCTGGCGGGCGATCCGACCGACCCGGTGATCGGCAGAATGATGGAGTTCCGGGTGGTGGCCTCGACGCCGAGCGTCGACCAACCGGGGCTCACGCTGACCATCGCCAACAGCTGCGGCCCCAACGACCGCAGCCAGGTGCCGGCGATCCTGACGGAGCAGATCCCCATCGTTGCGCCGGTGCGGACCAGGGTCATCGAGTACGGAAGGTCGGGCGACGAGATCAACGGCACCTCGCGCGACCCCGTCACCGGCCAGTGTACGCCCGACTGCGCCGAGCTCGCGACCTTCCCCTGGTCGATCAAGATCGATGGACAGGACGCGCACAGCTTCAACGCCAACCGCATCTCGCTGCTCGTTCCGCAGCCAGGTGAGATCGAGCATTGGACCCTCGTCAACGGCGGCGGCGGCTGGGACCACCCGATCCATCTGCACTTCGAGGAAGGCGTCACCATCAGGCGCGGCGACCTGGCCACAGGGGTGGAGCAGCCGGCCCCGATCCCCGCCACGGAGCTGCTCGTGAGAAAGGATGTCTGGCGCCTGCGTCCATCGGGCACCGTCACGTTCCAGGTGCAGTTCGGCGAGTTCGGCGGGTCCTACGTGAACCACTGCCACAACACGGTGCACGAGGACTTCGCGATGCTGCTGCGGCTCCAGCTCCTTGCTGGTGCCGGACCGCAGGTGGCGGTGACGCCGACGCCCCACCCGACGCCCGATGGCGTGTTCTTCACGACGCCGGAGATCCTCCCCGAAGGCGATCCGCGGTCGCAGACGTAGGCGACGCGGCGCCGCGGAATCCCCTCTCCCCGCTTGCGGGGAGAGGGCTAGGGTGAGGGGCAGCCACAAGCGAAACCCTCTCCACGAGGAGCCTTCGAGCATAGATCCGAAGCGGTGTGCAGACCTGCGGTTTGACAGGTGAGAGGCCTTTGGTGCCCCTCAGGCCAGCCCTCTCCCCGTCGCCCTCAGGAGTTTGTGACGAGGATCGCGTTCGCGGGTAGCCCGAGGGCGGCGGGGAGCGGGAGCCCTGCGGGGCGCCCTAATGCCGGAAGTGCCGCGTGCCCGTGAAGACCATGGCGAGCCCGGCGTCGTCGGCGGCCCTGATCACCTCGTCGTCGCGCACCGAGCCGCCCGGCTGGATCACCGCGGTGGCGCCCGCCGCAGCGGCGGCCAGGAGGCCGTCGGCGAACGGGAAGAAGGCGTCGGAGGCCACCACCGAGCCCCGGGTCAGCGGCTCGGTCTCTCCGGCCGCCTTCGCCGCCTCCGCCGCCTTGAGGGCGGCGATGCGCGAGCTGTCCACGCGGCTCATCTGGCCCGCGCCGATGCCCACCGTGGCGCCGTCCCTGGCGTAGACGATGGCGTTTGACTTCACATGCTTGGCCACCTTGAAGGCGAACTTGAGATCGGCCAGCTCCCGCGGCGTCGGCGCCCGCTTTGTCACCACCTTCAGCGCCATGTCCTCCACCACGGCATTGTCGCGTGACTGCACGAGGAAGCCGCCGGCCAGCGAGCGGAACGTAAGGCCGTCAGCGCGCGGATCGGGCAGGCCGCCGCTTGTGAGGAGGCGCAGGTTCCTCTTCTTGGCGAAGACCGCCTTGGCCTCGGGCGTCGCATCGGGAGCGATGACGATCTCGGTGAGGATACTGGTGATCTCGCGCGCGGTTGCCTCATCGATGGTGCCGTTCAGCGCGATAATGCCTCCGAAGGGGCTTACGGGATCGCAACGGAACGCCTTGGCGTAGGCTTCCAGAAACGTCGTGCCCAGCGCGACGCCGCACGGGTTGGCGTGCTTGATGATCGCCACCGCGGGCGACGCCTTGGGATCGAACTCGGCGATCAACTCCATCGCCGCGTCGGCATCGCCGAAGTTGTTGTACGACAGCTCCTTGCCCTGGTGCTGCACGGCGGTCGCAACGCCGGGGCGCCGCTCACCGGAAAAGTAGAAGGCCGCCCGCTGGTGCGGGTTCTCGCCGTACCGCAGCTCCTGGGCGAGCCGGCCGCCAAAGGCGCGCCAGGCGGGCGCCGTTTCGCCCAGCGTCTGGGCAAACCAGCCGCCGATCGCCGCGTCGTAGGCCGCGGTACGGGCGTAGGCCTTGGCGGCCAGCGCCCTGCGCAGCTCCAGCGTGGTGGCGCCGTTGTGCCGGCCCATCTCATTCAGCACGCGGCCGTAGTCCTCCGGGTCCACGACGACGGTGACGGCAGCGTGGTTCTTGGCGGCGGCGCGGATCATCGCGGGGCCGCCGATGTCGATGTTCTCGATGCAGTCGTCGAAGGCAGCACCTTTCGCCACCGTGGCCTCGAACGGGTAGAGATTGACCACCAGCAGGTCGATGGGCGCGATGCCGTGGGCTGCGGCCGCCGCAGCGTGCGCTGCGTCGCCGCGAATGGCGAGCAGGCCGCCGTGCACCTTGGGGTGCAAGGTCTTGAGCCGCCCGTCCATCATCTCGGGAAAGCCGGTGTGCTCCGACACGTCCTTCACCGCGAGCCCGGCATCACTCAGGGCCTTGGCGGTGCCGCCCGTTGAAAGGACCTCCACGCCGAGCGCGCTCAGCGCCTCCGCCAGCTCGACGAGCCCCGCCTTGTCGGACACCGAGATCAGCGCGCGCCGGATCGCACCATCGGCCATTGAACCAAGCCTCGCTCGCGGCCCCCGCCGCCTTGCCGAGCGAGCCCGTTAGCACGGAAGGCTTATACCCGTCATCCCGGAAGCCGAGCCGGAGGCGAGGCTATCCGGGACCGCGTGAGGCGAATCGGACGGCTGAGGTCCCGGATCGGAGCGCCTCCCGCCTGCAGCTCGCGTCGCTCCGTGCGGGATGACGGGTAGAGCTCACGGATAGAAAATCGGTTGCGCGGCGTCCGAGTCGGCGGTCAGCAGGCCGGCGACGATGGAGCGGGCCAGCTGCTCGGCGGTGCAGCGGTGGCCGATGTCATTCAGGTGCAGGTTGTCGGGTGCCAGGTAGAATCGGTCGCCGTTCTGGCGCGCCAGCTCGCGCATGGCCTCGAAGCGGTCCACCAGCATGACGCCGCGGTCGCGCGCCACCTCGGCGATGGCTCCCACCACGTGCCCGTAGTAGTCGTCCTTGGCGAGCGCGTCGCCGTACTGCGGATCGACCAGGACCACGTCGATGCGCTGCTCCTTGAGCCAGGCCAGCGTCGTCCTCAGGCACTGCTTGAAACCGTCGAGGACCACATGGCGCAGCGCGTCGTTGGTGCCGACCTGCCAGACCACCAGGTCGGGCCTCGCCTCCTCGACCTCACGCCGCATGCGGTCGGCGGCGCCCTGCGCCTCCTCGCCCCCTTGGCCGCGCCCGATCACCTCGAAGTCGAGTCCTTTGAGTGTGCCCTCCAGGGACGTCTCCAATTTGGCCACGTAGGTGGTCGCCAGCGAGGACGCGCCGACGCCGGCCGTGGAGGACGAGCCGATGGCCAGCACCTTCACCGCCCGGTTGGCGCGCGCCGCCCGGCGCAGCGCCGGCAGCGGCCTGCGGAAGGCCTCGCCGGGAAGCCGCTTGGACCGGCAGTCGGGGGACAGATTGGGCGGCGTGGAGGGCAGCGAGAGCACGCGTGCGTCGGCCGCGGCCAGCTCCTGCGCGGTTGCCGCCAAGGGCGCGCACAGGTAGGCCGTCGCGAGGCTGCAAATACCCCAGGCGAAGCCACGCCGCATCATGAAATCGCGCCCCCATTTTTACCAATTTGCCTGGAGTCTAGGCGACCGCTGCAGGCCGGTAAAGCCTCCTCTCGGCTAGACTATCGGCTAGAGCATCATCGGTCTTCGGCGGGACCAGACCTCACAGGAGGGGCCTCACACAGAGTCTGCCGGGTCTACCCATCCGGTTGACAGCATCGCTCCAGCCAAGCGAGAACACCCGTCATGGCAAACGAAGCATTACAGACGATCATCGAAGCCGCGTGGGACAAGCGCGACAGCGTCAGCCCGGCGACCGGGGGCGACGTCCGCGCCGCGGTCGAGGCGGCGCTCGATCTCCTCGACACGGGCCAGGCCCGCGTTGCCGCCAAGCGGGACGGGGAATGGATTGTCCACCAGTGGCTTAAGAAAGCCGTTCTGCTCTCGTTCCGCTTGCATGACATGACCGCCATCGAGGGCGCGCCGGGCGGCGCGAGCTGGTGGGACAAGGTGCCCTCGAAGTTCGCGGGGATGACGCCGGAGAGGTTCAAGGCAGCGGGCTTCCGGGCGGTGCCCGGCGCCGTTGTGCGGCGGGCGGCCTACGTGGCGCCCGGCGTAGTGCTGATGCCCTCGTTCGTGAACCTGGGGGCCTACATCGACACCGGCACCATGGTCGATACCTGGGCCACGGTGGGCTCCTGCGCCCAGATCGGCAAGAACGTGCACCTGTCAGGCGGCGTCGGCATCGGTGGCGTGCTGGAGCCGCTGCAGGCCAACCCCACCATCATCGAGGACAACTGCTTCATCGGCGCCCGCTCCGAGGTGGTGGAGGGCGTGGTCGTGGGCGAAGGCTCGGTGCTTTCCATGGGGGTGTTCATCAGCGCCTCCACCAAGATCGTCGACCGCGCCACCGGCAAAATCCTGACCGGCAAGGTGCCGCCCTACTCGGTGGTGGTGCCCGGCACGCTGCCCGGCAAGCCGTTCCCGAACAACGAGCCGGGCCCGGGCCTCTATTGCGCCGTGATCGTCAAGACTGTCGACGCCCAGACCCGCGCCAAGACGGGCATCAACGAGCTGTTGCGCGACTGACATGTGCGGCGCGGGGTCTGACCCCGTCCGTTAGGGGAGGTGACGGTGGACCGCGAGCGCCTGAACCTGACCCTCGATGCCGAGAGGGTGATCGAGACCATCGTCACGCTGCAGCGGCGTATCACCGAGCGGTTCCCCGGCGCCGGCCTCGCCAAGGTCTGCGGCGACCTCCTGACCGTGGCGCAGGCCAGCTCCGCGCGGGCCGAGCAGATCGCCCGGCGCCATGTGCTCCTGCGTCTCGGTCTCCTGGTGCTCTTGGCGGGAGGTGTGGCCCTGCTCGCCTGGGTGCTCAGCCGGATCGACTACTCGCGCACCGCCAACGACAGCGTCTTCACCATAGTTCAGGGCATCGACGCGGTCGCCAACCTGGCGGTGCTGACGGGGGGTATCCTGCTCTTCACGGTCACCATCGAGCAGCGCCTGAAGCGGCGGCGGGCGCTGGCTGCCCTGCACGAGCTGCGCGCCATCATGCACGTCATCGACATGCACCAGCTCACCAAGGACCCGACGGCGGCCGTCATCGTCGGCGGCAAGACGGCATCCTCGCCGCCGCGCACGCTCACGCCCTACGAGCTGTCGCGCTATCTCGACTACTGCTCGGAGATGATGTCCCTCACCTCCAAGGTGGCCGTGCTGTTCGCCCAGAGCCTGCCCGACCCGGTGGTCACCGAGGCCGTCAGCGACATCGAGCGCATCGCTGCGGGCATGGCGCAGAAGGTCTGGCAGAAGATCATGATGCTGGACTCGGCCATCCGCCAGGCGCCAGGATCGGCGCACCGGTCGCCGGCGGCCGCCGACGGCATGCCGCCGCAGCTGGCCGAAAGCACCTGACGCGAAGCGCCCGGCGCGCTAGCCTGCCCTGCATGCCGAGTCACATCCACGATCCTGTCGAGATCGCCCAGGGGCTGATCCGCTGCCGCAGCGTGACGCCCAGCGAAGGCGGGGCGCTGTCGTACCTGCAGGCCATCCTCGAGCCGGCCGGCTTCGCCTGCCACCGCCTCACCATGCGTGCGCCCGGAACATCCGACGTGGAGAACCTCTACGCCCGCCTCGGCACCGGCCGCCCGCACCTGTGCTTCGCCGGCCATACCGACGTGGTGCCGCCGGGCGACGAATCCGCCTGGACCCGCCCGCCGTTCGCCGCCGACATCCTGGACGGCCTGCTCTACGGCCGCGGCGCCGTCGACATGAAGGGCGGCATCGCCTGCTTCGCGGCGGCGGCGCTGGGCTATATCCGGGAGGCAGGTGGGCGGGCCAGCGGCGGGCTGCCGCGCGGGTCCCTCTCGTTCCTGATCACGGGCGACGAGGAGGGGCCGGGCGTCAACGGCACGCCCAAGGTGCTGGAGTGGATGCGGGAACGCGGCGAGGCGCCCGACGCCTGCCTGGTAGGCGAGCCGACCAGCTCCAAGGCGGTGGGCGACGAGGTCAAGATCGGCCGGCGCGGCTCCGTCACGGTGGAGCTCACCGTCCACGGCAAGCAGGGCCATGCCGCCTACGGCCACCTGGCCGAGAACCCCGTCCCCAAGCTCGCCCGCATGATCGACCGGCTGAGCGCCACGCCTCTCGACGCCGGCACGGCCAGGTTCCAGCCATCGAGCGTCGAGGCGACCGTGGTAACGGTGCCCAACAGCGCCTCCAACGTCATCCCGGCCTGGGCGCGCGCGCTCCTGAGCATCCGCTACAACGATGCGCACGCGCGGGCCTCCATCGAGGCCTGGGTACGGGGGCACTGCGAGGCGGTCGCCCGCGAGCTGGCGGCACGGTTCACGCTGGCCTTCTCGGGCACGCACGAGGTCTTCCTGACGGAGCCGGGCCCACTGGCGGACGCGGTGTGCGGGGCCGTGCAGGCCGTCACCGGCCGCACCCCGGCGCTCACCACCAACGGCGGGGCGTCCGATGCCAGCTTCATCCGCAGGCACTGCCCGGTGGTGGAGCTCGGGCTCCTCAACACAACCGCCCACCAGGTTGACGAGCGCGTTCCCGTGACCGACCTGGTGGCGCTCACGGCCATCTACCGCCGCCTGCTCGAGAGCTACCTCGGGTAGCGGCCGGTCTGCCACCTCATCATCCCGGCGGGACCGCGGAGCTCGCCCAGCGGTCGGGCTCGGCGCGATGCGAGCCGCAGGCGAGCAGCGGTCCGATGGGAGAATCGGTGCCGGTAGCGTAGGCGCGGCCGACTGGGTGACCGCTGTTCGCA
>Ga0075420_100001289_pt1 | contig 21183 bp, 11 predicted proteins | sample SoiMetdeltSBSDD4_FD_75296 | JGI IMG/M metagenome (GOLD analysis project Ga0075420, IMG submission 75296) | Bulk soil microbial communities from a Populus tree surrounding site in Tennessee, USA - Soil MetaG P. deltoides SBSDD4 | ecosystem: Environmental > Terrestrial > Soil > Tree plantation... | reverse complement strand
TTGTGTAATAGATTTTGTCAAGGTCAGTTGCAGTAGATGACAGTGTTACTAGTTGATCTGTTCCAAATGTTCCACCTGGTGGTGCAGCAGTAACTGTTGGGCCAGTACTATCTATCGTAAAGCTACGCGTATTTGCGCTGAAGGTTCCGGTGTTTCCACCTGAATCTGACGCCCTTACCCTCCAGAAGTACGTTCCGTCAGGGGTGATAGCTGAACCAGGCGTAAAGGTTGGAGATGAAATTGAAGATTGATCTAATTTAATGGTGCCTGCTGCAAAGGTATTCGCAGTAGCTACTTGTAATTGGTATGTGACAGGAGGAGTCGGATCATTTACAGCACCCCAAGTAAATGTAGGAGTATTACCAGTAGTCGCACCATTTGCAGGCAATAACAAATTAGGAATGCCTGGAGCGGTGTTGTCATCTATAAAGAGTGTTCGTATAGTTGAATATGGTCCATTCCCATCAGCATTTTCTCCTCTTACCCTCCAAAAATAAGAATTTGGGCTAAGGCGTTCGGCTAGCGCCTGAGCGTCAGGAACAGTAAATGATACTCCACCAGAACCGGGCTGAGGTACAGTCGCTTCTATAAGAGGCGACGCAAATGTATTGGCAATATCTATCTGAATACGATACTGTGTAGCAGCATTACCTCCTGTTATACGATTCCAGCCAAAAGTAGGAGTTTGGTCGGTAAGTGTTACGGCATTAGCAGGTGTCAGATTAGTTCCTGATTCATTAATTGCTCCGGGAGCAGCTGCCCACACTTGCTGCGGGGAAATTGTTAATCCCCACATTAGTGCTGAGGAGATTGTAGATCCTATTAAAATAAGTAATAAGAAAAACGAAGCGATAGTTTTCTTTCCTCTCGGTATTCCCGTATTATTCGTATTATTCAATTATTTCCCCCACTTTAGTTGATGTATAAAAATAAAGAAACACATTTGCTGCCGATAAATCTGTCAGATTTGATCCCGATTCCGCTAACTTCCCACTTTCATTCATAATTGAATTTAGAGATATATTATACTCTCTCACGCTTCACTACCAGCTTAATGGGTCATACAGTCCGATATTTAAGATTTCCAAAAAATTTTTCGGTGTCTTTAAGAATTTCTAATTCAATGGAATGCGTAAAAAGCCGGCATGTGTATCATGCTCTACTATTGAAATTGAATACAACAAATCAATTTTGTTCTGTCTTTGAAGACTATCTGCTATTTAACATTCTGATAACAAATGGTATTTCTTGCAGAGAATTGGATAATCGAGCAACCTTAATCACATCTCTAACATCTCTTGAACCAAGGTCGTGCCAGACCTTTTCAGCAATTATTCTGGCGATGTCTATCTCAATATTTTCCCTTGCAAGCCTACTAATGGCAATTTCTATAAATTCCTCAATAGCGTATCCTGGAACCTTTAACACCACGAACCTTGATAATAAAGACTGATTTATTTTCTCAGAAGAATTTGCCGTTGCAAAGACCCAAGTTGTCAATTCCATTTGCCTTGTTTTGTTGATCTTAGTTTCAGAAATTATTCCCGTCTCCATCAAGTGCAGCAAAGCTGTTTGATCATCTGAACTCATTTTTTCCAATTCATCTATTAGTAAAAATCTCGGCATTCTCTGAAACATTTGATTGACTAAGCCGGCTTTTGTGGTATTACTTCCAACGACAAAATATGATGCATTGTGATTACTCATAATTTGTGTCAAGAACAACGTCTTCGCCGAACCAGGAGAACCTATTAGTAAAATGTGAACCGGCATCCTAGAACGCATTGCCCTTAAAAAAATCTGTTTGATGTTGTCATGTCCTACAATTTCTTCAAAAATATCGTCAGATATACAAGCTCGTCTTGCGAATAATCCTGACAATCTCTTTTTTAAAAAATTACCCATGTTCTGTTACCTCACGATTCGTTATCCTGCTTTTTGCATATCTAAGATTTTTCTCTAGTCTTGAGGGAAAGGTTTTCACTAGTCGAAATAGATTGCAATGTAACGTGTGGTATAGCATTATATATCTATTAATATCCATCTTGCATATAAGAATATCTATAACTCTATACTGGTATATCGATATGGCAATGAAAAAAGTTATGTTAGCGGTACCAGAAGAAATGTTAAAAGCTTTGGAAAAGGAACGGAAACAGAGGTATTTAGAAACAATTCCCGAAACAGTTAGAGTTATCTTGAGTGATTATTTAAAGGCAAAAACAAACGATTGAAGAATGGTCAAAGAACATGCATCCTTACAACAAAGATGAATAATTAAAATATTCTCATTAGTAATACAAAATCTATGTCGAAATCAAATGCTCATTGGGACTCATGTTACTACCAATCAGTAAAACTAATATACACTTGTTTTACGATATTTCCTATGGGGATTTCAAAAATTGCATAAGTAGACTTTACCCGTTTTAGAAAATCGCGCGCTTCATTGTCTGCAATGGGAATTTTTTTTTCAGTACTGTTAACAGCTCGGTCAATCCAGCCTATATCGTAGTTATTTTCTAGTAAATAGCTGTAATACCTGTCGGGTATACCAAGTGTCTCGCGGGCCGTGTCGAGGCTCAGAGCGCTGCTGAAATCACTAAAGCCTTTGGTTAGATCCTTTGAGTATAGATATTTGCTAAACGGCATCTTGTAATTGATATGATCAAATAAAATCTCTGCGACCCAATCATCGATATTTTGACAATTTGAAGGAAACTTGAAATTAATGTAATTTCTTTTCATTAGACGGCTCATTGCAGATATGTCTGCTATGCATGGTCATATCATAACCTATATTGAAAATAGGCTTTAAACTGAAAGTTTGACAAATTGTACAAATATATCCACTAAGGCCTTGAATCGAATCCCTGGGAATTAACCAATAACTGGAGTAGATATCATTTAATTGACTCTGATGGTGCGCCAGTTGTTGTTGAAGTGCTCCAACCTGCGACTGGAGTAAATTGATTCGTCCAAATGTCTGATTAGAATTTGACATTTTATTCTGCATTTCTATAAGGTCAGCTAAATCCGCGAAGTAATCTTTGACTCCGGGCGGTGAATAATTTCTTTGATTATAATCATACTTTGATTTTCCATACAAGTTATTTTCCGAGCGAGCTTCAAAGTTGCTAAGTCGTTCATCATGTCCATGCATCAGTTTAAAGTGACGCTCAAAATTCCACTTACGCGAGAATTTTTGAGAACATTTGGAGCATGTCCAATTTTGCTTCATGTTTTTTCTCCATCCACGATTGCACTTAACTCTCCCAGTTACTCAGAGTTACCCTGAGTAATGGTGACATATAAGGATAATGAGATACCAATTTGCTTTTATTAAATAGGCTAAGATCTACTAAACCATGAATATTATTAAATCTCTCAAATTGGATTTTAAGACGCAAATAAGTGAATTAGGTAAAGTAAATAATGATAAGATTTCTGACAATTTGATTTTTGTAGGCTCCGGAGACTCGTACGTCGCCGGTCTCATGGTAGAATATGTCACCGATCATAAATGTATGTGTTACAGCCCATCTGACCTATCAAATTCCAGATTCAAAGACGATAAAACTTATTGTTTTATTTCTGTGACTGGCAGGACGAAATCCAACATAAGTATCGCCCGACGAGCTTCAGAGTCAGGAGTCAACACAGTTGCTGTTACCATGAATACAGATAGCGACCTTGCGCGGGCTTGTAAATCTATTGTGCCTCTTGACTTAAAAAGTGCAGCGACTCCAATAGCAGGTTTTAGTAACTTTACCACAAGCGTAATGACATGCTTCCAGATAGCTGATATTAAAGTACCAATTAAATTTGATACTTGGCAGGATAGCGGTGTAAACTTATCACACAAATTTCTACGTTCAACAACATTGACTGATAGGTTACAAGACATGATAATATTTATACTTGGTAACAACACCCTCTATCCACTTGCACTTTACGCATCATTAAAAATGACAGAATTTTTTGGTACTACGGCAGTAGCTCACAAACTTGAAGAATTTTGTCACTCGCCACTATTTGGAGTTAAGAAATCTCAACAGTTATGGATATTGGGTCAAAAAGAAGAAGATATAAACCAAAAGCTGAGCCGATTGGGTCTGAAACTTTCTTACATAGATCTTTACAACCAAGATTTTCTCTCACAATTGTTTGAATCCATATTTTTTATTCAGAATTTCATGCTATTATTGGCTGCAAAGTATGGGTATACAGCACTAAAGTACCTTAAGATGAAAAAAGTTCTGAAAGCGTCGTCAGATATTATTTACTCTGATTAAAGCACGTTAGAATCGTCATATGAAAACATCCAGATAAAGAAATTCATAACTATTTGTGTTCCCCCAATTTGTAATTTAGGACTAATTTTACTTTTAGGGTAAACCGTGAGATTGGAAGATCTCAATGATATATATTTATTCTTGCGAAATTTATAATTTCACCTAAAGCAATTGGTCAATAATTATGTCTTGCTACTCCCTGGCCCTTTACTCTCAGGTATTTCCATCTATTTTTTACTTTCGTATCTCTTTGTCCCGATTGGCATCACAATAGCCAGTGCGATCATCATATCTGCGCTAGTTTTTGGATTGAGTAGATCTTTTTCCTCAGACAATAGGACAAACGATAGACAACAAAATAGAGTCAACAATGAAACGCATGAAAAGGTCATGAATGTCAATGCCAGTTTACCCTTATCAGTATCAAAAATAGTCTTCGTGATCATCTATCTAAGTACACTTATCATTACCGGTTTTTTCGGTGATACGAATCAAGATATATTCACACCCTGGAGCCAATTCACTCCCACTCAAATACTACAATTGATATCTTCTATTTTATTATGTTTCTTTTTGCCGGGTTTTGCCCTAGTAAATTTACTCGAAAATAAGAATAACAAGGTGAGTCCAGTACCAAAAGTTCTCCTAGCGTACATTTTCAGTACGGCAATCACTGGTCTTGCAGCATATCTGCCAGGCTTATATGGAATTCCCATTTCAGAAATAACAGCCGAACTCATTTCAGTCTATGTCGTTGTTTTGATAGTGTTTATTGTCAAGTGCATTAAGCTGCATTACCGTGTTACTGGCGCCAAAATTTATTTTGATAGAATGAAAATGTCTGTGAGTATTAACAGAAATGAATTTTTGGTTTTCGGGAGTCTGTTTGCTTTTGTAGTCTTGTCAACATATGTGCTCTATCAGGGTGTAATAATAGGGGATCAATGGTTCCATCATGGCAGGACGCTCTCCTTTATGGCAGGTGCATACACATATGAAGCAGGAGAAACGTTCTATCCATCATTTTTTCATGCTGTGCTTGGCACTTACTTTTCCCTGTCTGGTGTTCCTTCAGTTAATGCCTACGTATCGATTAATTTTCTTAACATGATGCCAGTAGTGGCATTTTATTATTTTTTTAAAAAATGGATTCCAGGTCCTGGCTGGCATAAGGGGGCATTGTTGGCTAGTGCATTTTTTATTTTAAGCTCTGGATTTGGCTGGATTGATGTGCTCACGATAGGAACGTTTACCAATCCCATTGATTCGCAATTATCTGCCCTTCGGGTTTTCCATCTTGTGGAAACAGAGACGCTTGATATCCGTAAGGCCGGGGATTTTGTTATCACAGGCAGTCCTGCGCCGACTACTGGCCTTATGCTTATCGGTCTTCCAGCAGGATTACTTTTATTGGGCTTTATAAAGGAAAAGATAGTTTCCGAGGTCAAATATATTGCCATACTTGCTTTAATTTTGATTCCCGGTATTCTTTCTCACGACGAGTTTTATCTCTTTGTGATAACTTGTGCTTTTCTTCCATTAATTTTTAGATTAGAGAGGGTAAATTCTCTTTATCTGGGACTGTTATCGTCTCTATTCATTGTAATTTTGATTGACGTTATATCTCCAGAATTATATTATACAGGAAGAACAGTACTTGGAGAGCCGGTAATAGTACTTAACGCAATATTTGTAGGACTCATGTGGATCCTGTACGTTACTAGAATATTTCGCAGGATTTATCTTGCTATAAACAAATGGAAAACTCCCAATTTAAACCGACGCAATATTTACTTTGGTATAGTCATGGCTGGCGTAGTTGGGTACTTGTACTTGTTTACATTCTTAGTTTGGGAACAACTTTCTGGCGAAGATGTGCAAATTCAACAATATCCGTTCGATTTGCCTTGGTATCTATATCCTTTGAAACTCGGGGTGACGGGACTGCTTGGTTTTGCTTTCCTTATTTCGTATATATTCAAGAGGTTTGAAAAAGAGGTGTTTGTCCTTGGGCTAATAGCCATCATAGCCCTCCTTGTTGGACCCTATTATGATGAATATAGGTTTAGTAAATACATAATGGCCGCCATGGGTGCATTTGCTGCACTATTAATTTACAAGATAATTTCTACCATCAAGTATACTAGACTCAAACCTCTTCTCACAGGAGTAATTCTTGGACTTGTCATTAGCTCAAGTAGCCTCTCAACTCTGATGTTTATGGGTTATACGGCATCGGCTTTGCAAAACCCGGATTTTGAAGAGTTCCATAAACATTCTCAAAGAAGAATTTTTCCGTCACTTGAGGAAATACATTTTTTCAATACTTTACATAAAGACATCATAAATCTCAAAACAGATTACGTTACTGTACCGGCTGAATATCGTGCGCCTGACTCTAAACTTGAAAATTTTGAATATCAAACACTTATAAAGAAAATTCAAGCTTTTGTGGGTTCCTCGGTTATAACTCCTCCTAAATTTTTCAAGAGTCCATTTACTCTAAATTCCACTTCGCTTATAGGATTCTATTCTATTTTAAATGACACCAATACTCAATATATCATACTTCCAAAAGAGAACACTATTAACGACAAGATCCAATTACCAGCGCAGTTTGCTCTGGAAAACTTTCCAAGGGCGTATGAAGATAGTAACTATATAGTATTGACTGCACCTTCTACTGTTGCACCGATTTCGTCATCAAATAATGTTGCTCTTCTATATCAACCTGAAGGAATGTTGCTATCATCATTGGTTTCGGAAGAGAACGTATTGCAATTCAAAGATAGTGTGTCAGAGACAATCGTGGCTTCGGATTTGGCAAAGCCACCTATTAGAAGTGATGAGATTCTGAGAATCTTCAACGGCGATAAAAGAAGCACCATTTGGTCTGATTCGCTGCAGAAAAAAGAAGTAAACTACATTGAAGCTAAATTTCGTGTGGTAGGTCAGAACGATAACATGGTCGGGACTACTGGAATAGTTTGGAAGAGTCAAGACAAGGAATACCATGTTTCACTTGAGGATAAAGGATTACGGCTTTTTGAAAAGCCGAATGGACTCAAGGAGGCGGTTTTGCTGTCTGAAAATAGAGGTGTAGAAAAAGAAAGATCTTTGTGGTATACCGTAAAGATAGTAACCCTCGGAAATACTCTAGCAGTTTATTTGAACGATATACTTAAACTGCAGGTTCAAACAGGCTCTACCCAAAATTATGATATCTCAAAAATTGGCATAAGGGTTGACGGAAATACCGCAGAGTTTGAACCCATAAACGTTGGATATATCCCACAGTCTCCAGATACAGCCAAACAAAAGGAAATCTACTATCATCTCTATTACCCGCTTAGCGAACTGGCGTTATCAAAAACGGCTTATGATACTTTTCTTTATGGGGATAGGTCAGCGTTTTCTCATAAGACCATAATCATGACAGCGGAACCGGAATACAACGATCCGAACTTCAGGAAATATCTGGATTTTGTAGATGATGGAGGCAGGATTGTCATTGTAAATGCAGGGGGCAATTTTGACGGCGGATTTAGCAAACTCTTGAATGTGAATGCTGGCAACACAACTATGTTTGATGGTATTGTTAAAGAAGCAGACGAGAAGATCTCAAATCCTATCGCAATATCTGGAGTTGCAACAAACATCAATTTGAAAAATGCAAATGTTACAGTAAAATCCTACTATATGGATAATGAGAAAAAAGTCGCGCCCTTTGCAATGATGTACAAATATGGATCTGCTGGTGGGGAAATCATTCTTGTCAACAGCGCTGGATATTTTGATGCGGTATTCAAATCCCCTGAACAGTTTTTTATGACTCTTGACAGCATTCCTAGAATCCTGGATTTGGAGGTTGCAGATTACACTAATGAAATTGTTCCAAATAAAGAAATCACAGATGCACGATTTGTGGGCGATTTAAGTATATCTGGACAGGCGACCATGGTCAGCTCGTCGTTATTGTTACCAAATGCACCTTACGGTTATAGAGTTGAAGATATTTCAATTTCAAAAAGCACCCCTCTTCTAAATGGAGAGTATGAAAAGAATAATCTTAAAAATGTAGTTGTCAAAAACCTGACATTGTCAGGATCATACCAGGCTATTGTTGAATCAACTGAAGTTATATCTGTCCCTTCATGGGTCACTCAGTACGATTACTTTGGACTAGCTCTTCCGAAAAGAGTTGACTTGACGCTGAAGCTGCTTGACGATTCAGGCAGAACTGAATTCATGGTCACTGTTTCAAACAGCACAGGCAAATACAATATCCCTGTCAGTAGTAACAATAAAGAAGAAATTCGCTTTCATAATATGGATCTTCAAGATTCGTCTGCTGACCATCAAACTATCATAATGAAAAGACCGGAAGTAAATGCCAGTGGAAACATAGCTGTAAATAATTTGTATGTTCCTTCCTGGGGAGAGGTGAATGTTAATTTAACATCAATAAATATGACCTTGGATCATTCAGATAATCACCTTTCAAATTATCGAAATGCCAGCAGCATGCAATACGTTACATACCTAAAATGGATACAAACTAAAAACCCCGGTGAAGGTAAGGGAATTGCGTTGAAAATACCTGGAGATATATCTGAACGTGCAAAGAGAAATGGTGTGGAAGTACCATGGGAAGAGGTTATGGTTTCGAAAATTGGGATCATATTGATCTTGTCAGTTATCTCTGCGACAACGGTAGTTTTATGGCGACCGTGGCGACTACGACGACAACGACCAGAGATGAGGTAATCCAGCAATTCACCCAACATTCTTGTCTTATGCTATCTATTTGAAAAGGTAACCCGATTATTGAGGGTTGCATACAATCAATATATTTAAATTTAAACCTTCAAAAATTACCTTGGGTCTAAATATTGCACTGGCTACCATATTTAATACTTTTAGTGAGCTTGCTAGGATGTGCAATATTCATAAATGAAAGTACATATGCAACAATAAAAGAATGTGTGAAATTTCAATGCAAGAACCCTATTGTTAATGATCCCAGTTTGAAACTGGATATCGTGTATCAAGGAGCAGATGACCACATAAAGTATAAAATAAATAAATCAAATGAAAAAAACTATCTAACTTCCGTTACTAAAATGGCATTCTTAGGACACAACGATATCATGATGTTAAATAAGAACGATGGTAAGGTGGTGCGAATTGTAAATCATACGTTGTTACCCCAACCATTAATTGATCTTAACGTTGCCAATGACTGGGAGCAGGGACTTCTGGGAGTTGCAATTTCAAGTAATGGAAGTAGTAAACAAGTATTTTTATATTTTACTGAATCAACGAGTGCCGATGGAAGCGATGTTTGCCCAACGATATATTGTGCTCAACCGATAGAGCCCATTCAAAATAAATTATACAGATATGACCTTAAAAATAATAAACTAGTAAATCCCAAACTTTTGTTCTCTGGTCCCAAATTAAATGTTGCATCTCATATAGGTGGTGCGCTAAAAATTGGTCCTGATAATAATTTGTACCTCATAATTGGAGACTTTCACGGACATCAAAATAACATGACAGGTGCAATGTCCCAAAACAATAAGAAAGGTACATTTCCCGACGGTAGAGCTGGAATCCTCAGGATTACTCAGGATGGAAAAGCTGTTGGAAATGGCATATTAGGAAAGGAGTACCCACTTAATCTTTACTACGGCTATGGCATTAGAAATGGATATGGCTTAGACTTTGATCCTGTCAGTGGTAAATTATGGGATACCGAAAACGGTCCTGAATTTGGGGACGAAATAAATTTGGTTGAACCTGGATTTAATGGTGGTTGGACAAAGGTACAAGGTATGTCTTTTCTATGGTATCTATACCACAAAAGTGGGAAAAAGTTTAATCCCGACGATTTGATAGATTTTGATGGTAAAGGAAAATACAGCGATCCAAAATTTGTTTGGAATCAAACCGTAGCACCCACCGCACTCAGTTTTCTTGATTCAGACAAATTGGGCGAGCAATATGAAAATGACTTGTTTGTAGCATCTTTTAACTTGGGAGTAATATTTCACTTTGACTTGGATGAGAATAGATCGGGATTAAAATTACCCGCTACACTCAATATGACTTTAGCACAAAATGAAGACTTCAAGGAACTAGTATTTGCTCAGGGCATCGGCAAAGTTACTGATATGCAGGTGGGTCCTGACGGTAATTTGTATATTCTCTCTAAGTACTACAACAGACCTACAATTTTTAGAATATCGCGCTGAGACCAAAAACTGGTCAAGTCGGAAAAATTCTTATCTTCGACAGTCAGGGTGTAACAGTTCTTCTATGATTAATTCATGAAGACAATTACATCTACTAAAGTGTGTTCAGAATTGCTTCACTTTGAACTGTTCCATGTTTTTCTCCATGGCATGAATATATTGGGGTATATAATGTATTTATAAGCCCTGTTTAAAGTAAAATAGGTTAGATTACAATCATGAATTTAAGTCATGATATGAAAATTTTAGTATGCATTCCAGCATTTAATGAGGCTAAGACTATTAAAGAAATTATTATAAAGTCAAAAAAATATGCTGATACAGTAATAGTGTATGATGACGGATCTACAGATGATACGTATGAGGTTGCCAGTACAGCCGGAGCTACTGTAATTAGAAATCCTCAAAATAATGGTTATGGTGTCGCAATCAGATCATTATTTCAAGCAGCAAAAGAGAAAAATGCAGATATCATGGTTACTCTTGATTCTGATGGTCAGCATGACCCTGATCAGATACCCGCTCTAATAGAACCCTTATTGGAAAAACGATTTGATATGGTCATTGGCTCCAGATTTCTAAATAAGAGCGATAAAGAGAAGATACCCAGATACAGGAGTTTTGGAATAAAGACTATAACGAAGCTCACTCAGGCTGCTTCTTACGGCGGAATTACTGATTCTCAAAGTGGATTTAGGGCATACAGCAGGAATGCGCTATCGAAAATAAATCTCTTTGAAGACGGAATGGCTGTTTCTATAGAAATATTGCTAAGAGCGAAAGAGAAAAGATTGTTAACTACTGAAGTGCCAATATCAATTAACTATGATATTGAAGATACTTCTACACATAACCCGTTAACACATGGAATAGGTGTATTATATTCTATATTACAGTTTGTCTCTTTGCGACATCCTCTAGCATTCTATGGGTTGCCCGGGATTGTACTACTGGGAATCGCTGCATACTTTATTAAAAACGCGTTGAATTTGTTTTCTTCGAGTGGATACGTCTCTACTAACATGATATTGGTATCTGTCGGAATTGCAGTAGTAGGAGTAATCTTCTTGGCAACGGCTGCCATTGTATATACATTGGTAGCTCTGCTTAAAGGAAAGGTCAAATATCCGTGATAGAGAAAAATATACAGATCATCTAAATGTTGAAATCGTTTTGATAATCTATTTAATATGCCATAAGTAATATAATGTTTATTTTACCAATATCAATATTAGGGACACTAAAAAGGTTAAACTGGGTGGCAGTTGGCATCTAGTATTTTCTTGACTTTAACAGGAAGTATACTTTCGGGTCTTTCTGTATATTTTGCTTTATCCTATTTATTGATACCAATTAGGATTACGATTCCCCTCTCAGTCTTAATTTGTATTTTGATTTTTGGATTAACCAAGTATTACCATTCCTGGATTGAGGAGAAAAAAGGGGAGAGAAAAGTGGTTCCAGCAATCGTAAAAAAATCATATGGGACCAGTATTGTAGATATTAGTTTCATTCTGGTGTACATTATACTTTTGTTCGTTCTCCTAAGCTCTTACTCTAATCAAACCGAAGAGCTATTCACCGACTGGCAAAAAATTTCTGCAAAGCAATTATTAAATTTGTTGGCCGGGATTGCATTCTCCTTTTTTTTACCAGGGTATGCTTTAGTGATGCTTGTCAATAAAAGTTACAAATTAGCACCCTTGCCAAAATTATTATTATCATATCTTATTAGCATGCTCATTACTGGATTAGTCGGATACATTAGTGGCTCCTTAGGATACTCCATTTCGGTAACTAAAGTTTTTGTTATTTACGGATACATTTTAATAGTTTTAGCATTTTTCATTCTGCAAATTAAGGAACTCCGAATAAGTTTTCATTATATTTATCATATTAACACAGACAACTCCTCTAAATCGGTCTCAAAACTAATTGACTTTTTAACAAAGAATAATTCAATTTTGATTGTTTTTATGAGTCTTTTTGCTCTAGTAATTTTATACACATATTACCTCAATGACGGACAAATTATTGTAGATCAATGGTATCACCACGGACGAGCTCTTTTAATTGGTTCTGATGCATTTAAAGATTTTGCCACCGCTGAATCGTATAGGGATATTTATGATCCAAAAGAGTCAGACGTGTCTAGAAAAAACCCTCCATTCTTCTCGTCTTTATTGGCAGTTTATTTTAATTTGTCTGGTGCGCCTTCATCAAATGCATACGTAGCCATCAATTTTTTAAATCTAATGCCTGTCCTTGCATTTTATTATTTTTTTACTAATTGGGTACCTAATGATAAAAAGAAGGCAGGCCTGATAGCAACTACATTATTTATGCTAAGCTCTGGCTTTGGCTGGGTTTATGTACTTGACTTAGCTCTAACGTCTCCTTCTCAAGATATATTCAGTACAAATTCCTCCGTCAACATTCTTAGTGACTCAAACGATAAGACTTATGACATTGGCCTCCCCACGACATTCATCAATGTAGCCCATCCAGATATTACAACACCATTAATAATAATTGCTCTTCCAGCAGGCTTTACATTATTAGGTTTGATAAAAGAGAGGAAAATATACAATTTAGTTAGTGCAAATGATAGTGTCTCTTCAGAGACATTCAGATATTCTGAATTAGCTGTCCAGATATCTATTATAGTATCAACTTCATTATTAGGCATTTTGGCTCATGATGAATTTTATCTTTTTGTTATGACTGCTTCTACCGCTATATTAGTTCTTTTTAGATTATTGCCAAAAGCTAATTATTCTGTTTTCTTTGCATCATTTTTGATAGCAATCTCGCTCGTAATTTTAATTGATTTGTTTATTTCTCCTGTTAAATTTTATACATCACGCGAGATTATAGGGATCCCGCTAATATACATGAGCTTTTTCTACGTGTCTTTTACGTGGGCTTTGTATGTCGTCTTACGTACAAATAGAATATCGATATTTCATAATAGTAACGCTAGTGTAATGATTGCAAAAATAAAACTATACCGAGCAAGAAGGAAAGGTATCGTAAAAATTTTAAATTACTATCAAAATAAACATAAATTCCTAAAACTTTCCATAGGAATAATCATAGTTTCAATAATCGTTTGGCTTTATCTCTTTGCGTTTTTGGTCTGGAGTCAAACTCCTATTGACGTAGTACTCTCTCAAATAAAAGACGAATGGAACGTTCCTTGGTATCTCTATCCTGTAAAATTTGGATTAACAGGATTTCTAGGATTAGCATTTATACTTTCATATATTTTTAAAAAATTTGAGAAAATAATTTTTGTTTTTGGAATATTGGCAATTCTGGCTTTTTTTGCAGGACCTTATTATGATGAACACAGATCTGGTAAATATGTAATGTCTAGTATGGCTGCATTTGCCGGCTTATTGATCTATAAAATTATTTCCTCATCTCTATTTAGAGATAAATTAAAATTAAAACCTTTAGTACTCGGAATATTTTTGGGAGCGGTTCTTATTTCGAGCTGTCTTTCAGTGTTTATGTATGCTGGCTATGTTGAATTATTTACTGGAAAGGCCGAGTGGATAGAGGGTGGTAGGAGAGATTTTCCGACAGAATCAGAAATCAAACTGTTAAGTTTTTTACGCAATGAGGTTGTAGACTCAAAGGTCTATAACATCGCCATGCCTGAAAAGCAGGTAGATAATTCCCAGGGATTTACAACAAAAATTTATGGTTTTTCAGCAATACCCAGAGTTAAACTTCTACAAAGTCCGCTGACTTTAAATGCTTCCTCTATAGAGGGATTGTATGACCTATTAGAGAAAACGGACGCCAGATATATCACTTTTCCAAAAAAAGATATAGTGACTGATGTTGGAAAAACAAATATTTCAAATTTAACTAAAAGTGAACACGCAAGTACAAGTAATATTATCGACTTCATACTAGAAAATTTTCCAAAGAGGTACGAGGATAATGACTACATAGTATACCAGGTATTACCCTTCGCATCACCATCACCAAATGATAGTAACGTGGCACTCATATATCAAAAAGATGCTGAATTATTACCCTCCATTTTAAATAAGATTGCATTTTTACCATACGATCATGAATCGCTGATGTTACAAAAAGGTAATGTCACCAAGAATAATCCCTCTTATAATAATTTTATAAACAATAGTAATGTATGTACACCTGCCAATTTAACTGTAGAAGATAACGTAAGCGACAATAACGATAAAGCAACAACTCTTTGGTCTTCTCCGATCCAAGAAATTAAACAATTTTGCGGTGGTAATACAACGCCCAATGAAACCATGACGAATTTTATTGAAGGTACTTTTAGGATAACCGACGATCTTACTAATGCAAACAAAAATGAAAAAAATAAACAAGACAATAATTATGGAGCAGGTATCATGTGGCAAGATGAAAATAATGTATTCAGTGTTTATATAGGAGAAAGTGGACTTGAATTATCCCGGACTCCATACAATACTACTTTAGTTTCTGAGCAAGGTAAAGATTATGGTAGCGATAACAATCATAAAAGTAATGAACACGCCAATGTAACTTCGCCATCATTACTTATGCAGAATCAACAGATAAAAAGAGAAAAAGGAATTTGGTATAATTTGAAAATCTTGAGTCTAAAGAATAGTATCGATATTTATGTAGATGATATTCTAAGAATTAAAGCACCAACAAAAGAAAATCAGTCTTCATCAACCGAAAAGAGTATTCTCGGTGCTTCCATAACGAGAGTAGGTATCAGCTCCACAAACAGTAAAGTGGAATTTCAGCCAATAATAACGGGCCAAATTCCGGACTCAACTGAACAATATTTTAAGAATCAGAGAGAAAAAATATACTTGAGACAATTTTATCCTATTAGCTTACTTGCATTATCAAAAAACAAGTATGATACTTTTTTAGACGGGGATTTATCCGCTTTTTCAAAGAAATACGTCGTGTTACCTTTTGATATCCCTTCAATTAAAAAAGATGATGCTACTAAATATATTGAATATGCAACTAGAGGCGGTAACCTTATCGTAATAAATTCGGATGACAATAATTTTGAGGGTGTCTTCAGTAAATTATTTTCGATCAAACCAAATATGCTAACAAAATCTGACAGAGTTGCCAAAACTGCATATAATGGAACCTCAGGAGAGATAAAATATAATACAAACATATCCGGAATGGGTTATAAGATTGAATCTACCGATACTAAAAATGTTACTGTAAATTCCCTATATATCAATAATGATATTTATAATAAGAATCAAAAAGTCACACCATTCGTCTTGGAAACAAAATATGGAAATGGAAAAATCATTTTCGTCAACATGGTTGGATACCTTAATTCCACTATTGACAAGTCTTTACTGGTCAATAAAAGCCAGGACGAAGATAAAAATGTTGACCTCATGAAGTTGCCCAAGTTTCTACCTTTGATTGGTCTTGAGGAAGATAACAATAACCATTATAATAAAACAAGTTTCCACCCAATCACAGCCGTACCGCTCACACGAATTATAGGAGATTTAAACATCTCGCCTGGCCAGAGCATAATGATTAATAGCTCTTCACTGTTACTTCCACAGAGCTACAATATAGACAAATTTCTTAATTCATATAACTTGACTTCAAAAGCAGTAACAGTTTCAAATCCTCTTAGAATATCTATTTTAGACAAACAGTCCAATAATACCTATGAGACTGCGTATGAACGTCAAACGTCTCAGCAAAAAAATAATGACAATTATGATCATAAGTTTAATAATGTGATAATAAAAGATTTTAAAATCTTTGGTGGTCCGTATCAGGTTATTATCAATTCAGTGAATAGTAGTCATTCTCTAAATTTGCCAGCATCTTCATCTTACCGTAACTATATCGGGATTTCCATTCCCAAGGGATTTGATATGACAATTAAACTTTTTGGGGGAAATGCATCCTATGTCGAAGGCGAATTAATAACAATTGATGATAATAAAAAATATAAAATAAAGGTCTCTGCCAGCCCCAAAGACTACAATAATATTGGCAATTACACAACTGAAATCAAGTTTTTCGACGTGCAAACTGATGTCAAGAATATAGGATCCATATCAGCTTTAATGAAAAGCCCTGACATAAAAATAGTGAACAAAGACAACCAAGCACTCTTAGAAAAACAATTAGGCCAAGAAACTGCTATATCTTTCAAAAGAGACTCGTCAGAAAATAATCCAATCGAAATACATAAGGTAAACGGAAATATTACGTCAACCGTAGGTTATGTGGACAATTATAAGGAACATTATTTTGATGCTATTAGAATACAGTTCGTAACATATCTTGATCAAGACATCCAAATTATTAAAGAATATGACACTGTTACTATGCCAGGTGATAACAATAGAAACAAAGTACAAATACAGATTCCAGGAGATATCTCGGAATATGCAAAAGATCATGGAATTGAAATTACTTGGCAAGAGGCTATTGGTTCTACCAATAACATCATCCTGATGCTGTCCATTGCAACAGTAACAATAAGTTTAATAGTTCTATCATGGCTAAAAATAGAGAAGTTGAACAGAAAAAGTTAGAAAGCCTACATGCGGCGTTCTGGTACATATTACATCGAGCTCTGAAAATAAAAAGAGGAGTGATTATGGTGGAGATAATAAATTTTATCAAAAAATTAGCAATCCCAAAGGTATCAAATTGATCCAATATCTTCCGGAGAAAATCGTATGTGATTTTCACATTATATAGGAATAACGTGTATAAGTTATTAGAATGGCAAATTAAGACCACGCGTAAGAGTTAAACTTAAAAAGAGCCTAAAGATGTATCATCATCAAAATTAATATGGTAAAGATTGCTAATTTATGGTTCGGATATGGCCGATGTGTAATCATCTCAGCACTAATATTAGCTATTTATGCTGATACCATCAATTCGGAACATGATGCTCTTTCTTACAAAATAATAGAAGAGAACAATTCCTGTAAATGTGTCGTATTTAGATTAGACGATGTTAAGGATGAGGAGTTAAACCACATACAGTTAGAAATAATGAATTTTTTTATTTTTAGAGATTTGCACCTTTCTCTGGGTTTAATAATGGATTCAATTGGTAATGATAGTCTTATTTTAAATAAAGTTACAGAAGGAAATAAAAAAGGATACTTTGAATTGGCTTTGCATGGATGGGATCATATAGACTATACGACTTTAAGTAAGGATGAACAAAAAAAGTCACTATATAAGGCAAACGAAAAAATGCAAATGTTATTTGGAAAGAAGTCAGATATATTCATTCCTCCTTACAATGTATTTAATAATACGACTATTGATTCAATGAAGGAAATTGGTATGAGAGTGTTAAGTAGCTCATTAGAAAACGAATATAAATATGATGGGGGAAGGAGTATTTTTACTGTTGGGAAAAATAGAACAATAGACCCTCTAATATATCATATACCATATACAACCGATTTTAAAATATTTGAAGGTAATTCACAGGTTAAGGTACCTATTGACCAAGTAATATCAGATATAGGGATTAAGATAGAAAAGTTTGGATATGCAATAGTGATACTACATCCACAAAGCTTCATAAAACTTAACAAGTCCGGTACTTTTGAGGGTAATATTGACGAAGCACAAATTGCACATACAGATATTGAAGATCTTGAATATTTGATTAATTCAATACTTCAGGAGGGAATATTAATATCTTCTTTTAAAAATATAACAAAGCTATATTAACACAAAACGTCTCCATAAATGAAAACATGTCGGTTAAGTTTATTTCAACATATATTTTTCATAATGCCAAATACAACTGCCAGATTCAATAAATTCAACAAACTGGTTAAATTGAGTTAGAAGTTATTATTTAATGAAGACATAAATAAAAATAGTAAATCTATTGTAACTTTCATAGAGTTGTATTAATTATCATGTTCTCATATTAAGTATATGTAAATGAACATCATAAAGTAAACGCAGAATGTTTGTAGCTGGGATCTCTATGCTGTGTCCCACATTTCTCTTGAAGTTCAATAATATCATGTACTGCTTTATTAGCAATTAGAAATATTCATTTCTTTACTTCATAAGACCAGCATAAATTACAAATAATTCATCACATTCAAATAACGACGGGACAATGATTTTGGTCATTTACACTCATATAGGGTCCGACATTTGATTATTGATTGATATTTTAATTGCTAATTATGAAAAAAACAGTTAATCCATAACTCGACAAAACTAGAAATATTGGGGTCAATAGCTTATTCAAAGCGATTATGCCTAACTTAATTCCAAATACTGTCTGAAACACTAAAATAATCACTATATATGTGATAATATTACAACTCAATTGATAGTACTTGTCATTTTCATAACGCTATTTTGCTGTATTGTGGGAATACATCTGACTTATCCACTACTCTTAAAAATGCTATCTTCCAACAATATGAGAATTTCCTCGAAAAATGTGGTGAGTCACTTTAATAAGCCCGAATCGTTTCAAGGCTTGCCTTTCGTATCAGTGGTAATTCCTGTTTTTAATGAGGAATTTGTAATAGAACGGCGAATCAAAAATATCTACCAGTGTACATATCCTAAAAATAAATTAGAAGTACTTGTGGTAGACTCTGGATCCAAAGATAAAACTAGTTCAATTATAGAAGAAAAATTTCCAACTAGAGTAATACTAATACGAGAAGAACAAAGAAAGGGAAAGGCTAGTGCGATAAATATAGCCATCGAAAAATGTAAAGGCGAAATAGTGATAATTACTGATGGGCCCACATTATATGATAAGGATACTATTCTTCAACTTGTTGAATCATTAAGAAATTCCTCTGTAGGAGGAGCAACAGCTTTGTATAATATTCCAAATGCTACTGAAAATCAGACAACGGTTTCTGAATACACCTACTGGTCATATAAGGATAAGCTCAGAATATTGGAAAGTAGAACATATTCGACATCGTGGTTGTCTGGAGAAGCATGCGCATTCAAAAAAGGAATTCTAACTAAACTCGATGAAGATACACTAGCAGATGATTCCAATATTGCACTCCATTTAATATCAAAAGGATTTAGGGTTGTAGTAAATGAGCATTGTTATTTTACTGAAAGGTCTCCTTCAGAAGTGCATGATTATTTAAGAATCAAGGGAAGAAGGGCTTTAGGTGGATTAATTGAAACACTTAGGTTTAGATTTTTATTATTCAGACCAGAGTATGGACATTTTGGATTAGTTATTTTTCCATATCGTTTTTTTGCTCAATTCATAAGTCCTATTGTTTCATATATTGCAATGGTGTTATCTATTCCTGCCACATTTGAGATTGGTATGTATTTTGGAATTTATGCACAACTATTTCTTGGCATAACGTTGCTAACTTTGGGACTTATCTTTAAGAATAAAATCTTAGCATATATATATCTACAATTGATTACCTTGAGAGCTATGTTCCTTCTATTAACTAGGAGAGCTGATGTAAACTGGTATCAATCAAGAACAACTAGATTCTAGTCACATCTGTTAGTATTGGAGCTTCTTTTTACTCGTCATAGAATGTATTGAAAAATGCTGTCCAATTTTCTATAAAACCTAAATTAGTTATAAAAGTTCAAAATTGGTCGTTAAGAACTGAATTCAACTTCTATCTCTTTTTAAGTTCTGGATGATATTTAGTTCAGGAAAAACATGTATGGAGAATTCCGATAGTCTGACTTTAAGAATTCCATTGATGAAATCTTAAATTGTTATCCGGCCAATAGTACAGTTTTATACAAATATATATCTAAGATAATAAGATTTTTTTGGCATTTATCGTGCGGATATGGAAAACAAGTAGAATACTTTTGCTACTAATTGTCATTCTACTGGTAATCAATTTCTATAATTTATTTTCTTTAAAATTTGTACATGCTTGGGATCAACCTGTGCCTAACAAAAATTTGGATGCTTTTTCGTGGATTAGCGATACTAGATATGGAAATTCTTCAGATATATTAGAATTTGGAGAACAACATATTCGGAACTTAAATTCATCATATGCAAACATAATCAATCTGAGTAATAATCTAGGACATTCTGAGAATCCCGAAATTGTTACTAATGGATCTAATGTATATGCACTATGGTTGGACGACACCAATGGAAATATTGACATATATTTTAGAAGAAGTGTTGATAATGGAAGTACGTTTGGAGAGACGGTAAACCTTAGTAATAATCCTGGAGGATCACTTAATCCAACTATGGTTGCATCCAGAAACACTAAGAATCTGTATGTAGTATGGGAACATATACCAGGAAATAATGGTGAAATATTTTTCACAAGAAGTACTGATAACGGAGCTACGTTTGGAACTCCAATTAAGATAGGTAATAACACTGGATTAAATGGATTTCCACAGGTAGCTTTATCCGAGACCAATTCGAATGTCCACGTAGTATGGCATGATTCTGAAAACGGAGTAATGTTGCGAAGAAGTACCGATAACGGTGCTACATTTGGAAAACCAATCATCCTAAGTGATGAAAATGTAGATTCGCAAAATCCTCAGATAGCTATTTCTGATGATAATAATGTATACGTAGCATGGCAAAGTAATCCTCAAGG
>Ga0075420_100001288_pt1 | contig 21194 bp, 18 predicted proteins | sample SoiMetdeltSBSDD4_FD_75296 | JGI IMG/M metagenome (GOLD analysis project Ga0075420, IMG submission 75296) | Bulk soil microbial communities from a Populus tree surrounding site in Tennessee, USA - Soil MetaG P. deltoides SBSDD4 | ecosystem: Environmental > Terrestrial > Soil > Tree plantation... | reverse complement strand
CAGGTGCTCTCCCAGGACTACGTCCGGACCGCCCGCGCCAAGGGCCTGCCGGAGTGGGGCGTCATCTCGACGCACGTGCTGAAGAACGCGCTGATCCCGATCCTGACGGTCGTCGGGCTGAACGTCGGCACGCTACTCAGCGGCGCCGTTATCGCCGAAACCGTCTTCAGCCGACCCGGCATCGGCCGGGTCGCCCTCGAAGCGATCCTCGCCCGCGACTACCCGGTGATCCAGGGCGTCGTGATCGTCTCGGTAGTTGCCGTCGTGCTGATCAACCTGCTGGTCGACCTGCTCTACGGCGTCGTCGATCCGCGCGTGCGAACGTGAGGGCGCCGGGGTGACCGCCGCCGACACCGTCCGCCCGGCCGAGGCCGCCCGCCCGACCCGCCCCGCCGCCGTCACGGCCGGACCGGCGGCGGGGCGGGTCGGGCGGGCGGTCCTGCGGCAGCCGCCGATCCTGGCCAGCGCCCTCTTCATCGCCATCATCACGCTGGCCGCCGTGGCCGTGCCGCTCCTCCCCGTCCGCGATCCGACCGAGCAGTCGGTCGTCCGGCGCCTCAAGCCGCCGTCCGCCGAGAGCGTGTTCGGTACTGACCGCCTCGGCCGGGACATCCTCAGCCGGGTCCTCTGGGGCGCCCGCATGTCGCTGATCGTCGGCGTCGGCGTGGTCGCGATCAGCGCCCTGATCGGGACCGTCGTCGGCCTCGCCAGCGGCTACTTCCGGGGCCTCGGCTCCGATCTGCTGCTGCGCCTGGTGGACATCCTGCTGGCGTTCCCGCCGCTGATCCTGGCGATGGTGATGGTGACCGTCCTCGGGCCGAGCGTCCAAACCGTCGTCGTCGCGATCAGCATGGGCGTGATCCCGCGCTTCGCCCGGGTTGCTCGCGCCACCATCCTGGCGATCCGCGAGCGCGAGTACGTGCTGGCCTCGCGAGCGGTCGGCGCCTCGACGCCGCGGATCATGCTCCGCCACGTGTTGCTGAACGCGGTCGATCCGCTGATCGTGCTGACGACGCTACTGGTCCCGACGGCGATCCTGACCGAGGCGATGCTCAGCTTCCTCGGTCTCGGCATCACCGAGCCGACCCCGACCTGGGGCAACATGATCAACAACGGCCGGTTGGTGCTGCGGGAAGCGCCCTGGCTCACCCTCTTCCCGAGCGCGGCGATCGTGCTGACGGTGATCGCCTTCAACCTGCTCGGCGACGCGCTGCGCGACGCCCTCGACCCGACCACGCGGGAGTGATCCCAGGCTCGGTCCCGCCCACGTCGCACCGCCCGGCCCGCCGCGATGGTCGCCATCCTGGCGATGCCCGTCTTCAGATGTCGGCGGCCAGTCGGGCGATCTGTGCCGTCCGGAACGTCTGCGTCCGCCGCGGGACCATTAACCTAACCGTGTAAGGTAACGCGATGCCGCGTGCCGATGGTTCGGCCGAACCAAGACGACAAATTACAGCCACTGCACAACGGTAAGGATGATCATGACGCTCGCACGTCGCACCTTTTCTAGCCTCGCCGCCCTCGGCCTGGCCATCACGACCGCCATCGCAGGCATGCCGACCCTCACCGCCAGCGCCGGCCCGTTGCCTGACGTCGCCGTGAAGTACGACGGCTACAACTACGGCGCGAACGGCCAGCTCAACGTGGCGTTCGGCATCACGAATAAGGACGCACCAGCCAATAACGTCAAGCTCAAGACGAGCTGCAATTACCGGTTCAAGAGCAACGACACCCACAGCCGGAGCGGGAACGGCGAGATCCCGATCTCGCTGCTGGCGACACAGTCAGTTCCGGTCCCGAAGCTGGTGACCTGTGTCCCGCAGGCGAACGAGTTCGTCTCGTCGGTGATCATGGTTGCTGACGTGCCGGGCGGCGACTCGAACACCCCCAACAACACCGCCATCTGGGACACGACGAAGCTGCCGAAGCCCGACGTGAAGGTGGCCTACTGGACCCGTCAGAGCAACACCGTGCAAGGTTGGGCGAAGGTGAGCTTCGTCGTGACCGATTCGCTGGCCGACGCCCCCGAGGTCAAGCTGCGCTCGGTCTGCACCTACCGCTACAAGCAGAACAAGGGCTACGCTGGCGAGGACACCCAGGACCAGATGATCTCGCTGAAGAAGGGCCAGGATCCGTACCTGAAGACGGTCGACTGCGCCGCACGACCGGGCCAGTACGTCTCCTCAGCCGTCCTGAACGCCGAGGTGCAGAAGCCGTGGAGTGACGCGAACACCGGCAACAACGTGGCCGTCTGGGATCTCGTCACATCGGGCTGATCGTCCGCTCGCGCCAACCAGGCGACCCTCCCGCCGCATCCCTGGGCCCCGACCGAATCGGTCGGGGCCTCTGTTATGCTGTCTTCCTCTGCCTGGGGAGGTAGCTCCGTGCGGGTCTTCGTCTTCGATCTGCTGCCGTACTCCGAGCACCTGGACCACCTCAAGCCGGCCGGGGAGACCGAGCTGCCCTGGCCGCTCCCGAAGCGCCATTTCAGGCCGGAGGTCGCCGTCCAGACCTACGCCGAGCACCTGGAGGCGTGGGAGCTGATGGACCGGCTCGGGTTCGACGGCATCGCCTTCAACGAGCACCACACCTCGCCGTACGGCCTGATGAACTCGCCGAACCTGATGGCCTCGGCGGTTTCGCAGCGCACGAAGCAGATCAAGATCCTGATCTACGGCAACCTGACCCCGCTCCACGACCCGCTCCGGCTGGCCGAGGAGCTGGCGATGCTCGACTGTCTCTCGAACGGCCGGCTGATCTCCGGGTTCGCCCGGGGCATCCCGCGCGAGTACAACGTCTACAACGTGCCGCTGACCGAGTCGCGCGACCGCTTCGAGGAGGCCTGGGAGATCATCCGGCGGGCCTGGACCGAGGAGGTCTTCGACTTCGAGGGGCGGTTCTGGTCGTACAAGGACGTGGCGATCTGGCCGAGGCCCGTCCAGCAGCCGCACCCGCCCGTCTGGGTGCCCGTCTCCGGCAGCAAGGAGACGATCGAGTGGGCGGCGCGCTTCAACATCCCGATCACGCCGGGGCTGGGCGGGCACCCGGGCGTCCGTGAGGACATCACGCGGTATTACGCCCGCTGCCTCGAACAGAATGGGTTCAGGCTGACGCCCGACCACCTGGTGATCCAGCACAACGTCTACGTCGCCGAGAGCAAGGCCCAGGCATTGAGGGAGTGCGGACCGTACACGCTCTATTTCAACCGGACGCTGTTCAGCCACGGCAACTTCACGGCCTCGCGGCTCCAGAAGGAGGTCGGCTACCTCACCTCGTCGTCGTTCGACTACGTGCGGCCGGAGAACCTGGAGGGCGTGGCCTGGGAGCGCGAGCAGTTCCGCTCGATGACGCTGGAGAAGCTGGAGCGGCAGGTCGAGACCATGCCCTGGGGCACCGCCGAGGAGGTCAGGCAGCGTCTGATCGCTGACGCCGACCGGGCCGGCGCGAACACGCTGCTGCTGGGCATGAACCGCGGCGCGATGCCGCACGAGCTGTTCATGGAGCAGATCCGGCGCTTCGCCGCCGACGTGCTGCCGGCGCTCCAGGCCCACGAGGTCAAGCCCCGCCCCGTCGAATCGGCCTTGCGCTGATCCGAGGCACGCTACGGCAGCCGTAGCCACGCCTTCGACGCGGGGACGTAGGCGATCTGGAGGTCCGAGTCGGCGGCGGCAAGCGCCGGATCGAGGAAGACTGCGTAGCGCTCGTCTCGTGCAACGTGGCGCCGCAGGAACGCCGTCGTCCAGTGGGAGATCAATGCGTGGGCTCGGTCTTGTGGGAGGCCGGTGGGCCCGCACCCCGCGCGTCCGCCCGGACAGGGATCGATGAAGGCAAAGTGGCCGGCCCGGGGCATCGTCAGATGCCAGCGCTCCGGAGCTGTTGAGCCGAACTCGTCCATCAGAGACCGCGTCTGCCCATGCGAGACGAGATCGTCCAGCACACCCGACATCAACATCGTCGGACCGACGAGTCTGGGTATGGCGTCGGCAAGGCGTGGGGGCCCGGGCGGATGATTCCAGGGGGCGAATGCGACCACAGCTCGGAAACGATGATCCCTGGCGGCCGTGTGGAGAACGGTGTGCCCTCCGAATGAGTGCCCAACGAGTCCGGCGCTCGTGGCATCGATCAGTCCGTCGAACCGTGGATCGCCGTCCGCCCGACCGGTCTGCTGGTCCAGCAGAAAGATCAGCTCATCTGGCCGGTTGGTGATCGAGTCGACGATCAGTGGTCGCGCGGACGGGTTCGATACGCTACACGGCACGGGGCAGCCGGCGGCGATGCTGCTCCCATAGTGTGCGGGCGCGATCACCACGAAACCGTGGCTCGCCAGATGGGTCGTCAAGTACGTTGCGCTCCAGGGAACGCCACCGGTGCCGTGCGAGAAGAAGACGATCGGGTACGGAGCGCCGCTGCGATCGGCATCAGCGTCCACGGGAGCAGCCAGGACCTCGTCCAGGGCCGGCGCGAGCGTGCCGAGCTTCGCCGGATACCAGACGACGACGTCGAGTCGTTGCGGCTGGCCGTTCGTGCTGGAGAGGCGCGTGAAGCTCTGCCGAGCGGCACCTACCTGATACGATCCGTTGTTGCCCGGATCGACTGGTGGCGTCAGCGCGGCTCCGCTGGCCGAAAACGGTGGTCGTTCCACTCCGATAGCCAGCAGTGAGGCGATGGTTGTCGCCACGACTGTCGCTGCGAGGGTCAGTAACACCGGACGTGTCATCGGTACCTCCCTTTCCTACCGACCGATCCGTGGTCCTGGGCGTACGGGCGTGGCAGACCGCCGCCGCGACCTTGACGCCGCCGCGACCTCGAGGCCAACGAGCGGCTACGACGATCTTCTGGCGGCGTGTCGCGCCGTCAGTCCCTCCAGCCAGCCCGGTCGACGATCACGACTTCTCACGGATGCAGATGGTCGAGCCGCTCAGGGGCCTGCACCACGTCATCGAGTCAGGCTCGGGTGTCGCTGTGCGCAAGATCTCCTGGCCCTCCGGCGTGTAGTGCGGATCGAGAAAGAATCGTGGTACGGCCCCACCGGAGGGCAGTGGGGTGGCGCTCGTCACCTGCACGGCGCTCCCACCGATGGCGACCATCGTCGCGATGACCGCGCTCGCCACGAGCGACACCGTCACTTCAAGGACACGAGACGTGATGGCACCCCGCCCCACGAGTCGACCTGGCACCGTCAACCGCCAGGTAGCGGCTTTGGGGCGACTCCACTCGCGGGCTGCCACGATCGTGAGCCTCGCATCCGCGCGCATTTCGCCGCTCCCTCTGAATGTCGCCCTCAGCTCATGTGGTCCTGCGTCTGGACGTTCGGGTGGCCTCCGTAGGTCAGGGTAGGGCGTGGGAGTCAGGTCGCCTACGAAGTTGCACAGCGTTAGACACGGTTACAGCGCGCCGTGCCCGATACCGTGTGTGGTGACGGATGGCCGGGGCTGTTACGCTTGTCGTGCCTGCGGTCTCGCGATGCTAGCTCGGCCTTGTTGCGCGGAGGCGAGCATGCCAGACTCGGACGAACGTTCTGCCTTCGGCTCGCTGCTGCGGCGGCAACGTCTTACTGCCGGCCTGACCCAGGGAGTGCTCGCGGAGCGCGCCGGACTTTCGGCGCGGACGATTCAGGATCTGGAGCGGGGGATCGCACAGCCGCGCCGCGAGACGGTGCGTCGGCTGGTGGCCGTGCTGGCGCCGCCGCCGGAGATCCGCGACCAACTCGAAGCGGCGTCTCCATCGCCCCGCGACCGTCACGGTTTGACGGATCACGTTCCGCGCCCGGACCCGTCGGGGGATCACGTCCCCCCGGGGCTCGACCGGGCGGTTGACAAAGCCGGCTGGATTGGCAGCCAACGGTCCCTGCCGGTGCTGCTGACACCTACGGTTGGCCGGGACGAGGAGCTGGCGGCGGTCGCCGATTTGCTGTCGACGACCCAGCTGCTGACGCTGACCGGGGTCGGGGGCGTCGGCAAGACCCGGCTGGCCGTCGAGGTGGCCCGGGCAGCCGAGGCCGACTACGCCGACGGCGTCTGGCTGGTCGAGTTGGCCGCGCTCGCGGAGCCGGCGCTGGTGCCACAGACGGTGGCGAAGGTCTTCGGGATCGCCGAGCAGCCGGGGCGGACAATGATCGAGACGCTTGCCGGAGCGTTGCAGACCAGGCAGATCCTGCTCGTGCTCGACAACTGCGAACATCTCCTGGATGGCTGCGCCGCGCTGGTCGAACGGCTGCTCACGGCGTGCGACGGTCCGCGGGTGCTGGCCACCAGCCGCGAGCCGCTCGGGATGGACGGCGAGCTCATCTGGCGGGTGCCGCCGCTCGCGGTGCCGGAACCGTCTGCGGCGACGTCAAACGCGGATCTCACCGACTACGGGGCCGTGCGGCTCTTCACCGACCGCGCCCGGCTCGTCCAGCCATCGTTCGCGCTGACCGAGGATGTAGCGCCGGCAGTGGTTGAAATCTGCCGCCGCGTCGACGGCATCCCACTCGCGATCGAGCTGGCGGCGGCGCGGGTGCCGTTCTTGACCGTCGGGGAGATCGCTGCTCGGCTCGACGACCAGCTTGGCCTGCTGACTCACGGGCGCAGGACGGCAGTGCCCCGGCAGCGGACGCTGCGCGCCACCCTGGACTGGAGCCACGACCTGCTCGCCAGGCCGGAACAGGCGCTGCTGCGTCGGCTGGCCGTCTTCGCCGGCGGCTGGACGCTGGAGGCGGCGGAGTCGGTATGTCGCGGAGATGGGCTCGACCGCGCTGAGATCCTGGAGCTGCTCTCGCGGCTTGTCGACGCCTCGCTGGTGGTCGTGGCGGAACAGACCGGTCAGGCCCGCTACCGACTGCTGGAGCCGGTCTGTCAGTACGCCCGGGGACAGCTCCAACGGGTGCCTGAAGAAGAGGCGGCGGCCCGCCACCGGCACGCGTCGTGGTGCCTGGGGCTGACCGAGGGGGCTGATCCGTCGCTCTGGCCCGCGCTGCGGCCCGGCTGGCGCGACCTGCTGCGAGTCGAACGCGACAACCTGCGTGGAGCGCTGGCCTGGTGCCTCGACCACGACCCGCCGACCGGGCTGCGACTCGCGAGCCGGCTGGGGTGGTGGTGGAGTGTTGAGTCGCTGCTGGAGGAGGGGCGCCACTGGCTGGAGGCCTGTCTCGCCCGATGCGCGGGCGAAACGCCCGATCACGTCCGGGCGTTGTACGGCCTGGGCCGCTTAGCCTGGTCCCAGGGCGACCGGTCGACAGCGTGTGCCCTTATCGAGCGGAGCCTGGCACTCGCCCGGCGGATCGGCGACCTCTTCGGCCAGACCGAAGCGCTGCGTTCGCTCGGCAACTTGCGGGCTGACCTCGGCGCCGTCGAGGCGGCGCGGGCGTACCTGGACGAGGGACTGGTCCTGGTCCGCGAGCTCGGCAACCGGCGTGGGATCGCTGGCAACCTGGCCTGGCTCGGCAACCTCGATCTGATGGTGGCGGAGTACGACCGGGCCCGGATGCGGTACGAGGAGGGCCTGGGGATCGCGCGAACGCTTGACGACCCGTGGCTGCTCGCCAATGTCCTGACGAATCTCGGAGTGGTGGCGACGTCCAAGGGGGAGTATCGACGCGCGCGAGCTTGCTTCGAAGAAGCTACAGCCGTCATGAATGCCGACGCTACACCGTCCCTGATCGGATATCTCACCTGGTGGAAGTCACATCTCGCTTACTGCCAGGGTGATCTTGCCCAGGCAGCGGCGCTGTACGAGGAGGCTGTGGCGGTTGGGCGCCGCTACAGAGGACGCGGCCTCATCGCCTCCGCGCTGTACGGGCTGGCGCGCGTGACGCTGGCGCGCGGTGATCCGGCCGGCGCGACAGCCCAGGCGGAAGAGAGTCTGCGCTTGCTGGATCCCGCGGACGAGGTACGGCGAAGCAGTGCGCTGTTCGTCCAGGGATTGGCCCTGGCGCAGCAGGGCGATGCTGCGCAAGGCGAAGCTCTCGTGCGTGAGTGCCTGGCCATGCGCGCCAAGGCACGTCGGCGAGTGCTCGTGGCCGGCTGCCTGGAGGCGCTGGCGCAGCTCGCGTCGGACACGGGACGCGCGGCCCGGGCGGCTCGTCTATTGGGGGCGGCCGATGCCTTGCGTGCGTCGATCGGAGCGCCGATGCCGCCGATCGAGCGGGCGGACATCGAGGTCGCGACCGACGCTGTTCGAGCCCTACTGGGGGTGGATGCTTTCACCCAGGCCCGAGCTGAAGGGCGGGCGATGAGCTTCGAGCAGGCCGTCGCTTATGCGCTGGACGTACCGGCGTAACCTCCGCTCGTGCGTCGCCGGCGACTCGCGATCAAGGAGCGCGACCGGCGACCTCGGAGCCTACGATTGCCGCAGCCAGCCCTCCGCGCATGACCGCACAGCCGCGCTTCAGAATCGCCGCCGACATCGGCTCGAAGAACGACTGGTTGTAGAAGTTGCCGCCGACGCCGTGGTGGAAGATCATCACGTCCACGGGCAGCGTGGAGGCCGTGGACGACGCGGGCAGGCGCAGGGCGCCCTCGAGCCGGACCCCCATCCGCCGTGACGACGCGGACCAGCTCGACATTCATGCCTGCCACCTATGCTGACGCGCCGATCTCGCTCCGGACGAGCCCGGCGGCGTCGGCCATCGCCTTCAGCTTGCCGAACGCAGATGCCCGCGAGAGGTACTTCATGCCGCAGTCTGGAGCGAGCACCAGGTGCTCCGGCGGGAGGTGACGGAGGGCGGCCCGGATCCGGTTCGCGACCGTCTCGACCGGCTCCACCTCCTCGGTGCCGCAGTCGATCACGCCGAGCACGATCGTCTTGTGGCCCATCTGCCCGAGCACCGAGAGATCCAGGTTCGGCTGGGCAGCCTCGATCGAGATCTGGTCGACGGCCGAGTCTCTCAGCTCCTCCAGGAACGGGTACGCCTGGTAAGCGTCGGCGTCCTTGTTGCCGACCAGCACGCCGTACCCGAAGCAGGTGTGCAGCACTGTGGTGATCTGCACGCCCTCCAGCGCCCGGTTGATGGCCGGGATCGCGAAACGGCGGGCGTTCTCGACTCTCGCCTGCATGTACGGCTCGTCGATCTGGATGACGTCCGCGCCGGCCGCCACCAGGTCGTGGATCTCTTCGTTCAGCGCGGCGGCGTAGTCCAGCGCGGCCTTCGACTCGTCGCCGTAGAACTCGTCCACGGCCTGCTGGCTCATGGTGAACGGGCCGGGCACAGTCAGCTTGATCGCGCGGTCGGTGGCGGCGCGCAGGACCTGGACGTCGCGGACGTTGACCGGCCGGCTGCGCTTGATCGGCCCGACGATCCGTGGGAGGATGTCCGGCAGGCCCCGCCGGCTGAGCCCGACGGCCGGGTTGTCGACGTCGACGCCGTCCAGGACGTTCGAGAAGTGGTTGGAGTAGCTCTCGCGGCGCATCTCGCCGTCTGTGAGGATGTCGATGCCGGCTCGTTCGAGGTCGCGGACGGCCAGCACGGTCGCGTCGTCCTGGGCCTCTTCGAGGTACGGCTCCGGGATGCGCCAGACCTCTCTTGCACGGACGCGGGGCGGCATTCGCCGGCCGAGCAGCTTCTCGTGGTCGACCAGCCAGTTCGGCTGCGGGTAGCTGCCGACGACGGTGGTGGGCAGGAGCGGCAGGCTGCGGTGACTGCTCACGGCATCGAACCTCGGACGCGGTCTCGCCGAGTATAGCGTGCCGATCGGCGCGTCCTGGCGCCGTCGGCCGGGCGGCTTCGGGCTACCATCACCTCGGGGCTGTCCGTGAGCGACGGCGGCAGAGGGGGAGCGTGTGAGCGAGCCAGCGTTCGGCGGCGTCATCGGTCGAGATTTCCGTGATTCCACGCCCTGGTGGCCGGAGCCGACGCGCGCCCCGGCCGATGCCCCGAACGTCGTCTTCCTGGTGCTGGACGACGTCGGGTTCGCCGACCTCGGCTGCTACGGCTCCGAGATCGAGACGCCGAGCATCGATCGGCTGGCGGCCGGCGGCCTGCGCTACGCGAACTTCCATACCACCGCCATGTGCTCGCCGACCCGGGCCAGCCTGCTGACCGGCCGTAACGCCCACAGCGTCGGCATGGGCATCATCGCCGAGTGGTCGACCGGCTTCCCGGCCTACCGAGGCCGCGTCACGAGAGGCGCCGCCAACCTGGCCGAGATCCTGCGCGAGACGGGGTACAGCACCTTCGCCGTCGGCAAGTGGCACCTGATGCCGATGGAGGAGGCGACCGCGGCCGGCCCGTTCCGGGACTGGCCGCTCAATCGCGGGTTCGACCGCTGGTACGGGTTCCACGGCGCCCTCGCCGACTCGTGGCACCCGGAGCTGTTCGAGGACAACCACGCCATCGACGCGCCGAGCCGGGACGGCTACCACCTCTCCCAGGACCTCGTCGACCGGGCGTGCCAGATGGTGCGCGATCAGCAGGCCGTCGCGCCGGAGCGGCCGTTCTTCCTGTATCTCGGCTTCGGTGCCGCCCACTGGCCGCACCACGTCCCCGAGGCGTACGCCCAAAAGTATCGCGGGCGGTACGAGCGTGGCTGGGACGTCGTCCGCGAGGAGCGGCTACGACGTCAAAAGGCGCTCGGGATCGTGCCGCCCGCGACCGACCTGGCCCCCCGCAACGTCGACGTCCGACCCTGGGACGATCTCTCCGCCGACGAGCGGCGCCTGTTCGCCAGGATGCAGGAGGTGTACGCCGGCTTCGTGGAGCACACCGACGCCCAGATCGGCCGACTGGTGGCGTACCTGGAACGGCTCGGCGTGCTCGACAACACCCTGCTGGTGCTCATCTCCGACAACGGCGCCAGTCCGGAAGGCGGCGTCGTCGGGGCGGTTAACGCTCGCAAGCACCTCCAGTACGAGCCCGAGACGCTCGCCGATGGGCTCGCCGCCCTGGACGATCTTGGGAGCGATCGGACCTATCCCCACTACCCGACCGGCTGGGCGCAGGCCTCGAACACGCCGCTCAAGTGGTACAAGAAGGACGTCCACGCCGGCGGGGTCCGCGACCCGCTGATCGTGCACTGGCCGGACCGGATCCGGGATCACGGCGCGGTCCGTCAGCAGTACCACCACGTCGTCGACGTCATGCCGACCGTCCTCGACGTGCTCGGGATCGACGCGCCGTCAACCTTCCAGGGGTACGCCCAGCTCCCGATCCACGGCACCAGCCTGGCGTACACGTTCGATGCTCCCGACGCCGCGACCCGCAAGGAGACGCAATACTTCGAGCTGCTCGGCGACCGCGGGCTCTGGCACCGGGGCTGGAAAGCGGTGGCGAAGCACGAGCGCGGCCAGCCCTTCGAGGCCGATCGCTGGGAGCTGTACCACCTGGACGCCGACTTCTCGGAGTCGAACGACCTGGCCGAGGAGCAGCCCGAGCGGCTGCGCGAGCTGATCGAGCGCTGGTGGGCGGAGGCCGGCCGGTACGGCGCCCTGCCGCTCGACGACCGCGAGTACGAGCGCGTCGCCGCCAGCGTCGCGGCGCGAGCCCGGCAGCGGACCGTCTACTACGCCGGCATGGCCCGCGTCGACCGGTTCAGCGCCCCGGACATCACTGACCGCTCGTACAAGATCTCGGCCGAGGTCTCGATTCCGGAGGGCGGCGCCGAGGGCGTCTTGCTCGCCTCCGGCGCTCGCTTCGGCGGCTACGTGCTCTACGTCCAGGGCGGCCGGCTGATCTACGAGTACGCCTTCTCGGAGCGCGAGCGCTTCGTCGTGCGGTCGGACCTAGCGGTCCCGTCTGGCGACGTCACGCTGGGCTACGCCTTCCGCCGGACCGGCCCGAAGCGTGGCGTCGGCACGCTGCTGGTCGACGGGCGGCCGGCCGGCACGCTGGAGCTGCCGAAGACCTGGCCGGTCGTTGCCGTGACGGGCGGGATCATGTGCGGGCGGGATGGCGGATCGGCGGTCGGCGATGGGTACACGCCGCCGTTCGCCTTCAGCGGCACGCTGCACCGCGTCGTCGTGGAGCTGGACGGCGACGGCGCGCCGGACTCCCAGGCTGCCTACCGGACGGCGCTGGCCGAGGAGTGAGGCGGGGGAGCCATCAGATAGCGCCGTTCATCCGGAGGACGTAGTAGACGGCGTACCCCAGGATCGCGATGTTGATCGCCCAGATGATCGGTCGCGGTATCACGGCGTTCCTCCGGAGTTGGACGACTCCCCGTGGCCGGCAACGCCCCGTGCCTCCACGACGGTCGTCCCGGCCGCCAGGTCGTGGATCGCGCGGCGGTCAGCGCGGAAGAGGACGGTCCAGCAGGGCGCGGCAAGCAGCGCGACGGTGGCGAGCGCCAGCCCGACGACCGCCGCCCATTCGACCGGGCCTCGCGCGAGCCAGAGCTCGGTGGCTAGCCCGACCAGGAACAGGAGCGGAGACGCCCCCAGCAGTACCGGTGCGAACGGGTCACCCACGAACAGCAGCGGGACGCCCAGCGTCGCCAGGCTCTCGACAGCCCAGGCGAGCGGCACGGCGAACTCCGTCCTCAGTCGCGTGGTCGGCATGAAGGGCCGCAACTGCCCCGCCATCGTTGAGACAGCCGCGAGAGCCAGGCCGACGATCAGCGCCAGCACCAGGAAGCGGATGCCCGCCCGGATCGCGCCCGTGCGCTCCCCGTCGACGGTCAGGACCTTGAGGCGCAATAGCCGCTGGCCCGGCGTCGCGCCGGCGAGGTGCCACCAGCCGACGTGATAGAGCCCCACCGCGAGGAGCCCGGCCGCGACGTGGAGCGCGACCCGGCCCGGATCGTACGGGCCTGCAAGCACCGGGAATCCGGGAACCTGTCGCACAGCAGCGAGCAGCAGCCAGACGATGGCCGTGTCGATCGTGAAGGCAATGGCCCGTTTCCAGTACGGGGCTGCTCTGGTGGTCACTGCGCTCTGACGCGGGACGCGCTCCCGGGGTGATCCGCCAGCCGACGATCGCTCCGCCATGATCGACCGGTTGACGACCGGCGGTCAGATGTAGTTCCACGGATCCTCGGACCGCTACCATCAGGCCAACCGGGAGGGGATGATGGCCATACGCAGGATCGGGATCATGGGCGCCGGCGCGATCGGGTCGGTGGTCGGCGGGATGCTGACGAAGGCCGGCTACGACATCACCTTGATCGACCAGTGGCCGCCGCACATCGAGGCGATGAAGGCGAACGGCCTCACGCTGAGCGGCTCGTGCGGCGACCACGTCGTGCCGGTCAAGGCGCTCCAGCTCTACGAGGCCCAGGGCATCCAGGAGCCGTTCGACGCCGCCTTCCTGGCGGTCAAGGCGTACGACACCGAGTGGGCGACCGCGTTCATCATGCGCTACCTGACCGAGCCGGATGGCGTGATCGTCGACTTCCAGAACGGCATCAACGACGAGCGCGTGGCCGCCGTCGCCGGCCGAGATCGCACCCTCGGCTGCGTCATCACGATCAGCGCCGGCATGTACGAGCCGGGCCACGCCATGCGGACCGACCGGGGCGGCGGCTTCAAGATCGGCGAACTGGACAACGAGGAGACGCAGCGAGCGCACGAGCTGGTCCAGATCCTGAACAGCGTCGCCGAGAGCCACGTCACCACCAACCTGTTCGGCGACCGCTGGTCCAAGCTGGCCGTCAACAGCATGGCGAACCCGATCGCGGGCCTCTCCGGCTACGGCTCGAACGAGGTCCGGACCCTGGCCGCCCCGCGCGACATCGCGATCCAGGTGGCGGCCGAGGCGATCCGGGTGGGCCGGGCGGCCGGCTACGAGATCGAGCCGCTGATGGGGATCGAGGCTCAGAAGTTCGTGGACGCCGCCGAGGGCCGGAACGTCCAGGTGCTCCACGACGAGATGGCGGCCGGCGCCCGAGGGCTGGCCGGCGGCCGGCCCTCGCTGCTCCAGGACGTGATCCGGGGCCGGCGCACCGAGATCGAGGAGCTGAACGGCTACGTGGTGGCCGAGGGGAAGCGCCTGGGCGTGCCAACGCCGTTCAACGAGGCGATCGTCCGCGAGGTCACGCGGCACGGCGTCGGCACGCTCCAGCCGGACCCGAAGAACCTGGAGCCGATCGCGGCGCTCCTGCCCAGGTAAGATTCGGCACCTCATCCCGGATAGCCCCCACCCCCCGACCCCCTCCCCCTTGCGAGGGAGAGGGGGAGCGGGCCTGCAACGTCGGTGCTTCTCCCCTCTCCTCGTAGGAGAGGGGTAGGGGGTGAGGTCTGGTGCAGAGGAGACTCATGACAGCAGTACTGGTTTCGATGGGGCAGACGGTTTCGATCGACTCGCCCGAGCTGGACGCCTTCAAGCAGGCCGGCTTCGACATCAAGTTCGGGAAGAGCTCGCCGACCACCCCGGTCGGCGACGTGATCGAGTACCTCCAGGGCTGCGCGGCCGTCGTGGCGGGCGGCGAGCCGTACCCCGAGGAGGTCTTCGCCTCCTGCCCCGATCTCCGACTGGTGGTCCGGTTCGGCGTGGGGTACGACGCGGTCGACGTCGAGGCGGCGACCCGCCACGGTGTCGTGGCCGCGACCACGCCCGGCACGAACGATTGGGCCGTCGCCGATCACGCGATGGGCCTCATCATCGACCTGGCTCACCGGATCTCGCGGCACGACCGGCTGATCCGCTCCGGCGGCTGGGGCGGCATCCGGGGCATCGACGTCTACCGGAAGACGATTGGGATCGTCGGGCTCGGACGGATCGGCAAGGGCGTCGCGAAGCGGGCGCGCGGCTTCGACATGCGGGTCCTGGCGTACGAGCCATATCCCGATCAGGCGTTCGTCCAGGCGAACGACGTCGAGCTGGTGGAGCTTGACGAGCTGCTGGCCCGATCCGACTTCGTGACGCTGCACCTGCCGGCGATGCCGTCGACCCACAAGATCATCGACGCCGAGAAGCTGGCGCTGATGAAGCCGACGGCGTACCTGATCAACACGGCGCGGGGGAAGCTGCTGGACGAGGACGCCGCCTACGAGGCGGTCACGACGGGCAGGATCGCCGGGGCCGGCATCGACGCCTGGACGGTCGAGCCGCTGGACCAGGTGGAGCGCTGGGCCGCCCTCGATAACGTGGTGCTGACGCCGCACAGCGCGCCGTCGACCATCGGGGTCTGGGACGCGACCTGGACGATGATGCAATCCAGCATCGTCGGCTTCCTCAAGGAGGGGAAGCAGCCGGTCGGGATCCTCAATCCCGAAGTGTGGGACAGGCGCCGGACGTAAACGCAGGTCGATGAGGGACCGTGGGCTGACTCTAGGCGCCTTGAGGATGCGAAGTCTGCACCTCGGTGCAGTCCCGTGAGGAATTAGGCCGCGAGACGGGCGGGGTCGAGCATGGCATCGAGAGCGGCGTCGACCTGGGCGAAGGCCAGGCGCAAGGGCGGCGGGACGGCGAGGTCGGCGACCTCGACGCGCTCGGCGGTGGCAGCGCGGGCGACGATGGCCTGCGCCTCGGAGCCAGCGACGGCATGGGCCGGGGGCGGGTAGGCCGGGCGCCGCGCCGGCGGGACGAGCAGCCAGGCGGCGCTGCCGAGGATCAGGAGGAGCGCAATCGCCGGCACCGTTCGGAGACGAGGCGAGATCATCGCGGCGGCCCGGTTCGCAAGAACCGAACCGTGCGGGGGTCGGCGTACAAGCGCGGCCGGGGGGTCAGGATGACCGCGCTCCCACGCCCGTGCGTCGCAGGGGCTACCGGCGGCAGCATGATGAGGAGGTCGGAAGCGGCCGGGACGGCCGCGCTCCCAGCGGGCGCGACGTCGCGATGGTAGCTGCGAGCACTTCGCGATGGTCGCCCCGAGAACGTCGCACGGGCGTGCACTATGGGCTGGCCGGCTCCAGGGCGTAGACCTTCGCCTCCCAGGGGGAGCGCGTCTCGCGGCCGACCCTGCTGCACGGATCTCGGCGGCGACGCGGAGCAGGCCGGACGAGCGGTGGCCCACATCCACTGTAGTGGTGGCGACGGGCGGTTGCCGTTCGGGGAAATCCCGCAACGTGGCCCGTATTTCCGTCACCCCCACCTCTCCCGACGGGCGAAGGAGCAGGTCAGGTCGACGGGTGCGGGGGCCGGCGCTAGACTCTCCTGCGAGAGCGTCGGAACGTGAAAGGAGCCATCAGTGAAGATCGGGGTCGTGTTCCCACAGACCGAGTTCAACAACGCCGATCTGGGCGGCGTGCGCGCCTTCGCCGAGGCGGCGCAGGATCTCGGCTACGAATACCTGATTACCGCCGATCACGTCCTGGGCGCCGACCCGGCCGCCTACCCCGGCTGGGACCGGCCGTACCGCCACGACACGGTGATCCACGAGCCGATGGTGCTGTTCGCGTACCTGGCGGGCATCACCCCGAAGCTCGGGTTCATGCCGAACGTCATCATCCTGCCGCAGCGGCAGGCGGTGCTCGTCGCGAAGCAGGCCGCCGAGCTGGACTTGATGACGAACGGGAACTTCCGGCTGGGGGTCGGGATCGGCTGGAACGCGGTCGAGTTCGAGGGGCTCGGGATGGACTTCAAGAACCGCGCGCGGCGGTTCGAGGAGCAGATCGACCTGATGCGCAAGCTCTGGTGCGAGACCTCGCTGTCGTATCAGGGCCAGTACCACACGATCAACAGTGCGGCGATCTGCCCGCTGCCGAAGCAGCGGCCGATCCCGATCTGGATCGGGGCCTCGGCGGAGGCGGCCGTCAAGCGGGCCTGCCGGATCGCGGACGGGTTCATCCCGCTCTCGCCGCTCACAGGGACCGGCGGCTACCCGGAGACGATCGAGAAGATCCACGGCTGGCTGCGCGAGTACGGGCGCGATCCGTCGACGTTCGGGATCGAGGCCCGGCTGACGGCGGGCACCGGCACGCCCGACGACTGGCGCAAGACGGTCGAGGAGTGGCGCGGACTGGGGGCGACGCATCTCGGAGTGGGGACGGCCGGCGTCGGGCCGGTCGGCGTGGACGCGCACATCCGGCGGCTGCGCGAGGCGCGGGAGGTGCTGGGTGCCTGACGCGCAGACGCCGCGACACAGCATGGACCCGCCGATCCGCGCTGACTGGCTGGCGCAGTGGCGGGAGGAGATCGTCGAGCCGGAGCTCCCGATCGTCGATCCGCACCATCACCTGTGGGACGTGCCGGACTGGGACACCCGCTACCTGCTGGACGAGCTGCTGGCCGATTTGAACAGCGGGCACAGGATCGTGGCGACGGTCTTCTTGCAGTGCTGGTCGATGCACAAGGCCGATGGTTCGGAGGCGATGCAGCCGGTCGGGGAGACCGAGTTCGTCAACGGCATCGCGGCGATGAGCGCCAGCGGCAACTACGGGCCGACCCGGGTCTGCGCGGGGATCGTGGGGACCGCCGACCTGCGCCTCGGCGAGCGGGTCTCCGAAGTGCTGGAGGCCCACATCCGGGCCGGCGGCGGCCGGTTCCGGGGGATCCGGCACTCGGTGGCCTGGGACGCGGCGGTGCCGGCCAGCTCGGCGGTGCTGCCCCACCTGCTCGAAGACCCGGGGTACCGAGCGGGGTTTGCGCAGCTCGCGCCGCTGGGCCTCTCGTACGATGCCTGGCTCTACCACCCGCAGCTTCCCGAGCTGACGCATCTGGCCCAGGAGCATCCCGAGACCCCGATCGTGCTGAACCACATCGGGGCGCCGCTCGGGATCGGGCCGTACGCGGGGCGGCGCGACGAGGTGTTCGCGATCTGGGCCGCCGCGATGCGCGAGCTGGCGGCCTGCCCGAACGTCCACGTGAAGCTGGGCGGGCTGGGGATGGGGAGGTACGGCCACGGCTTCCACGAGCGGCCGCGTCCGCCGTCGTCGGAGGAGCTGGCGACGGTCATGAAGCCGTACATCGAGACCTGCATCGAGGCGTTCGGGGCCGCGCGCTGCATGTTCGAGAGCAACTTCCCGGTCGACAAGGGCGCCTACACGTACGCGGCGTACTGGAACGCCTGCAAGCTCCTGGCGCGCGGCGCGAGCGAGACGGAGAAGCGTGACCTGTTCTTCGGGACGGCCGCGCGGTTTTACCGACTGGACCTGCCGGAGAGCGCGTAGGGCGAGCGGTGCGGTCGGCGCCTACGCCTGGGCATCGCTCTCGCGTGGGCGCCGACCGTTTTGATGATTGCGCCTCGTCAGCCGACGATGTCGTCGACGGCGACGGTGAGGTTGGAGAAGGCGAGTGGACTGAGCGACTCGCCACGGCGGAAGACGCGTGTCGTGCCGTAGCCTTGGGGCGTGGGATCGAGGTATCGCGTGACCCGGTTACGATTCAGGTCTGCAATCCAGAGCTCCGGGATGCCGTATCGGGCGTACAGGGGAGCCTTCGTGCGACGATCGTAGCCTTCCGTGGTATCGGCAACCTCGATGACGAGGAGCGCGGCCGCCTCTGTGGCTGTGGCCGATGCGTAGAAGTCGTCGCGGAAACGGAGCAGCGCCAGGTCCGGCTCCGGCTCGCCGTTGTCGCCGAGCGCGATCGGCCCCTGGACCTGGACGATCGCGGCGCCCAACAGGCGCGGTACGAAGAAGGTCATGAGGCGATTGACCGTGGCCATGTGACGGCTCCCGATCGGGCTCATCTCGATGATCTCGCCATCGATCAACTCCACGCGAACATCGGGGTTCAAGATGCCGGTCTGGGCCATCCGGTGATAGTCGGCTCGGGTGAACCGGTAGCGCTTCGCGTCGACCGCCATGTCCCAACCTCCGCACGGGCGGGCAGGAGTACACCATGAGATCGTTCTGGCGAGATTGTACGGCAGGTCCTGGGCGCCGTCCGATCCGACGATCAGGTCACCGGCGCCGGGCCGGCTGAACCGCGGCGCGACGCTGAGATCGGCGTGGGGAGCGGTTACCAGCGGCCGCCGACGGAGCCGCCGCCCCCACCGCCGCCCCCACCGGAGCTGCCACCGCCGAACCCGCCCCCACCCCCGCCGAAGCCACCGCCGGTCGGGACCGGGAACGGCACCGGGAAGCCGCCGCCGTACCCACCGCCCCAGCCGATGCCGGGGCCGTAGCCGGCGAAGTCCTGGCGGGCCAGCGCGTACGCCTCCTCCGCGAGGTCGTGGGCGCGGCGGGCCTCGGCTGTCGCTGCCTGGAGGTCGGAATCGGCGAGGGCGCGGGCCTGCTCCAGGTGTCGGCGGGCCTCGGCGAGGCGGGTCCGCGCCGCCGAGCCCATCCCTCGGCGCCGGGTGCCGACGAAGTGGGCGGCCTGGGAGTAGCTGGCCTCGGCGGCCTGGAGCTGGGCTTCGAGGAGGCGCAGCTCGCGGGCGCGGCGCTCCTCGTCCTGGCGCACCTCGGCCAGGATCTGGTCGGCGATGGTGTCGGCGTGGGTGGCGAGCTTGGTGGCGGCCAGGAAGTCGGGCCGGCGTGCGGCAAGCTCGCGCTGGGCCTGCTGGAGGGCGGACTCGGCCTCGGCGAGGCGACGATCGAGGTCGGACGATTGGCGCCCCGAAACCTCGCGGGCGCCGAGGGCGGCCCGCGCGGTGCCGACGTCCGCCGCGGCGGCCGAGATCCGTGGCCCGGCCGCGGCTTCGGCCTGGCGCAGCGACTCGGCGAGGGCGGCGACGGCGTCCAGGAGCTGCACGGCCTCGGCGTGGGCCTGCTGGGCGAGACGCGCGCTCCGCCCGGGGACGGACAGGCCGGGCGCACCGGGCGCGGCGCGGCCGGTTGCGCCAGCGGCGGCAGGGCCGGCTGTGCCGGTCGTCGGCCGATCGCCGGCGGCGAGCGCAGCCTGCCCCTCCGCCACGGCGGCGCGGGCCTGGGCGAGGCGCTGCCGGGCCTCCTCCAGGTTCCCGGCGACGGACACCCGGCTCTCCTCGGCGTACCGCTCCAGGCCGGCGAGGATGCGCTCGGTCTCGGGGAGGCGGGCCTCCAGCGCGTCGAGCTGGGCCGGCAGGGCGGCCAGGATCTCCGGCGCGCGCCGCTCGACCTCGCGGAGCTGCTCGATCCGCCGGCGCTGCTCGTCGAGCGACGACTTGGCGCGCTGGGCGTCCTCGACGATCTGCTCGACCATCTTCCGGCGGGCGTCGGGCGCCTCGGGGACGTCGTCGTCGAGCTGCTGGCGCAGGGCGAAGGCCGCTTCGAGCTCTTTCGATGCGCGAGCGAGAGCCTCGCGGTACGGCCCGACCTCGGCCTCGCCGAACTGGAGCTCCGCGAAGCGGATCTCGTCCTCGGCGTCGCGGACGGCCTCGTCGGCGGCGATCAGGAGGGCGCTCGCCTGCCCCTCGAGCTGCTCGGTCTGTTGCGCGTACGCCTCGGCGGACTGGCGCTCGCGCCGTCGGCCGGACATGGTGTTCCAGAGCCAGAGACCGCCGACGACCAGGATGGCGAGGACGACGAGCGGCAGCAGGCCCAGGCCGGAGCCGACGCCCGGCTGACTGGACGTGCTGCCGGAGGCGACGACGGCGTCGGCGATGCCGCCGGTGGCGCCGGCGACCGCGCTGGCGTAGTCGCCCCGGGCCAGCAGCGGCTCGACGCGCTCGGAGAGGATCGTCTCAAGCTCACGGTCAGCGAGGCGGTCACGCAGCAGCGAGCCGCGCCAGAGGGCGTCGCTCCGGTCCGTCATCGCGACGACGAGCAGGGCATCGTTGCCGCCGAGCGAGCTGCTCCGAGCGACCTCGTCGGCGTACTCGGTGACGGTCAGGCTGCCGGTGGTGTCGACGAAGAGGACGAAGAGCTGGATATTCTGCCGTTCGCGGAGATCGGCGAGGGCGGCGTCGATCCGGGCACGGCCGCCGGCGAGCACCTGGCGCTGGGTGAGGTCGGCGACCTGGTCCTGGAGGCGCGGGACCTGGCCGGTGGCGGCCTGCGCGAGGGCCACGGTAGGCCGGCCGAGGGCGACGATGCCGACGAGCGCCAGGAGCACGGGCAGGAGCAGGAGGCTCCGACCCGGCAGCGCGGGGCCGCGCACGACGCGGCGAGATGGTGACGTGAACCCCTGCATCTGACGTCCCTCGCATCCTGGAGCGCGCTCAAGAGCCAGGAGGCAAGAGGCGTGCCCCGGCCAGGGCGAGGCACGATCGGGCGGGCGCGGCTGCCCGGCGGCGCTACCAGTCGGCGGAGAGGGGCGCGAAGAACTCGTCGACGGTGAGGGTGAAGCCGGGCAGGGCGTCGGTCAGGTCGAGCAGGTCCGAGCCGCGGTGGTCGCTCGATTCGCTGCCCGGGCGAAAGAGGCGGACGACGCGGCGGCGGGGATCGGCGAAGACGGCCAGCCGGACGTCATGTGCGACGTACCAGCGGCAGCGTGCCATCAAGCGGGTCCTGGACTGGCCGGGCGAGACGATCTCGAC
>Ga0075420_100001285_pt1 | contig 21229 bp, 17 predicted proteins | sample SoiMetdeltSBSDD4_FD_75296 | JGI IMG/M metagenome (GOLD analysis project Ga0075420, IMG submission 75296) | Bulk soil microbial communities from a Populus tree surrounding site in Tennessee, USA - Soil MetaG P. deltoides SBSDD4 | ecosystem: Environmental > Terrestrial > Soil > Tree plantation... | reverse complement strand
CGGTAAACACCCCGTCGTTTTCACCTCGGAAGGGTAGCGATGGACGGGATCAGACGAATCGGCGTGGCCGTGATTGGTACGGGATGGTGCGGAGGTATCCGCGCGGTTGCGTGCTCGACCAGCCCTTGGGTGAAGGAGCTGCATATCGCGGAGATCAGAGAGGACCGCCTGCGGGAAGTGGCGGCGCAAACGAACCCTGTCACGGCCACGACCGACTACCGGAGTCTGCTCGACAACCCCTCGATCGATGCCGTGATGATCTCCACGACACCCGAGGGCACGCACTACCCCATCGCGAAGGAAAGCATGCTCGCAGGCAAGCACGTGCTTCTCGAGAAGCCGATTGCCATCGAGCTGTCGGAAGCCGATGAGCTGATCGCGCTCTCCAAGGAAAAGAAGGTCGCGTTCACCATCGCCTACTCACAGCGCTTCAACCCGAAGTTCGCGTACGTCAAGCGCGCGCTCGAGGACGGCACCATCGGCGAGCCCGTCAGCGCGTTGGTGAGCCGGCACATCACGCGCAATCTCGGAAAGAAGATCAGCGGGCGCGTAAAGCTCTCTCCAGCCGCAATGGAATCGACCCACGACATCGATTTCGTGCTCTGGTGTCTTGCACCACGCAAGCCGATCCGCGTCTACGCGCAGGAGGCGGCCAAGATCATGAAGGCGCAGTACAACGCGCCCGACTGCGTCTGGATGATCGTAACGATGGACGACGGTACTGTGTTCACGATCGGAGGCGGGTGGGTGTTGCCTCCCGCGTATCCGAACTTCGCGTCCACCTGGATCGAATTCGTCGGGACCGAGGGCGCCGTGATGGTGGACGACACGCATCGCGATGTCTACGTGACGACCATGAAGGACGGTATCCGCTTCCCCATTTCGTCGATGCCGGGAGAAAAGGTAAATCACGTGTACGCCGGTCCAATGGAAGCGGAGACGCTGAATTTCCTGGAGTGCGTCGCCACCGGCAAGCCGCCGCTGGTCACGCCGGAGCACGCACGGATGGTGATGCAGCTCTACAAAGCGGCGGACCTCTCGGTCGAGACGAATCAGCCAGTGGCGCTGATGGTGAAGGACTCTCCGGCGCTGGCCGGCGCCACCGCCTGACCGTCACGCCGCATCCCACAGGGGGACACGTGGCTGAAGTGCACCGTACAGCGGTCGTTTCCGACACGCTGTTGCAGCAGGGCGCGATCGACGAGCGCGTCGCGGCCACGCGCACGCGGTGGTGGATGCTGGTGCTGTTCAGCCTGATGTACCTGATCTGCTACCTGGATCGGGGCATCATCTCCGTCGCACAGCCAGAGATTCGCGAGACGTTCGGCCTGACGCTGCCCCAGATGGGTCTCATCCTCGCCGCTTTCACCTGGGCGTACGCAGCAGGTCAGGTTCCTGTCGGCTGGCTCGGCGACCGCTTCGGGCCCAAGAAGGTACTGAACATCCTGATTGCGTGGACGTCGACGTCGGCGATGTTGACGGGCGCTGCCACCGGCTTCGGTTCGCTCGTGACAGCCCGGCTCCTGCTCGGCGTCGGCGAGGCAGGTGCATTCCCGGTGGCCAGCCGCGCCATGCAGCTCTGGTTTGCACCGTCGGAGCGCGGTCGCATCCAGGGCATCACCCATTTCTTCAGCCGCTTTGCCGTAGCCATCACGCCGCTGACCGCGGGCGGTCTGGTGCTCGCCTATGGCTGGCGCGTGATGTTCTACGTGTTTGGCGCAATCGGGTTCGTCTGGGTGGCAGCGTTCTGGTGGTTCTACCGCGAACGTCCGGAGGATCATCCGCACGTGAACCGCGTCGAACTGACGCAGATCCGTGGCGTCAATGCAGACGGCACCATCAAGGCCGTCTCCACCGTGCGTCCCGCCACGCCGTGGCGGGAGATCCTCACGGCGCCGAACATGTGGTGGATCGCGCTCGGCTACGGCTGCTTTTTCTTCGGCACGAACTTTTATCTGACGTGGTACCCGACCTACTTGCGTGAGTACCGCGGCCTGTCGATCGTGGCGCTCGGGTTCTGGGGCTCCATTCCGCTTCTGGCCGGCATGGCGGGCGACGTCGTTGGCGGCTGGATTTCCGACATGATTCTCAAGCGTACGGGCAAGGCAAACCTCGCCCGCCGCGGCGTGGCAGCGCCCGGGTTTCTGCTCGCGGGCGCTTTTCTGCTGCCTGCGGCAATGGTCGGCGATGCGACGACCTCAATCCTGTGTCTCGCCACGTCGTTCTTCTTTCTGGAGTGGGTCATCGGGCCGGCATGGGCGGTCCCGATGGATGTGGGCGGGCGTTTCAGCGGCACGGTCACGGGTGTGATGAACATGACGGGCGCGCTCGCCGCGTCGCTCACGCCAATTGTCTACGGCACACTGTTCGGGCGCGGCTACTGGGTGGCGCCTTTCGTCGTGAGTGCAGCGGTACTGGCGCTGGGAGCCTTGATCTGGATCTTTCTCATCGATCCGGAGAAGCGTGTTGTCAGTGCGGATGCGACGGCTTGACGGATGGTCACATTGACGATGGTGTCGTTCACACTTCTAGGTGCTCACTTCTCTGTTCGTGTTCAATGTTCAGTTCCGAGTTCCTGGTTCGCAGTTCATCGTTCCGCGTTCGTCTCCACGGCGAACCTGAACACGAACCGAGCAGCGAGAACGGAGAAGTCTGAACCACATTGGTTACGCGCTCATTTCACCTGATTCGCGCGTCTCGATTCGAAGGAGGCATCAGTGACCATCAGCACATTGACACTTCGGGCGCTTGCATCGATCGGAGTCGCGTCGGCTGCAACGCTCGCGGTACTCGGCGCGCAGCAGGCCACCGGGCCGAAGCCTGATCCGAACGCGGCGCCGGCCGGTGCCTCGCTCTCGATGGGACCCGCGTCCAACGTGATGCCGATTTCGCTGGCACCGAAGTGCACGCACGAACCGACGTCGATGAAAATCGAGCCCGACGTCTTCCCCGTGAGCATCGGCGTGAGCACGTCTGCCGACGGGAAGAAATGGGTCGTGCCAGGCCCGGTGCAGGACGATGCTCCGCTGGCGGTCGACCTGTTCAACGATTGCCTGGGGACCGGTGATAACCCTGATTGGCAAAAGCAACTCAAGACGGTTGTCATCGACAAGGACGGAGTCGAGATTACCGGTTTCATCTTTGCCGACAACTACTACGAGTTGTACGTGAACGGGCAGATCGTGGCGCGCGACAGTCTCGGCATGACGCCGTTCAACTCTACCGTGGTTCGGTTCCGCGCCAGGTACCCGATGACGTATGCCATCAAGGGCATCGACTGGGAAACGAAGCATGGGCTCGGCATGGAATATCAACCCTTCAACATCGGCGACGGAGGGTTCATCGCCTATTTCAGCGACGGCAACGGCACGCATGCCGACTGGCGAGCCGAGACGTTCTACATTGCGCCGCTCGACGATCCGTTCTGTGTGCGCACGGCAGGGGGACGCGACTCGAGCTTCTGCTCTCAGGCCGTGCGGCCGGCGTGCGCACAGAGCGACCCGTTGAAATGCCGGGCGCTTCACTTTCCCATTCCCGACGGCTGGACGGCGCCGGGCTTCAATGATTCAGCATGGCCCAGGGCGATTATCTGGCGGCCGGTCGAGGTGACGACGGTCCCCGGCTACGTGAACTACACGAAGTATTTTGGCGACGCGGAGTTCATCTGGACGCACAACATCCGCCTCGACGATCTCGTGCTGGCTCGTTACACGGCGAAGGGGCCCCGCCGCTGACCGGGACGCCCGAGACGGCATGAACCAGCCGCGGCTTGGCGTACAGTAGCCGCCTGAAAGGCAGGAGGACACGAGCATGAAACGTCGCATCGTCCTGGGCGCGCTGATCGTCGTGGGAGCGCTTTCGATGGCAGTGGCCGCGCAACGCGGCGGCCCGCCCGCCGCCGAGGGTCCGCGCGTCGTGGAGCTGGACAAGATCAGCGACACGTTGTATGTCGCGAAGGGTGGCGGCGGAAACACAGCCGTCTTTCTGACGGCCGACGGCGTCGTGCTGGTCGACACGAAGCTGCCCGGATGGGGACAGCCGCTCCTCGACAAGGTCAAGACCATCAGCAACCGGCCGGTCACGATGGTCATCAACACCCACACCCATTTCGACCACACCAGCGGACAGCTCGAGTTTCCCGGGTCGATCGAGGTGGTGGCGCACGAGAACACCCGGACGAACATGCTGAAGATGGAGGACTACAAGAAGCCCGAAAACGCGAAAGTTCTTCCCAAGCGCACGTTCAAAGACCGGCTCTCGGTTGGCTCCGGCAGCGACCGCATCGACCTGTACTACTTCGGCCCCGGTCACACGAACGGTGACGCATGGATAGCTTTCCCCACCCAGCGCGTGGTCCATGCTGGCGATATCTTCGCCGGCAAGCAGGTACCGCTCGTAGACATGGGCAACGGCGGCAGCGGCGTGGCGTATCCCGACACGCTGATGAAGGCATACAAGGGGATCAGCAACGTCGACACGATCATCACGGGCCACGGCAACACGACGTTGAAATGGGGCGACCTGAAGGAATACGCCGACTTCAACGCCGAGTTCCTGAACTGGGTGCGGGCGGAAATGAAAGCCGGAAAGACGCCGGAACAGGCGGCCGCTGAGTACAAGGTGCCCGACCGGTTCAAAGGTTACGGCGCCGACCTCCCCCCGTTCTTCGGAGGCATGCCGGGGTACATCAAAGGGATGTACGGCGAATTACGACGCTGAAGGGGGGAGCACGGTCCGGCTGAAGCCGGACGCTACGTGCGCCTCTTCAGAAGCAGCAGGTCGGGACTGCGCGCGGCGGCTTCGCGCACGAGGAATCCCATCTTCGGGTGCGAGGCCTCGAGATCCGCTGCGACTCCCTGATTCCGCAGCTCCTCCGTGCAGGTCGGTCCAATGGAAGCGACGACCATCCGCCGCATCGCATCCCGTGTAGCGTTCGACTGCCCCATCGAGTCGGCCACCTGCATCAAGTGCACGATTTGCACGCTCGTCGTGAAGAGCGCAACATCCAGCTCACCGCGAACGATCGCGGTCACCGCGCCGCGAAGCGGCTCGATGTCGTCGGGCAGCGCCCAGCGGTAAACCGGCACGCTCGTCACGCTCGCGCCGCGTGCTTCGAGAGCACGCAGGAGTTCGTCGTTCGGCTTGCCGTATTCCTGTACGGCGATGCGTTGACCGCGCAGTGATCCCCCCTTCTCGTCGAGGGCGGTCAACAGCTCGCGCCAGGTATTCGGCTCGGGGACGGTGATCCACGGGGTGATCTTCAGCTCGCGGAGGACGGCGAGCGGCTTGGGACCGCGAGGGACGACTTTCGTTCTGGCAAGCGCCGCCACGAATTCATCACGCGAGCTCGTCACCTGGACGACATCGAGCAGCACGCGAGTGCCAACACCGGTGAGCAGGATGACGATGTCGAAGGCGCCGCGCTTGAGGGCATCGGCCAAGGCCAGCGCTTCGGGGTTGGACTCAAGAGGAATTTCTCGAAGCGCCGGCGCGGCAACCGGCCGGCCGCCATAGGTGGAGACAAGCGCCGCCATCTCATTCCGACGGCGGCTTTCGAGGACGAGGACGCTCAGTTGCTGGAAATCAGGATTAGGCACGGATCAAACTCCCAACGCCCAACTTCCAACATCCAAAGTGGTCAGCCTTGGGAGTTGGAGATTGGGAGTTGGAAGTTGAAGTTAGGCCCAGCGGAAGCCGCTCTTCGCGAGCGGCAGCGAACGAATCCGCCGGCCCGTCACAGTCGCGATCGCATTGCTGAGTGCGCCAACGGTGGGCGGCAGCGCAGGCTCACCGAGGCCGGTCGGCGGATTGTCGGTCCGCAGGAAATGCACCTCGATCTGCGGTGGCGCCTGGATCATCCGCGTCGGCTGGTAGACGTCGAAGTTCCCCTGAACCGCCCTGCCGCCCTTGTAGGTGATCTCCCAGTTCATCAGGTGGCTCATCCCTTCGATGACCGCCCCCTGCGCCTGGTTGATGGCGGCACTCGGATTGACGATCTGGCTCCCGATGTCGCCTGCCACCCACACCTTGTTCACTTTGACGCGGTTGCCGGAATCGACGCTCACCTCGGCGACGTGCGCGAAGTACCCGCGGTGGCTGTACTGGAACGCGACGCCCATCGCGGTCCCCTGCGGCAGCTTGCGCGTTCCCCACCCGGACTTTTCACGCACCAGCTCCAGCACGCCGCGCATACGCGACGCGGTGAAGCCGTCGGCGCCCTCCTGCGGCTCGGGCATGCCAGGACCCGCGAGCAGGTCGAGACGGAACTGGAGTGGATCCTTCCCCGCCGCGAGCGCAAGCTCGTCGAGGAACGACTGGAACACCCACGAAAACGCGTTGCTGCGCGGCGCACGCAGCGCACCGGTCGGGACGCCAAGCGGCATCAGCGTCGCCTGGAAGTCGAAGTTCGGCACAAAGCGCGCCGGGAACTCGACGCCGTTGATATTCGCCGAGTTCGAGAACCCCTGGACGCCTTTCGCATTGTCGCCGTAGCTCACGAAGTGATTGCGCCACGCGATCAGCTTGCCCGAGGCATCGACGCCGGCTTTCAGGAAGTGGAACCCGCCGGGACGATAGTGGTCGTGCTGCATATCGTCTTCGCGCGTCCACAGGACTTTCACTGGCACGCCGATTTCTTTCGCGATCGCGGCCGCCTCACCCATGTAGTCGTTGGTCAGCCGCCGACCGAAGCCGCCGCCCGCCCGCTGCAGATGAATGGTGATGTTCTCCGCTGGAATGTTGAGCGCGGTCGACACGAGCTGGCGTCCCTGCTGCGGCGTCTGCGTGGGCGCCCAGATCTCCATCTTGCCGTCGCGATAGTGCGCGGTGCAGTTTTGCGGCTCGAGCGGTGCGTGTGAGATGAACGGATACGCGTATGCGGCCTCAACCACCTTGGCCGCTCCCTGGAGCGCCTGATCGACGTTGCCGTCCACGCGCAACGGGAAGCCTGGCTTCTGGCTCGCGATCTCGGACGCCTGACGCGCAAAGCCCTCGCTGCTCTGCTGCGCGGTCGGGCCTTCGTTCCACGTGGCTCGCAGCCGGCGCCGCGCGCTCTGCGCCTGCCACCAGCTTTCGGCGACGATCGCGACCCCTGGCATGAGCCCGCGTGTGTCGGTTGTACCGGTGACGACGAAGGCGTGCTTCACGCCTGGCAGCGTCTTGATTTCGTCGAGGTTCGCGTTCGCCACGCTCCCGCCGTACACCGGGCATTTGTCGTACACGGCGAACAACATTCCGGGCAGCGTGAAGTCGATCCCGAACGTGGGCCGGCCGGTCACGATGGCGCGGTTGTCGACGCCTGTCTTTGCCTTGCCGACGGTGACGAAACTGGCCGCGGGCTTGAGCGGCACGGACGCCATGTCCGGCGGAGTGAGCGTTGCCGCTGTTGCGGCGAGCTGCCCGTAGGTCATCGATCGACCGCTTGCGCGATGGTGAACCGCGCCAGACGCAGCGGAGCACTCGCTTGCCGGTACGCCCCACGTCTGCGCTGCCGCCGACACGAACATCAGACGCACGGAGGCGCCGACGCGCCGCAGAGGATCGTAGTTGTTCGGGGTTGCCGTGCTGCCGCCCGCATTCTGCGGTCCGTACTTGGTCTGATCGAGGTCGGCCTGCTCGATGCGAATCTTGTCCCAATCAACTTCGAGCTCCTCGGCAATCAGCATGGGCAGCGACGTCTTGACGCCTTGGCCGATTTCCGGGTTCTTCGCCATGATCGTGACGATGTTGTCCGGTGTGACCTTGACGAACGCGTTGGGCACGAAGGTGATGGGCGGCGCCTGCTGCGCCTGACCGAACACGCGTGCGACGGGATCGAGGTATGCGGCGACGACCATGCCACCGCCGGCGAGTGCGGTCACGCGAAGGAAGGAGCGGCGATCGAGTGTAAGTGTCTTCATGGCGCCCTCCTTATCGTCCGACCTGAACGTCGCGGGCTACCGGGGCCGCCGGTGTCGCAACAGGTTCTGCTGAAGCGCGCGCTGTCTGCGGCGCGCGGCTCGACAACATCGCAGCCGCTTTGTGAATCCCCTCGCGGATGCGCAAGTAGGTGCCGCATCGGCACACGTTGCCGTTCATCGCGCGATCGATATCTTCGTTGGAGGGCTTCGGCGTGTTCGCCAGCAGCGCCGCGGCGGACATGATCTGCCCAGCCTGGCAGTAGCCGCACTGCGGCACGTCGATCTCCTGCCACACCACCTGCAGCGGATGCGTGCCCTCGGCCGAGAGGCCTTCGATTGTCGTAATCGGGGTGTTCGCCGCAGACGACACCGGCGTCTGGCATGCGCGCACGGCGCGGCCGCGCACGTGCACCGTGCACGCGCCGCACTGGCCGATGCCGCACCCGTATTTGGTGCCCTTCAGGTTCAGCACGTCCCGGAGTACCCACAGCAGCGGCATGTCGGCCGGCACATCGACAACCGTCGATCTTCCGTTCACGTTCAAGGTGTAGGGCATGACGTTTACTCCTGGACGCGTAGGCTAAAGCCTGCGCCCTACGTACCATTCGCCCACGCGCAGGCTGAAGCCCGCGCGCTACGTACCAAAGATATAAAGCGCACGTTTTTGGCGTGCGCGTCCGTCGCCACCCGCAATTGTAGAGCGCACGCTTTGGCGTGCGCGTCCGGGGCGTCCCCCGCAATTGTAGAGCGCACGCTTCAGCGTGCGCATTGTTGCACGCGGTTTAACCCTTCGGCATTAAACCGGACCCCCACGCAAAATGCAAGCGCACCAGCTTGCCGCGTCCTGCATAATCAAATTGTGCGTGTACTTGTACTTGCGGCCGCGGTGGCATTCCTGGCGGTGCAGCCGGATGTCCGAGCGGCACGGCAGAATCCGCCAGCGCCGGGCGTCGATGCCTCGCCTCCGTTCGATCAGTGGCTCGAGAACCTCATCCAGGAAGCGCACGAGCGCGGGTACAGCGACACGCTGGTCGATCAGACACTCACCGGCCTCAAGCCTCTGCCGCGCGTCATCCAGAACGACCGCGCTCAGGCCGAGCTCGTCGTCGGATTCGACCGGTACTATCGTGCACGCATCAATGCGCGGTTCGTGCAGCAGGGACGCGAGATGGCCCGTCTCAACAGCGGACTGCTCTCGAGCGTCGAAAAGAAATACGAGGTTCAGCGACGATTCGTCCTCGCTATCTGGGGGATCGAAACGCGCTACGGCCGCGTGAAGGGCAATACGCCCGTCTTCCAGGCGCTGGCCACGCTGGCGTGGGAGCCGCGACGGTCCGATTTCTTTCGCGGCGAGCTGTTCGATGCGTTGACGATGGTGTCGCAGGGACACATCGATGCCGCAAGCATGACCGGCTCGTGGGCGGGGGCGATGGGCCATCCGCAGTTCATGCCGTCGAGTTATCTGAAATACGCAGAGGATTTCGACGGCGACGGCCGTACGGACATCTGGCAATCAACGCCCGACGCGCTCGCTTCGATCGCCAACTATCTCGGGAAGTGGGGCTGGGACGACGAGTACACGTGGGGGCGAGAGGTGCGGGTCACGCCTGCCGTTCGCGAGCGGATCGAAAAAGAAACCACGCGTCGCACTGAGGGCTGCTTTGCGATGCGCAACATGACCGAGCGGATCCCGCTCACCGACTGGCAGAAGCTCGGCGTCCGACGCGTGGACGGCGGCGCGCTGCCGACAGCCGACGTCAAGGCGGGACTCGTCACCACCGACAGGCGCACCTTTCTGGTGTACGAAAATTACGACGCCATCCTCAGATATAACTGCGCGCACTACTATGCGCTCACGGTGGCGCTGCTCGCCGATCAGATACGGTAACCATCGATGATCGATGATCGACGATTTGATCATCGATCACTGGCCACGGTCGCGTACGACGCATGGGATGTCCTCCGTCAAGCCGGCTCGGCTCGTGGGGCTTCCGGTTGGTGTGGGAACATCCAGCTTCGCCTCGCACTTACGCAGACCACGGCTTGACTCCGGACATCCCACACGTCGCACGCGACCAGGGAGGACGAGGCGTGATGCCTCCGGAAGCAAACTGTGGTCAGCGTAAGCGCGACGCGAGGCCGTGCGGTCGTTCATGCCCGGTTGTGTGTCGAGCGGAGCCAGTTTGCGGAGGAGGTATCACGCCTCGTCCTCCCGTTGGGGGATCTAGCGCCGGTTCGTTTATCAACGAATCGAACGGATGTCGCAATCGATGATCAGATCATCGATCATCGATTGGCACATTCGTCGTCTTGAGAATTTCGTCAATCAGGAACAAGTCGGTGAGAAGCGCGCGCAGATGGATCGACGCGTTCAGGTTGTCCACGAGCTGCGAGCTGATGGAGGGCTGTGCGAGCACGAGATCGATGGCGGCGAGGCTGTCGCGCGCGTCGCGATCGAGCACGGCTGCGTACTCCCGATAACGTGCCTCAGGCTCGAGCCGTTGCCGCTCGATAACCGCGACAAGCAGATCGCCGATCCCGTTCAACGCCGCGGCCGCACGCGTCAGAAACTCGCGAAGCTGTCCGCCGGAGGCGCTGGCGGCATCGCCCATGAGCCCTTGTGCCGCATACGCCAGCATGAACTCGTAGGCCTCCTCGATGGTGTCGCAGCGTCGAACAAACTCGTTTCGCAGGTCGTTCGAGTCGTTCGGGCCGTTCATGAGGCGCGGCTTACTTGGAACGTTCGGACGTTCAAGACGTGCTCAGAGGGACAGGGACGAGAGGTGGTCCGAACTATTGAACAGCGGACCCTTCCGAGCGACTGATGGCCCAACGGTCGGGATCGTGGTGTTCGAGGTATTGCCGTCGCGTGATCCAGCCGAGGATCATCGACTTCGTAATCCACCACTTCTCGGGCCGGACGGCGAAATACACGTGCGCGATGACGAGCCCGACGAGCGTCACGCCGGCAATGCCGTGCGAGACGTACACCAGGCCCCACGTGCTATCCCCGAAGATGTACGGGTTTCGTGTCAGGAAGGGCGTCTGCACGCGCACCATCATGAAGAGCCCGCTCGCCACCACGGTGAGCGCGGCAACGACGATCGCCAGGTGATACAACCGATTGCCGAGCGGGTATTTGCCCGGTCGCGGTCCCGGCACGTCGTGTCCGAACTCGCGAAGGACCTCCGCCTTCAGCTCGGGCAGATCGCGCGGACCAACCCAGATCGACCAGAAGTCGAGCCACACCGTCGCATGGATGATGTGAAACAGAATCGACGCGGTCAGGACCAGGCCGGCCGTCCAGTGCCACGTCACCCACGGAAAGCGGACGCCTGCGATCGGCAGAAACGCCGTCAGCAGCAGCGTGAACATCGCGGAGGCCATGACCCAGTGAAACATGCGCGCGACGAGCGAATGGCGCACGATGCGACCCGGGAGGTGCGCGTGCGCCGCTTCCATCGCGTCGGTCTCGTCCGCGTGACGTTTCCGGTGCGCGGAGAACACCATGTAGCTGGCGTGCGCGACCAGAAACGCGACGCCCGCGAAGAGGGATGCCCAGAGGAGATCCCAGGAGATGTGCGTCAGGATCGGCTGGTCCCAGGGGTTGCGACCCCAGGTCAGGAAATTCATGCGGTGGCCTCGCCCCGGATCGCGCGCTTGACGAGATTACGCATCAACGGAACCTTGTAGCCGTTGAAGCGCAGCGGCCGTGCGCCTTCGATGGCACGGTTCGCGGCTACCACAGCGGTCGCCTCGTTGGCGGGCCGTCCCCGCACAAGGTCCTCGACCGACTGGAGGCGCAGCGGTCGTGCCGCAACGCCGTTGACGACGATGCGCATGCGATCGATGGTGGGGCCGTTGGCGCCCTCACTCACCACCATTGCCGACGCGACGCTGACGAGCGCAAAGTCCCACACCTGGCGGTCGCGTACCTTCTCGAAGTAAAAGCGCGCACCGCCCCATGTCGCAGGCAGCCGGATGGCTGTCAGGAGATCACCAGGCTGCAGAATCGTCATGCGTGTGATGTCGATGCCGGGGCCGACAAAGTAGTCTTCCGCAGCCACGACGCGCTCCTCGCCGTCGGCCGTCTGGATCACCATCTGTGCGTCGAGCGCAATCAGCGCAGGCGCTGTGTCGGATGGATTGACGGCCACGCAGCGGTCAGCGTCGAGGATCGCGTGTTCGCGATTGATCGATTCGGGCGTATCGGCGTAACAGATGTTGCCGCCGGCGCGGTAGCAGGGCCAGCCTGCGCGGTAATACCAGCAGCGCGTGTCCTGCGACACGTTGCCGCCGATAGTGCCCTGGTTGCGAATCTGCGGCGACGCTGCCGCTTCGGCCGCTTCGAGGAGTATTGAATACCGCTCGCGCACCACCGGATGACGAACCACCTCCGTGAGCGTGGTGGTCGCGCCGATTTCGAGGCCCTCGCCAGTCTCTCGAATGCCCTTCAGCTCGGGGATGCTGCACAAATCGACAACAGCCTCGGGCCGTTTGATCCGGTCTTTCAGCCAATCGAGGCTATCGAGACCGCCGGCGAGCACCCACGCAGTGGCTCCGTAGCGGCGCAGCACCATTTGCGCGTCCGCGACGGTGGTCGGCTGGAACAGCTCGAACGCAGGCATCGGGTCGCGGATTACGGCCATTTAAGCTCTCATCTCCTCGTCGAATCGTTTTCGGGTCGTTCGAATCGTTCGGACGTTCTGGGCGTTCAGTCGTTCGATCGGTCGAGGCTATTTAGCTATACGTGCGTACGTAGCGGTTCGTGCATCCGTCTGCCGTTCTCCAGCGACATCAGAATAATGTCAGCCGTCACGGGCGCACGCCGGAATACGTCTTCGCCCACTGCGTCGGCAATCGCGTTCAGTACCGCGCCATAGCCCGCACCGACGGGCGGCTCGCCTACGCCGCGCGCGCCAACGGGCGTCTCCGGATCGGCGATGTCCAGCGCTTCGGCGCGCATGGTCGCCGGAATATCCAGAATCGACAGCGGCTTGCTGTAATGGAACCGGTCGCCGAGCGTTACGCCGTACCGGGGATCGACGATCGATTTCTGGAACAACGCGTGCGCGATGCCGAGACAGGAGCCGCCCTTAATCTGCGCCAGCAGGCTCCGTGGATTGATCACCGTACCGACATCACCCACAGCGAGAAAATCCACCAGCGTCGCCTGGCCGGTCTCGACGTCGACTTCCACTTCAGCAAAGCCGATGACGAACGAGTAGGTGACACCGTCACGCGGATGATTGTCCTTGGCCACGCCCATCAGTCCCAAACCGGTGAGCGCAGACGCGGACTCACGCGTCATCACGTTGATGTCCTCGGGCAGCTCGTGGCCGTCGTATTTGCCACCGAGCTCGATGGCACGCCTCGCAGCTTGAGCATAGCTCAGCCCTCGGCCTGGACTGCCACGACGATAGACGCGCTCGCCGCCAATCTCGTAGTCGCCCGGCGCACCGCCAAGATCACGCGCCGCAATCTCCTGGAGCTTGCGCCGTGCGTCCATCGCGCCTGCGTAGTTGGCGCGGGTCATGGCATGGGTCGTCTGGCTCCCGACCGACGGGCACGTCCACGGCAGGTGCTTTCCGGTATCGCCCCAGACGACTTCCACTTTCTCCCACGGCACGTCCAGCACCTCGGCGGCAACCCGCGCAAGGTCGATCACCGAGTGAGTGCCAAGATTCCCGACGGCCGATTGCACGTAGAGCCGCCCGTCGGGTCGGATCGTCAGAATGCTGTCGAAGCCGACCGAGCCCGCGCCGTGCGGCCCCACCGCGACGCCGATGCCGCGGATTTTCGAGCCCTGTCGCTTTCCGGTTCGCGTCTTGCGCTCGTCCCAGTTGAACAGCGTCGCACCGCGATCGAGCGCCTCCTTCACGAACGCACTCGTGACATGGTTGCGCCGCCCGTTCGGATTCGCCGGACCGAAATCCGCCTTCCCTTCCGGTGAGTTCATCCGGCGCATCTGCACCTGGTCGATCCCGAGCTGTTTAGCCGCCTTCGTGATCACCGGTTCCATGATGCCGTTCGCCTGCATCGGGCCAGGCGACCGCTGCTGGGAACGCGGCGGGGTGTTGGTGATGACGTTCACCGCGCGCCAGCGCATGGCAGGAGGCTGATAGATGAGCGACGCGGCCAGGCCTGCCGAACGATGATCGCCAAGCGGCCCGTACGCTCCGGTGTCCGCGACGATAAACAGATCGACGGCGGTGATGCGGCCGTCCTTCGCAAAGCCGACGCGGGCACGACCGGACAAGTTCGTGCGCGCGCGGCCGATGTAGCTTTCTTCCTCGCGGGTGATTCGCATCATCACCGGCGTGTTCGTCTTGCGCGACAGCAGCGCGGGAATCGACATCGAGACGGCGCCGCCACCCTTGCTGCCGAATCCACCGCCGGTGTACTCGCAAATCAGCATCACCTCCGACGGCTCGATTCCTACCCAGCGCGCAATGTTGTTGCGCGTTTGCGCCAGGCTCTGCGTGGAGGCGTGAATGAACAGCTTGCCGTTCTGCCAGTACGCCATCGCGCTGCGCGTTTCCATCGGGTGATGGCCGGTGGACTGCACGACGAACGTTTCGTCGAGCACGAGCGCCGCCGCGGCAAACCCGGCGTCGAGATCTCCGTACGACCACTCCTCGAGCGCCTTGCCCGTTGGCAGACGCCCTTCGCCCGCCGCAACAAAATCGGCGTCGGTCCACTTCACGGTCTCGCGCATGGCGGGCGCGGCCGGTCCCTGGCCGCCAGGCGCTGGCGCTCCCCAGGCATTCCCCTCCAGCCGTGCGTTCGGACCGTTCGGCCGCAAACTCTCGACCGCGTCGGTTACGAATGGCAGCGGCTCGAGATCGACCTGGATTCGCTCGACCGCTTCAGCCGCAGTCAGCTCGTCGACCGCTGCAACTGCCAGGATCGGTTCGCCGGCATACACCGGCTCGTTGGTAAGAGCGCGCTCCGCGCCTTCAAGATCGGGCAGATCGTCCGCGGTCAGAATGGCTCTGACACCAGGCATCGCCGTAGCGGCGCTCGTATCGATGCTGCGGACGCGGGCATGCGGCATCGGGCTGAGCAGCAGCTTGGTGAACAGCATGCCGTCGGCACGATAGTCCTCGGCGTACTTCGCGCGTCCCGTCACCTTCGCAACGTGATCGGGAGGGGTGTAGTTGCGGCCGACAAGCTTTCCGGGCATTACGTTGTCGCCCTCCGCATGTACTCGGCGCCGCGCATGAGCGACGTCAGAATCTTGTCGTAGTCCTGACAGCGACAGAGGTTCCCGGAAATCCCGTGCGCCAACTCTTCGCGCGTCGGAGTGGGATTCGTCTTGAGGAACCCGACGGCTGCCATGACGAAACCGGGCAGACAGAACGCGCACTGGAAGCCCTGCTCGTCGACGACGGCCTGTTGAACGGGATGCAGTTGACCCGTTGGGCTGGCGAGACCCTCGATCGTGACGACGTTCCGTCCGCGTACGGTATGCGTCAGCACCGAACACGAATAGTGCGGGACGTCGTCAATGAGCACCGAGCACGCGCCGCATTCGGCGCGATCGCATCCAAGCTTGGTCCCGGTGAGGCCAAGCTTGTACCGCAGCGTCATCGCCAACGTCTCCTGCTTGAGGACGTCGACGCGCCGCATCTGCCCGTTCACATTGAGCGTGATGAGACGTTCGACGGATCCGGGCGTGGTTGACGTCTGGCCTAGAACGCCGCTGCTGCGAAAGAGGTACCCGACGGATGAAGTGACGGCCCCACCCGCGATTACGCTCTTGATGAAGTTCCGTCGTGAAAGCGACATACGCACACCCCGCTGGGCGGGGTTGAGTCTACACCCACCGGGTTGGTGGTTGGTAGATCGTAACTGGGGATCGGGGATCGGGGATCAGGGATCGGGGATTGGGGATTGGGAGTTGGGAGTTGGGAGTTGGGAGTTGGTAACCTATTCCCAAGGGCCCTCCGTGATCCTCAAGCAGTTCTACCTCAACTGCCTGGCACATGCTTCGTACCTCGTCGGCGACGAGGAATCGCGCACGGCGGCGGTTGTGGACCCACAGCGGGATATCGATGGGTATCTAGCATTTGCGGCCCAGCACGGGCTGCGAATCGCCCACGTATTTCTCACCCATTTCCATGCCGACTTCCTCGCGGGTCATCTAGAGCTTCGCGACCGGGCCGGGGCGACTATATATCTAGGCGCCGCCGCCAAGGCCGAGTACCAGTTCCAACCCCTGGGGGATGGCGATGCGGTCCAGTTCGGGAAGGTGCGGCTCGAGGCGCTCGAAACGCCGGGACACACGCCAGAGTCGATCTCCATCCTCGTTTACGACCTCGCGGAAAGCGACAGCGTCCCTCGGGCCGTGCTCACCGGCGACACACTCTTCGTCGGCGACGTCGGCCGGCCCGACCTGCGCGCCGCGCTGGGTTGGTCGGCAGCAGATCTGGGCAAACTCCTGTACTCGTCGCTGCGCGACAAGCTTTTGCGACTCCCTGATTCCGCCCTTGTCTACCCGGCGCACGGCGCAGGCTCTCTTTGCGGTAAAGCGATCAGCAAGGAAACGGTCTCGACTATCGGCGAACAGCGGCGATCGAACTACGCGCTGCAGCCGATGACGCGGGAGGCGTTTCTCGAACTCGTCACCGCAGACCAACCGGACGCGCCGCCGTACTTCACCTACGACGCCGTGCTCAACAGCCGCGAGCGTCCAACGCTCGATCAGGCTCTGGCGCGCGAGCTCCGACCCCTCACGATCGACGAGCTTCTCGCTGAGCAGAAAAGGGGCGTCCAGGTGCTCGACACGCGCGACCCGGCCGAGTTCGCTGCAGCGCATCTCGAAGGAAGCATCAACATCGGGCTGATCGGGCAGTATGCGACCTGGGCTGGGACGGTGCTCACACGCGATCGGCCGATTGTGATCGTCGCGGATCCGGGCGCGGAAGCCGAATCGGCAATGCGCCTCGGACGCATTGGATTCGATCACGTCATAGGTTATCTCAAGGGCGGGCTGAGAAGCGCTGATGCGTCGGCCGCACGCGTCGTGACGACGGAGCGCATTGGTGCGGGCGTGGCGGCCGAGCGGCTTGCATCGAAGACGCCGCCTATAGTGGTCGATGTACGCGCGCAGTCAGAGCGCGCGCAGAAGCGGATCGCAGGAAGCGTTCACATCCCGCTGAGTCGTCTGGGGGAGCGGTTGTCGGAGATTCCGCCCGATCGCCCGGTACTCGTGCACTGCGCCGGCGGGTACCGATCCTCCATCGCGGCAAGCATGATCCAGCGTGAGGGCCGATCGAACGTCAGCGAGTTGGCAGGTGGGATTACCGCGTGGGAGGCAGCGGGATTGCCCGTCGAAGCTGGGCCATGACAAGCCCGTCGAAGCTGGCTGAGGCGTAGGGCGGGCCTTCGCGGCCCGCTTGGCGCGGCGTAAAGCCGCGCCCTGCGAAAGTCGGTCCTAACTAGACGGCGCGTGCACGGCGCGGGCGGGCGGCGCGCGGAAGCGCAATGCGAAACGTGCTGCCGCCAGCACCCGACATGGCGAGCGTAAGACGTCCTCCGGTCGCCTCAACGGCGCCCTTCGCTATCGACAGACCCAACCCGGCGCCCTGCGTCCCAGAATCCGTGCCGCGATAGAAGCGATCGAAGATGTGCTCGCGGGCTGAAGGCTCGATGCCCGCTCCACTGTCGATGACGTCCACGATGGCTTCGCCAGAGGCTTCCTCTACGCGTATCCGGATTCGTCCGCCGGACGGACTGAACTTGATGGCGTTGTCCACCAGGTTGATCAGCGCCTGGCGCACCACGAACCTGTCCGCGTACGCGTGCGGCGTTCCGACCTGTTCCACCTCGATGGACTGCCCCTGTTCCTCGGCCAGCACTTCGAGATGGTCTGCCACCTCGTCTGCGAGCTCACGGACGTCGAACTCGTCGGTTGACAGTTTGGCCTGGCGGGTCTCTGCGCGCGACAGCGTGAGGAGGCGATCGACCAGACTCGCAAGCCGATCGGCTTCCTCGAGCATGCTCCCGATGATCGACTTATACGTCGCGTCGTCGCGGTGCTCGCGAAGCCCCACTTCGCCAACGCTACGCAGCGCAGTGAGTGGTGTGCGGAGCTGATGAGACACATCGGCAGTGAAGCGTCGCATCTGCTCGAACGACGCTTCCAGTCGCCCGAGCGTCTCGTTGAACACCACCGCGAGACGCCCCATTTCGTCGTCTGGATTCTCCACGGGCAAACGATCGCTCAGGCGCTCGGCCGTAATGAGCTGCGCACGCTCCGTCATCCGCTCCACGGGCAGTAGCGCACGCCGCGCGAGTGTGTATCCACCTAGGCCGGCAATGGCGCCCGCCAGCGGCAACCCGAGCGCGAGAATGAGCGCGAGCTGGTCGAGCTCCTGTCGCATGCCGGCCTCGGACCGGCCGACCTGGATGATCACGGGGCTGCCGCCAATCTGGCCGCGGCGCGTCAACACGCGAACTGGCGCGACCGGATCGTCGACGCGGGCGATACTCTCGTCGGCGCGCTGCGCGATGTCCCGGCTCTCAGGCACAGGGCTGCGTGCCGCCTCGCCGTTCTGGTAGAGCAGCTCCCCATCAGCGCTCCACACACGAAGCCAGAATTGCTCGTCGGTGATGTCCTCGTACCAGGTGATTCCGCCTTCCGGTGTCTGTTCCACCATCGCGGAGGCCCACTGGAAGTCGCTGAGCAGGCGCGTATTCAGCGTCTCGGAAATGCTGCGATTGACGAACGCGAAAACGACCCCGGCATACACCGCGAGCATCAGCACCATCGCGGCGACGTACCACAGTGTGAGTCGTACCCTGACGCTGTGCGAGCGCCACCAGCGCCTCATGGCTCACCCTCGTGCAGCATGAACCCGACGCCGCGCACCGTATGAATTAGCTTTTCGCGCTGTTCCGTGTCGATCTTGCGCCGAAGACGCGCGATGTGGACGTCAATGACGTTGTCGAGCGGTGTGGTCCGCGCCGTCTCCTTCCAGACATCACGCGCCAGGCTCTCGCGCGACACCACCTGACCCTGATGGCGAAGAAGGTACTCGAGCAGCTCGAACTCGCGCGCAGTGAGATCGACGAGAGACCCTCGGCGTGAAACTTTCCTCGTAATCAGATCGAGCTCGAGGTCGGCCACCGACAGGCGCGGGATCTCTGCGGCGCGTCCGCGGCGCACGAGCGCACGAATCCTCGCCACCAACTCGGCAAACGCAAACGGCTTGACCATGTAGTCGTCGGCGCCGGTGTCGAGGCCAAGCACCCGATCCTGGAGGCTGTCTCGTGCCGTCAGGGCCAGCACGGGCGTCTTGATGCCGCGGTCCCTCATCGCCTTGAGGATCTCCAGGCCGTCGCGCCCCGGCAGCGTCAGGTCCAGCAGGATGGCGTCGAACGACTCCGTGGTCACGCGAAAGAACGCGCTCTCGCCTGTGCGCTCGACGACGACGTCGTAGCGCTCGCCCTGGAGTCCCTCGCGCAGGGCGTTGGCGACTTTCAGCTCGTCTTCGACGACGAGAATTCGCACGAATCAAGAATAGCTATGAGAGACCGAGCAAATCCAGAAGCCGGGCGTAGCGCGGATCCGAGCGGATCGGCTCGAACCGGGGCTCCACAGCCAGGTAGATCAGCGCCGGATCAGAGTCCACAACGGCCTGCTCGAGGGCGGCAAACGCGGAATCGCGGTCCTCGATGCCGACGTATGCGAGCGCCAGGTGATACCGGGAGACGTATCTGGTGGCGCCCAGGCGAGGCAGACCCGCGACGAGCTCCGCGGCGCCCGCGGCATCACCCGCCAACGCCCTCGCACTCGAGAGGGAGGCCGCATACACGGCGTCGTGGCTCGCCTCCGCATGAGCGGCATCGAGGACGGCAATGGCGTCTTCGGTTCTGCCGATTTGAAGGTAGACCGCGCCGACCAGACGCCGCGCAGGCAGGTACTGAGGATCGATGTCTGTCGTGCGGCGGCAGTGAGCCAGCGCTCCCTCGTAATCGCCGGCCAGATATCGAACGAACGCAGCGCTGGTGCCAACGACAAGACACAATGGGTCGAGCTCCACGGCGCGATCGATTTCGCGGATCGCCTCCGTGTACCGTCCAAAGGCGGCAAGCATCGTCGCGTACCCGCGGTGCGCGTTCTCCTGGCTTGGATTGAGCGCGATGGCCTCGACGTAGGCGACCTCTGCGCCCCGCCAGTCCCATTCGAGCATAAGGCGCACATCGCCGAGCGCGAGGTGCCCTTCCGACATTCTCGGCTCGAGCTCGAGCGACCGCTTCGCTGCCGCGCGGGCGGTTTCGAGCGCGCTGCGTGGCCGCTCGCGATAGTTGACGGCGCGCGCGACATGCACGCGCGCAGCACCCGCATGTGCTGGTGCGAAATTCGGATCGATCCGCAGCGCCTCGGTGTATCGCGCGAGCGCCTGTTCCAGACCTTCGTCGTCCAGTCGGAGTGAGTTGTTCCAGAAGTAGCGTCCCTGCAGGTACTCCTGGTACGCGGTTACAGACGTGGCGGGGGCACGTGGAGCGGCTGCGTCGGCCGGAGCCAGCTCCGTCGTGAGCGACTCGGCGACACGCGCGGCGACATCCGCCTGGACAGAGAAGGAATCGGTGAGGTGGTGTTCGTAGGTCTCGGCCCAGAGATGTGTTTCGCCGGCCGTTTCAACAAGCCGCGCGGTGATGCGGACGCGCTCACCCTGGCGACGAACGCTGCCTTCGAGCAGGTAGTCGGCACCGAGTGCCTTTCCGATCTCGCGTGCGCGCTCGGTGGTGCCTTTGAAAACCATCGACGACCACCGCGCCACGACGCCGATACGTCCACGGCAGCGCTCGCCGAGCTGCGTGATCATCTCTTCCGTCAGGCCGTCAGTGAAGTACTCCTGGCCTGCCGCATCGCTCAGGTTCGTGAAGGGCAGTACGGCCAACCTCAGGCGCGGCCGCCCGCCTCCCGGTTGCTCTGTATCGAGGGCCGCGGTGCCGATGAAGCGGTATCCGCGACGCGGAAGCGTCTCCACGAACCGCGGGTTGTCCGCGTCGTCGCCGAGCGCGGCCCGCAGTCGCTTCACGGCTGCATTGAGGCTGTGCTCGAAATCGACGAAGGTGCCATCGGGCCACAGGCGCTTGCAGAGCTCGTCTCGAGTGACCACGTCGCCGGGGCGCTCGAGCATCACGCGGAGAATCTCGAAGGGCTGCTCCTGCAGCCGGATGCAGCTACCGTCCTTGCGCAGCTCGCGGGAACGAACGTCGAGCTCGAACGATCCGAAGCGCAGTCGCTGTTCCGTTGCCGAGTCCATGGGGCTTACCTAGGGCGAAAGTCAAAAAGTCAAAAGTCAAAAGTCAAAAGT
>Ga0075420_100001284_pt1 | contig 21232 bp, 22 predicted proteins | sample SoiMetdeltSBSDD4_FD_75296 | JGI IMG/M metagenome (GOLD analysis project Ga0075420, IMG submission 75296) | Bulk soil microbial communities from a Populus tree surrounding site in Tennessee, USA - Soil MetaG P. deltoides SBSDD4 | ecosystem: Environmental > Terrestrial > Soil > Tree plantation... | reverse complement strand
TGCGTCCGAGCGAGACGTACGTGGCAGGGTTCGGTGGCTATACATTCGGCGGAAAGATCAGTGACGTGGAAGGCACGGGATTCCTGTCCGGACTCAATCTCAATGATCGTGATCTTGCGGATTCGGGAGTCTATGGTGGAAAGGTCGGGCATTTCTTTGGCGATCGCATGGATTGGCTGGGCGTGGAGATGGAAGCGTTCAACACAACGCCCCATGTGGAGCAGCAAGGACTGGTGCCCGGGAGCCATTTGCGGGTCACGACCTTGGCCTTCAATCTCATCGGCCGATTGAAATTAGGTTGTGAGATGAAAACAGAGCGAACGGAGCCACGATCGAGGCGAGAGGGGATACGCTATGAAACCCGATATGAGCGGGAGTTCTGCCGACTGCAACCCTATGCTGGGGTGGGGCTTGGCGTCTTCTTCGCCAATCTGTCGAACAATGGCAACAGCGTGTCCGACAATGCCGTGCCAGGCCTCAATGCCTTGGCTGGTGTCCGCTATTACTTCACCGAGCGTGTTGCCATGTTCGCTGAATACAAATACAACTACGCAGTGTTCGATGCCTCAACGAGTGGTCCCTTCGGAGGAGCAGCAGGATTCAAAGGCGATTACCAGGCCAATCATGTGGTCGGAGGGCTCTCGTTCCACTTCTAACCCCGAGCCGGCGTGCCTTCGGATAGACCGGCAGTGGCGGTTCTGGCTCAAGAGCATCCTGGTTGTCAACCTCAAACCAAAACAAAAAAGGAGACTGCACCATGAGAAAACTCATATTCATAGCCAGCATAGTCGCATTCTCAACGATGGGATTTTCCGTTGCGGCTCAGGCAGGGGAGACATCTGCAACGATGGAGAAAGCAAAGGGGGAGGCGAAGGCGCTTACCGAAGAGGGGAAGGGACAGGTGAAAGGCGCGGTTGAGGACGTCAAGGGCAATAAGACGAGTGCGGAGGTTGAACGAGCAAAAGGCAAAGCGTCCGCTGAAGTGGAACGAGGCAAGGGAAAAGCGAACGAGATGAAGGAGAAGGCCAAGTAATAAGCTGATCCAAAGAGGCAAAGACCTCCAAGGATATGCTGAGCCTCAAGCGCTCTTCCTTCTTGACGGCCCCTGCACAGCATGATCGGCATCAGTCTCGGCGCGCGCATGAAGAAACGCTCTTGCCCCGTGGCCCGGTCATGAACGTACCTGTCAGTTTTGACAGTACCTGCCGTTCCCCTATGCGTATATAAACGGAACTGTCCAGGGTCTTCCTGCCGCTGGCGGGAGGGTTTTCTGTTGCCACATCAGCCGACACTAGACGGCATGGGCCGGGATGGGCAGGACATGAATCATGCGGGAATGCGCCGTGCCTGCCAAAGATCACGCCATCCGTAAATCGGAATGTCACGCGCCAATTGCCGCTGACTTTTACCGCCCAGATGCCTTTGCGTTCACCCTCAGTTGGTGCAACGCGAAACCCGGCAAATCCATGTGCTCAGCAGATTCGGCCTGATCCAAGTTGGACAGGATCAGGCGCAGCCCATAAATCAAAGGAGCCACACACCATGCGATCCCCAACCGTCTGGAAAGCGGTGTTCTTCTCCCTCATCATCCTCTCCTTTGTACCTGCCGGGCCACTTGCCGAGGCGGCAGATAAGAAGCCGAACATCCTCGTCATATGGGGCGACGACATCGGGTATTGGAATGTCAGCGCCTACAACCAGGGCATGATGGGTTACAAGACGCCCAACATTGACCGCATCGCGAAGGAAGGCGCGTTGTTTACCGACTGGTATGGCCAGCAGAGCTGCACCGCCGGCCGCGCCGCCTTCATCACCGGCCAGGTCGGTTTCCGCACCGGTTTGCTCAAGGTCGGCCTGCCGGGCGCCAAGGAAGGGTTGCAGGAGCGAGACGTCACCCTCGCCCAGTTGCTCAAAGGCCAGGGCTACATGACCGCCCAGTTCGGCAAGAACCACCTCGGCGACCGCGACGAACATCTTCCCACAGCGCACGGCTTCGACGAGTTCATGGGTTCGCTCTATCACCTCAACGCTGAGGAAGAGCCGGAGAATGTGGACTACTTCAAAGATCCGGAAATGATCAAGAAGTTCAACACACGCGGAGTGATCCACACCTGGGCGAATCCGGACGGCACGCAGAAGATCGAGAGCACCGGGCCTCTCACCAAGAAGCGCATGGAGACGATTGACGAGGAAGTCACCAAGGTTTCGCTGGAGTATCTCGAGCGTGCGAAGAAGGCGAACAAGCCCTTCTTCCTCTGGTGGAACTCGACCCGGATGCACATCTTTACGCACCTCAAGAGGGAAAGCGAAGGCAAAACCGGGCTGGGTATCTATCCAGACGGCATGGTCGAACACGATGCGATGGTCGGCCAATTGCTCGACAAGCTTAAAGAACTGGGCCTCGATGAGAACACCATCGTCATGTACTCCACCGACAACGGCTCCGAGTCATTTAGCTGGCCCGATGGCGGCACGACGCCGTTCCGCGGCGAGAAGAACACCAACTGGGAAGGCGGCTACCGCGTGCCGGCTGCCATCCGCTGGCCCGGTGTCATCAAGCCCGGCACCGTCAACAACGACATCTTCGCGCACGAAGACATGATCCCCACGCTGCTTGCCGCCGCCGGAGTGCCGGATGTGAAGGAGCAGCTGCTCAAAGGTATGAAGGTCGGCGACAAGACCTTCAAGGTCCACCTGGACGGGTATAACATCACCGATGCGCTGGCCGGCAAGGCTCCCGACCCCCGTCATGAATTCTTTTACTTCAACGACGACGGCTCGCTGGTAGGGCTGCGCTACAACCAATGGAAGCTCGTGTTTGCCGAGCAACGCGCCCATGGGTTCGATGTCTGGCAGGAACCGTTTGTCACGCTGCGGCTACCGAAGCTCTTCAACCTGCGCTCCGATCCGTTTGAACAGGCCGACCATATCGGCATGGATTACCCGCGATGGAGGGCTGAGCGCATTTTCCTACTCGTGCCGGCACAGCAATACATCGGGAAATTTCTGGCCTCGTTTAAGGAATTTCCTCCCAGCCAGAAAGTCGGAAGCTTCAGCCTCGACCAGGTGCTGGAAACGCTCCAGCGGGGCGGCGGCAAGTAACGCGCGCTGGATGAGAAGGTGAAAATCGGTTCATTAGGCCGCGCTCGCCGCAACGGCGCGTGTGACCCAACAAACGAAACACTCGGTGAAAGGGCACAACGACGAAACTCACGCATTTGTTCACTGTGATAGCGGTCATTGAGGCAGGGGTTGGTCTGGCGCTGGCGATCTTGCCGTCGGCGACGGTTTCGATGCTGCACGGGGCGATCCTCGATACGTCCGGTGGGTCGGTTGTGTCACGTGTTGGAGGGGCGGCGCTGTTCTCGCTCGGAGTTGCCTGTTGGCTTGCGCGCCATCACGAACAGAGCCGCGCTGCAAGAGGGTTGGTTACGGCCATGTTGTTCTACAACATGGCCGCCGTCGCGGTCCTCGTGTATGCCGGCGTGGGCTTGGGGCTCTCCGGCATAGGCCTTTGGCCGGCAGTTTTGCTTCACGCCGTTCTTGTGGTGTGGTGCCTCGCATGCCTTCGATCAAGCGGGTGAACGTGGGCGACGGAAAGTAAGTGACCAATCAGACCGCACTCAGAAAGGACACGACTATGAAAACAGGATCTCTCTCGTGGTTGGCAGAACTAAGCTGGCCAACTGTCTTACCATGAGGGTTTGCTAATAGCGCAAGTTTTGGTCCGCAGTAATGAATACATCGAATCGTTCTTCTGCCGGTCGGGGAACATCCCCGTTGTCCCCAAATCAGACCATCCCATCTCGAACGCAGTGACGCCTTGATCGAAGAGGATTCGCAATGCGTGCGATTTTCTTTTGGGTCGGGCTCACGTCTCGACCAGACTGTGTTCAGCGTGCTTCAACACAGCGACGACCTGTTCGTGCGGGACACCAGCAAACCATTTCAAAAAGTCGTTCGCTGGCCCCACCCTCGAGATTCTCGAATAATGCACGCACCGGCGCGCGGGTTCCCTTGAACACCCAGGCCCTACTGACCGTTCCGGGAACACGCTCGACAGCGCTGCACTGACCCCAGTCCAACAACGGCGTCGTTGTAGCTTGTTGATAACCGCCCAGCAAGGGCTCGGACATAGTGTTCGAGTCGGACGTCCATGTCATGAAATCCGTTTCCGCCGGTCCGGGTCATGAACGTACCTGTCAGTTTTGACAGTGTCGCACTCATGGAGAGGGTTGTATGGTCACCCAACGGATAGGTTCAACCGTCGCCTTGTGAACAGGCCGCGTAGGCCGGCTCATCGAAGCAGCCCGGAGCGTCAGTTGGACCCATCGGACCATCGCAAGTAGGTTCGAAACGATATCAATATCGTTGAGTTTGTCAGAACCGAAGGAGGAGCTATGAAATCTATCCACTGGTTTGGTGCGCTCGTGTTGTGTTGTTCGCTCTCTCCGGCTGTCCGCGCCGAGGAATCTACGATCACGGTCATTCGCGTGACACCGGTTCTCGACACGGAACTACTGGAATATATCCTGTCCCATCAACGAGCGGAGGTGTTTGAACGGGCCATGGCGCTCGACTCCAAGCAGGGCGACGCATTCTGGAACGTATTCGACCAGTACGAGCAGGAAAAGGAGGAACTCGACGGGAAGCGGTTGCGGCTCTTGGGAACCTATATTAGTAAGCACCACACCCTGTCCGGCGAGGAGGCCACCTCGATGATGGAACAGTCGGCGGCCAATCAACAGGCCGATCTGACTCTTCGTCAGAAATACTTCAAGCTCATGAGTCAGCACGTGAGCCCGATGGTCGCCGCCCGTTTTGCGCAACTCGATGACCTCATCGGGATGGCGACCCGGCTTGCGATTCTCGGGAACGTCCCATTGATCGGTGACGTCTCTACTGCGACGGGCCAATCAGAGAAACCCTCGGAGGCGCCGGCATCGGGAGCATCGGAACGATAACTCCGAAACACAGATTTCCACATCACCTGTATGGAGGGCGCCATGCGCTATATCCTTTCGCTCGTCATTACACTGTCGGTGACATTTTTAGTCGGAGAGGCGTCGGCCGCGCTAGACGTCTATGTCTATCCCAGCAAGGGGCAGACGAAAGATCAGCAAGAGCAAGACGAATTTGCCTGCTACAAGTGGGGCAAGGAACAAACCGGGTTCGATCCTACACAAACTGTGCAGAATGCGGCCCCCCCCCACGAGCGAGGACAAGTGGTCGGCGGAGCGGCCAGAGGTGCCGCGTTGGGCGCGATCGGCGGTGCTATTGCAGGGGATGCGGGAAAAGGCGCAGCAATCGGCGCTGCTGTCGGCGGTGGCGCAGGCGCGATGAGACGAGGACATTCCCGAAGGCAAGCTGAAGCCGCTCAGCAACAGGCTGAGCAGAAGTACGAAGCCAGTCTTGCCGGATACAAGCGCGCGTTCACGGCCTGTATGACCGGACGAGGGTACACAGTCAATTAGATCGGAGAGATGAGCGGCAATGAACGGAACGTGAATGGAGGGACATCATGAAATGGAGAAGGAAGTTCGTAAGTCTGGCGACGATCGTGTTCGCCATCTCGGGAACAATGTTGCACATTGCCGAGGCGGCGGATAAGAAACCCAACATTCTTGTCATCATGGGCGACGACATCGGCTGGTTCAATCCGAGTGCGTATCACCAAGGCATGATGGGCTACCAGACCCCGCACATTGACCGGATTGCGCATGAAGGGGCGAGGTTCACCGACTGGTACGGTCAGCAGAGCTGCACGGCAGGCCGTGCAGCGTTCATCACGGGTCAGTCACCCATTCGGACGGGCCTCACGAAAGTCGGCCTGCCCGGCGCGGACGTCGGGTTACATGCAGAAGACCCAAGTGTTGCAGAAGTTCTGAAACCCTTGGGGTACGCCACCGGGCAGTTCGGGAAGAACCACTTGGGCGACAAGGACGAATTCTTGCCGACCAATCATGGGTTCGACGAATTCTTCGGGAACTTGTACCACCTGAACGCCGAGGAAGAGCCGGAGAATCCCGATTATCCGAAGAATCCTGAATTCCGCAAACGGTTCGGCCCGCGCGGCGTCATGCATTCCTTTGCCGACGGGAAGATCGAGGACACCGGCCCGTTGACGCGCAAGCGGATGGAGACAGCGGACGAGGAGTTCCTGGCCGCTGCGTTGGACTTCATCGACCGTCAGCACAAGGCCGGTAAACCGTTCTTCTGTTACTTCAACAGCACCCGGATGCATATATTCACTCACCTGAAAAAGGACAGCGATGGCAAGACGGGTCTCGGTCTCTACCCCGACGGTATGGTCGAGCATGACGGGCACGTGGGCCGGCTACTCAAGAAACTCGACGACCTGAAAATTGCAGACAACACTATCGTCGTCTACACCACCGATAACGGGGCGGAGGTCATGAGTTGGCCTGACGGCGGCAGCACGCCGTTCAAGGGCGAGAAGGCCACCAACTGGGAAGGCGGCTTCCGGGTGCCGATGATGATCCGCTGGCCGGGAGTCATCAAGCCTCACACGATCTACAACGACATGTTCGCGCACGAGGATCTGATTCCCACATTTGCCGCGGCCGGTGGTGATACGCATGTCGTCGACCGGTGCATGAAGGGCTGCCAGTTCGGAAAGAAGTCATTTAAGGTCCATCTGGACGGCCACAACCTCATGCCATTCTTCAAGGGGGAGGTGAAAGAGTCGCCGCGTAAGGAGTTCCTCTACTGGAGCGACGATGGCGATCTACTCGCCGTGCGAGTTCAGAATTGGAAGATCGCTTTTAAGGAACAGGATCACTCGGGCGGCCTTAACGTATGGAGGCGTGAATTTACCAATCTTCGCGCTCCCAAGATGTACAACCTCCGTGCTGATCCCTTCGAACGGGGGCCGGAATCGTTTGAGTATGACAAATGGATGGCGGATCGAGCTTTCCTCATAGTGCCATCCCAGGCCGTGGTCGCACGCTGGCTTTCAAGCTTCAAGGAGTTTCCGATCCGTCAGAAGCCCGCGAGTTTCAATCTCGACGAGGTCATGCGTAAGCTCATGCCAACACAGTAGCGAGCCCGAAACGACAAAGTGTTGAGACCGGACTCTGTAGAGCCTTTAGTTCTCTTGTTGAGCACGACGCGGTAAGACCTAGGGCAATGAGACGTCGAGTGAGGCATGCTGATGCTGGTCCGAAGCGAGGACGCGGCGCCGACGGGGCGTTTCTCGCCGCAATGGCGGCAGAACGCGAGCGCCTGTTGACGTTCTATCGTGCCGGGCTCCATGCCTACGACGGACGGCAATCGCGAATTATGGCAGCGCGACATGCAACGGGTGATGATGGAAGGCGCCTATGACCCGTACTACAGCTGGTTCGGAGACGGAAGCGGCTGAGAGTCTGCACGAACTGCTGAGTGTGACGCGATGAATGGGGGGTCGTTCACCGACTATTACGCCGAACAAAGCTGCACCGCCGATCGACATTCATTACCGGTCAAGCGACGCTGCGCACGGGGCTGGGAAAAAAGCAGGATGAGAGTATCTCCCGCACCTGCGCAGTAGCTGTCGCCATGGTGGCGCTCGCTTTGCCTGTTCAGGCCGGGGTCAACGTGATGCAAAAGGACGACAGCTATCTCGATGTGGGGATCCTGATCGAGGTCCAAGGTCGTGCAGTGCAAAATCCAATTGCCAATACGGCCATCGATGATGGGGTATTTTTCCGCCGCCTCCGCCCCTTTCTCTATGGCGCGATGAACAAAAATTGGCAGGGCATCATTCAGATGGATTTTAGCAACGCGATCCGGTATTCCGCCACCTATAGCCTCAACAACAATGTGGTCGGTGTCACAGGCCTGTATGAAAATGTCGCGCGCCTTCAAGCGCAGTTTGCGTGGTAACTCGGCGAATAGCGTGACAGAAGGCGGCGAGCTTCAGTATCGACTCATCTCAAGCGCAGGAGGACGGCATGCCCTTAGATGAAATCATCGGCTTCGTGGCGGGATTCGGAACGACATTTGCGGCCATGCCGGATTTGATTGCGATGCTCCGCCGGCGCTCCTGTGAAGGCATGAATCCCACCATGGCCGCGATTATGGGGACGTTTCAAATTGTGTGGGTCTATTATGGGTTCTTAATCGAGTCAAGGCCGGTGATCGTGTGGAATCTGATCGCAGTCGTCATCAATTTCCTCACGGTCGGTGCCTATCTCTATTTTGCATGCTCAAAGCGGGAATAATGGCCTCACGCAAAGTAAAGGGGTCTACGGCGTCGTTGGTCAGGCAAGGTAGCGCTTGGCTTCTGCAACGGTCGTTTCTTTTTCTGAGGGTCGTGGCCTTTTCTTTTCTTTTGATCGGCACAGGCTTTGCCGAAGAGGCGTCTCCTGACACCGCGCAAGTCCAAGGACCTCCTTCGCCTTACGAGCCATTGCCTTCTGATCAACCATCTGCGGGCACGAATGAATCCAGTACGGTCTTTAAACCCATTCGCAACTGGTGGAACGACACGCATTCTTGGGAGACCGGCGCCGGCCGCAGTTATGTTCTGCCGGTCGGAGAGATTCTGCTGTACCAATTCCTCCTCAATCTCTACGACCGTAATTTCGTCGAGCCGACATCCGATTACGACACGGATTGGGACACGATCTGGGATCACATCACGGATCCGCACTGGGTAGTCGATAATGATCAGTTTGCGGTCAATCAGTTTCTGCACCCCTACGGGGGCAGTATCTATTACGGACTGGCGCGATCGTCCGGCCTGAACTTCTGGGAATCGTTTTTGTATAGCGTCGGCGGGAGTTATGTGTGGGAACTCGCAGGCGAGACAACCAATCCTTCCATCAACGACATGGTTGCGACGCCTATCGGCGGGACATTCTTGGGGGAACCCTTCTTCCGCATGGCCAGTCTTATTCTCGAGGACGCCGAAGGAAAGCCCGGCTTCTGGCGAGAACTCGGCGCAGCGGTCATCGCGCCCCCATTGGGGTTCAATCGCCTGGTCTTCGGCAACAAGTTCGACGCGATATTCCCGAGCCATAAGCCGGCCACCTTCATGCGTTTGCAGGCAGGAGGCACCCTCTCATCGAGCAGCCGCAACGTCTCATCCGGGGTCGAAGAAAACGGAGCTGTGGCAGACTTCACATTCACCTACGGCCTCCCGGGCAAGCCCGGCTACACGTACAAACGCCCGTTCGATTATTTCGACTTTCATGTCAGAGCCGTCACAGCGAACCTCGTGGAAAGTATAAACAGTCGTGGACTTCTCTTGGGTGCTCCCTATGCTGCCGGTGAATCGACTCGGGGGATATGGGGGCTGTACGGCAGTTACGACTATATTTCTCCGCAGGTGTTTCGGGTGTCGAGTACGGCCTTGTCACTCGGAACGACATGGCAGACGTGGCTCTCCCGGACAGTGGCACTCCAGGGAACGGCGCTTGCCGGTGGCGGCTACGGAGCGGCCGGCAGTATCGAGAAGACGGGAGAACGAGATTATCACTATGGGATGACTCCTCAGGGTTTGCTTTCTCTTCGCCTCATCTTCGGCGACAGGGTGATGCTGGACTTCACGGGACGTGAATACTATGTCAGCAATACCCTGTCCACGGAAAATGGATGGGAAAATATTCTGCGCGCGGATTCGTCGCTGACGCTGCGGGTTTACGACCGCCACGGAGTGGCGGTGCGGTATTCTTATTCGCATCGAGACGCAAAGTATTCGGATATCGCCTATAAGGATCAGACGGTGGGGACAGTCAGCCTGATGTACGTGTTTCTCGGAGAGACGAAATTCGGGGCAGTCGAATGGCGTTAGGCGCCCAAGCTGAAGTATCGGCCAAGGCAGGCGACGTGGGTTGTCGCAGGGAGTGGAGGTAAACCGATCTCATGAAGAAGGGTTACTCTTCATACGTGCTGACCGATGCCGGCGTTTCCGCCTCTGCGACCATTGCCGTGTTGCGGGCACAACCGTATTCAATCGAGTAAGGGGAAACAGCCGGCTGACGTTATTTTGGGGTGAGAGGGTTCGTCCATTTGAGACCAGGGAATCGCGAGAAATCGCGATCGGTGGTGTGGAGAATCGCGCCGTGCTCGAGCGCGATGGACGCGAGAACAGCGTCCATGATCAGCGGGCCGACAGTTTGCCCTTTCCGCATCAGGCCTTGGAGGATGTCCCAGTGGCGGTCACCCGGCTCCAGAATGCCTACCTGTGATTGGGAGAGCCAAGATGCGACCTCGGCTTCCGCCTCGGTTGTAGTGAGTGGACGTTCGAAGGCGCGAGGATTCGTTGAAATTCTGAGGAAAGCCCAGAGCGTCAGCCAAGCGAATCGCACAAGCTCGGCCCCTGGGAGGATGCTTTCCAGCCATGCTCTACTCGCTTCATGCTGGTCCGACTGTGGGTGGTAGGCATAGAGGAGAAGGTTGGCATCAATGAGGATCATCGATAGAGCGGGCCTTCCACCTGCTCCAGCAAATCGGCGACACTGTCCAGGGTGAGGCCAGGTAAGAGCTTCCCGAGATCTCGGGTCACCACCCTGAACGGCTCCTTCGGGGACCGGCTCTGCCTCGTCGAAAGACCACGCCGTAGCATCTCGTTCACGGTCTCTCGGAAGGAGCGACCGGAACGACGCGCCTCCGCCTTGAGCTTGGCGGCGACATCGTCATCGAGGGTCATGGTCGTACGCATGCATTGATGCTAAACAAATAGCATCATGATGTCAAGATTTCCGCGCATGCATCGCAGGCGAGACTGAAGCTGTGAAGCGGCTTCCGTAGAGCCAGCAGCGGAAGGTGCTTGAGGGTTATCAGAAGGGCGCCAGTCAAGCGAGGAGGATTGATTTTCTGTTCCTCATGAGAAAGTCAACCGGCGGTCTGACGGGGTGCTTGCGCCATGAACTCTTTGGACAACCCACGTCACTCTCAGCTCAATCAGAGTCGGATCACTACGGCGTCATCGATACGTATATCGCTGATCCATCACAGTGTTGACTCGAAAAGGAGAACCGATGAGAACGCGAGCAATGAAGGCATTTTTCCTTCCGGTGCTGCTGATCGCTTTAACGCACGGCAACGTGACAGCGGCAGGTGATCCGCTTCCGTCTTGGAACGACGGGGCCGTCAAGAATAATATCCTTTCCTTCGTGGAGAAGGTGACCAATGAAGGAGGTGCTGAGTTCGTCCCGCCGGCCGAGCGCATTGCGGTTTTTGACAATGACGGGACCCTGTGGGCCGAACAGCCGATTTACTTCCAGGTACAGTTTGCGCTCGACCGTGTGAAGGCGCTGGCCCCAAAGCATCCCGAGTGGAAGGACAAGCAGCCGTTCAAGGCGCTGCTTGAAGGGGATAAGAAGGGGTTCGTCGCAGGAGGTGCGAAGGCATTGGCAGATGTCGTGGCAGTCTCTCACTCGGGTATGACGACGGAGGAGTTCGAGACGATTGTCAATGATTGGCTCGCGACGGCCAAACATCCCCGCTTCAAACGACCCTACAACGAGATTATCTATCAGCCGATGCTCGAACTGCTCGTCTATCTACGCGCGAACGGATTCAAGACATTCATCGTCTCCGGCGGCGGCGTGGAATTCATGCGTGTCTGGGTCGAGAAAGTCTATGGCATTCCGCCGGAGCAGGTCGTCGGGAGTATGGGTAAACAGAAGTTCGAGCTGCGTGGCGGCAAGCCCGTGATTGTGAAACTGCCTGCAGTGGACTTTGTGGACGACAAGGAAGGGAAGCCCATCGGCATCCAGAAATTCATCGGCCGCCGACCGATTTTTGCCTTCGGCAATTCCGATGGCGACCACCAGATGTTGCAATGGACGGCCGCTGGAACCGGGCCCCGCTTCATGGGCCTGGTCCACCACACCGATGCCGAGCGTGAATGGGCGTACGATCGTACGTCGCACATCGGGAAACTGGACAAAGCGCTGGACGAAGCTAATGCCAAAAACTGGACGGTCGTGGACATGAAGAAAGACTGGAAGAAGATTTTTCCTTTCGAGCAGTAGAGCAAGGACTTTACGAACTCTTCCAGCAGCATCTTGCCGGGATGGATAGGGTTGAGCAATCTCTTGCGTGCCATCGCCACACCTCAAGGGTAGCCAACAATCTCGACCCATTTCGCACGCGCTTTAGAGGAACCGGAAACGACAGTCTCATGAAACGCACACCTCTTGCCGTCGTATCTTTGATGATCGCGCTGCTGGTCGGCTGGGTCGCAGCCGGAACCGTATTCGCGTGGGTCTACCCGGAGCACCGCGATATCTCGATCCTGGCGGTGCAGAACCTTGACCCGGCGCGCAAAGCAATATTCGACAGCTTGTGGCGGGAGGCTCGCAGGACACACGAACACCGTCTCTGCGAGCAGGGTGCCGATGGTACACAAGGTCTCAAGCCGGCTTGCATCGACTGGGCCGCGCTGGCAGCGATTGCCGGAGATCACTCGTGCTCGAGCCAAGAGATGTCCGTCATTGTGCTCGAATCGGAGTGGATCCTCGCGGTTGCCGGCATCGCGGCTCAGCTCAAGGTCGATCTCTCACACATTGACATCCTTCCGCCCGCCAGCCACGTCCCAGGCGATCAGAGCCCTATCCTTGATTTTCAGCGCCGGATGCAAAGCGAGAGCGCGCGGGCCGCTCGCATCAACTCGCTGCGTACCGCCGACATTAGAATGCAACGTGCCGATCCCGAATATGCAAGCAGGGCACAGTTCAACAATGCCCACTTTCTGCTCGCCCGCCCGCGCACTGATATTTCGCCGAAGGAATACTTAGAGCTGGCATTCCGTCCCGGGTCGGAACTCAACGCGGTGGGAGTCTGGGAGTGGTATCACTTGAGCGCCATGCAGAAGGCGACCCGACTTGCGAAAGACAAACTCCCGCCCGAGGAGCGACAGATGCTCGTGCTCTCCATGCTGCTCGACGAAGGCTTCGCGCTGCATTTTTTGCAGGATCTCTTCTCTGCCGGCCATGTCGCGGGTGCGTGGGGCAATCCCTCGCAACGCAAGGGCACTCATGATCTGTATAACGAAGCCGGTCTCGAGGTCTTTCTCTGGCTGGCCGACAAGCAGTCGATGGTGCTGATGGGTGACGCCCACATGCGCCCGGTGGATGCCGAGCATGCCGCTGTGGCCATTCGCACCAGCCTCGAGCAAGTGCTTGACACGGCCGTCGGTTTGTCTCGGCCCAGCAATATGCCGTACACACCGGCTGCGCCCAGTGAGCCCGATGCCTTTGATGCGTGTAAGAATGACACCGTCATACAACGGCCGGAAGGATTGCGCGCGACGCCGGAGGCAGGTCAACTGAGTGCTGAAGTTGTGAGGACGACCCCCATGCCCGGCCTGGGGCCAGGGCTCGGCGCGATGCCGCGGTTCCGCAGCGAACTTGGACGCTTCATGGGACTTGCGGGCATGATCGACGGCCGATCTATCAGCAGCGGATTCGCTGGTTCGGAAGGCGGGGGCATCATAGGAGGGCTCGATCTGTCCGTACGGGTCGGCATGGGTCTGGAAGGCGTGCTGGACGACTCAGGTGACGGGCTGATCTTCCTCTCGGTCGGACTGCGCGGCGATACTTCGTCATCGAATCGGTTCTCGCAGCAAGGCGGCAGCGTAACGGCCGCGGTCCCCTCGCACACGGGGATTTCTACTCGCGTGCGGATGCCGTTCTTTCTCATCCCAGGCGACCTCTTCTTACTCTCGCCGTTATACTTCATCGCGCCGGATCGATATATGCAAATGGCAGTGACTGCGGGCAATGGGGGCCTCGTCCCTTGGCAGTCCGGATGGGCCACCCCGATCGGGCGCTTTCAGTTCGTGCTCGGTCGGGAGCTCGGGGTGACCTTCTTTGGCCTTGACGGAGCGGATCGGCTGTTCGTGCCGAGCGCTACCCCGGGCGGCAGTGACCGACTAGTCGGCTACAGGTCTATGTATTTTGATCTGCCGGTCCTGGAGTACAGGCCATTCCGGACGTTTTCCAGCAACCAGAGTGCGACGTTGATGATGCAGCTTTTCACCGGTGTCACCGTTCCATATTCCGCAAGTGTTGTCCTGCCTGCGGGCGCTCCCCAGGTGGATCTCAGCCCGGTCTGGTCCGTCGGTCTGCGGCTTATCCTCGATTGGAGATACTATCCATAAGGGCATTCACAACCCAGAGCGGTCCTACCTCGCTTCAAAAGCGGACAATCACGACAAGCAGGATCAAAATGTGGAGTTGGCCGGCATCATGGTCGCCTTGGCACTGTGTGTTGTCGTGATTGGTGGAATCATATTGGCAGTGATGCGATCCAAGGAGCGGCGGGAGTGATGGCGAGAACAGGAGTCGCGAGACATCAGCCCTTGGGCAGCTCTCTTAACATCCGTTCGGCCTCCGGCTTATATTTCCGTTCCCAGGTGTAGCGATAGTGCGGGTTTTCGGCTTGGATCACAGCGGTCAACTGTTTTCGAGCCTCTTCGACCCTGCCCTGTTTTTTGTAGAGTTTAGCCAGCATGATGCGCGCATTCGCAAAGTTCCCGTCAACGGTGATTGACCGTTCCAGATACTCTTGGGCTTTCTTCTCGCTTCCGCCGAGGAACCAGGGAAGCTCCATCATGAGGCCGCCCATCATCTGTAACGCTTGGGAATGGTTGGGATCCAATTCGATCGCGCGCAATGCACAGTGCTTGATGTTGTTCACCGTCAGCGCGGCGTTCGTGACCCCCTGGAGACGCGCCGCGCTTCCAATATTCACTGCATGGAAAAAGTGTGCGTCGGCATTGGCATCGTCGATCTCGAATGACTGCTTGGCCGCTTTCGCGCCCGCCTCGTATGCCGCCAGCCGTTTCGCCTTGTCGGTCAGCAAGTCGTCGGCAAGATCGAAATACGTTTCCGCCAGTCGGACGAGCAACTCTGATGACGGATTGCCTTCGTGCACTTTGCCGAGTAGCGCCTGCAGATCTCTTTCAAGCGACTGTGGATACCCCGGCGGCATCTCGTTGCGCTGCGCGAAGGCATGATCTGATGCGATGGTACCGAACAGGAGGAGGCTTGCCCCGATTAATGCAGTCATAGTCATGTCACGCGCGCCGCATAGCGACCAAGTAGGAACGTATCCGGCGTCCTGGCCTGCCACTGCCGGAGGTTGGCGGGGACGACCGTGCGGGCGGTGAGCAGCGATCTCAGAAGCCGAGCCCTCTCGCTTTCAGCCGAACGCGCATCAAGTACATGTCGGCTGTCATGTACAGCGTACGGCCATCGTCTCCGAATGCGCAATTCCCGGTGGCCTGCTCGGTAAGGATCGTTCCCAGGTGCCGGCCTTCGGGTGTCAGGATCAAGACGCCGCCCGGGCCGGCCGCGAACAAGTTGCCCTCCATATCGACCTTCAGGCCGTCGGGCAGGCCGCGGCGAGTCTTCGCCAGCGAGCTGGCATCGAACAGAATGCGGCTCGCTCCCAGCGAACCGTCCGCACGCACGTCAAACGCGCGCCAGATAGGCGCGGCCGGATCGGACTGCGAGATGTACAGCGTCTTCCCGTCGGGCGAAAAGCCCAGCCCGTTCGGCCTCGTCATGTCCCGCGTGAGCAAACTCACTGCGCCGTTGCGATGCGTTCGAAAGACACCCTGATACGGAATCTCGCGCCTTGGGTCGTCGAACTGCTTTACCATCCCGTACGGAGGATCGGTGAAATAAAGATCGCCGTTTTGGTGCAACACCGCATCGTTCGGGCTGTTGAAACGCGCTCCTTCGTACCGATCCGCTATGGTCGAAAAATTCGGTGCCGGTGCCGACAGGGGCGCCTCCATTCGCGCGATGCGGCGATCACCATGCTGGCAGATGACCAGCCGTCCCTCGCGGTCCATCACCAGGCCGTTGGAGCCCAGCTCGGCGCCGCGCGGCTCACGGCCCGTGTAGCCCGACGGCTTCAACCACTCTCTCGCGCCCTCGCCTTCCTTCCACCTCACGATGACGTTCTGCGGGACGTCCGAGAACAGCAGGAAGCCGCCGTCCTTCACCCAGACCGGACCTTCACTCCAGTCGTAACCCTGCGCAAGGATCTCGATCTTTGCATCGGGTGCAATCAGCCGATCCAGCGCAGGATGGAGTTTTTCTATCTTTGGCATATCAGGTGTGGTTTGCACGCGCCTGCGTCCGCACATCGGCCGGCGACTCTTGCGCGACCACCGGCAGGACGTAGCCGAGCGCAAACCAGGCGATTGAGGTGCCAATCACATGCAGCATGACTGATGGTCGTTTATACATGGATCATCTCTTCATCTTGCCGCCAATATGGTCGATCAGCTCAGGCTTGTAGCCGATCCGGTATCATAGTCTGTCGTAGTGCTAATCACCATGCAACTGTCAGAATTGACAGGCATATCCATTCATGTGATTGCACGTTGAAACCAACACCTTGTGGGAGTCCGTTGGAACTGGATCCAAACAGATAATTGCTCATCGCTGTTGTTCTCCGGTCATCCACATAATCGAGTCACCAAACAGGCTGTGCCTCGCGATTATTGTGAAGAGACGCCGGAAACCATCTGTTCCAGGGAGGTCGGTAAACACTCGCGAAGGTTGTCATAGCCTTGTGCGACGAGATCCTCCAGGCGGGGCGGCTTGTCTCCGCCGGCTTTCAACACCGCAGCGGCGTAGTTCTTGAGGACTGCCAGATCGCGGTGCGTGGTCCATTGCTCGGGGGCGATAGAGAGTCGCCGCAACGCGTTGACCGGCGGCATCGGTGTTTCCGGCCGATCAGGCGCGTTCAGTCCCCACATTTCCAAGCGAAAGAGGATTCGCACCGCACAGTGATTCACCTGCGCCTCGACCTCGCGGGCAGAGCCATGAAGAAAATTAGGAGGGAAGGTGTCTTGTCCCTGATGACACCGTGCGCAATACTGACGAAAGGCCTTGATGGCCGGGATGGTCTCGCCGTTCTCACCGGCTGTGGGCCGGCTGACGTCGGGGGGATTCGCAGCGTCGTCTGTGACCGCGTCCGGCATTCGCTCCACATCCACGCAACACCACTTCACACCAGGCATGTTCAAATGTTCGTACAGCGCCCTCATAACGGGAGCGCGCCGGAATGGTTTTCGCGCGAGGACATCGGATGCGCCAATCAGCGAATCCCTCGCCATCATATCGATGGCATGGTGGACGGATGAGAAATCATCCAGCACCGTAACAGTGGCGTGGCCGGAATAATCAGATGATGAATCATCCCCCCTCCCTAACCCTCCCCCTCTAGGGGAGTGAGGAGGGAGGGGGTGAGAAGCGTGCGGGTGAGGCGGGGTCCCATCGACCTCAAACGTGATTTCTTTGACGGCGTTTCCGTCAGTTCGTCTGACATGAAGTGGAACAGTCCGTTGCGCCACCTCCAGCCGGCCATTCACATGGAGCCTTCTCTCAGTTACTGCTCCCTGAAGGATCTCGAGGTCGGTGAGATCATCACCATTACTGAAGGCCAGATGATCGATCGTGCCTTTGTTCACCTTGCCGGCGCTCACATAGACGACCCCCTCCATGGCCACGCTGCCATCGGAACCGCCCGTGAGCCGATCGGGATGAACGCATCGAAATGTGAGGCGCTCAATCGATCCTGTCTGGCGCCGGGCGTTGAAGCGACACTGTGACTCATATCGACGTTCCGGACTGCCGGAGACCACTGGCTGTTGAAACAGATGGGCATCCAATCTTCGCGTGTCGGCCTCTGCGACAAAGTTGGATAGGCTGGTGATGACCCGATTCACGCTCTCCAGCCCCCGCGCGGCGGACCAGGTTGCGATCGGTCCGCGTGGGACGGATGGTTCGAAGACCGACCGGAAGGCCGGCCGGTCGCGCCCATCGTCGGAAGAGATCATCTGCACCCGTTCCATGCCGTGCGGCCCGGAAGACTGAAAAAAATCCAGTGGGGGTTTCGATTCAAAATGTCGGGATTCGGAATCAGCAATCCCTCCGGCCATTTGGCTGCCCAATCTTGGAGAAAGTGCGGCGCGAATTGGTCCGTGAACCGAGACGATCGAGTATCAAACCCACGCGAGCCGCTCAGGCGATATTGCAGGAGGAATCTCAGGACATCAGCGCGACAACCGATCGACTCACTCTGCGACGCAGCGCGCTCGCAGCCCTCCTGCCAGAGCAGCTGAGCGGCGGAGAATTCATTGGCGCGATCGGTGGCGTCATCCAGGGCGTTGGGAACATCGATCCCTTGATGGATGGGAAACTGATAGAAGTCTCGTCGTCGTTCCTGGAGCAGCGCGGCGATCGTGGGATTGGCGTTGGTTTCATCCCAGAGGGGTCTCGCAAAGATCGGGCCCTGGTTCTGATGGCAGACCGTGCACACCGCCCGGTTGGCATACAGCACCTTGGGATTCCCCCCGGGTCGATAATCCCTGACCACCTGAAATTCAAATCGGCCGGCGGGCTCGTTGTAACTGATCACTTCGATGATGTTGGCCTTCTCCTGGTAGCCGAGAAACAACCGATCCTTCAGCAACAGGCCCGATAAGCCGGCCTGCAATGGGGGTTCGGTATCGACGCCCAACACGGCCCTCGGATACTTGAAAAACTCCGGTCTCGCGGCGTGCCGCTGAAGCGAACGGTTCAAGGGGATGAGGACCCGCTTGAGGGGAGAGCGGTGAGCGTCGACGCCGACCTGCTGTTCGATGGTGTTGATGAGCGCCGTGAAGGGAAAGGGCACCTTGTAGACGTTGGTGGGGCCCTGTTGCTCGGTCACAAGATAGTCGAACAATGACCGACCTACCGGGGGGAGATTACTTCCGGGGTCCTGAGGGTCTACGACCCAGACGGGCGCTGTGCCCAAAGAGAAAGGTGGTCCATCGGGGGGCTCGCGGCTACAGGAGACCAGGGCGACCAGCGCAACGAGGAAAAGCCCAAAGGAATATGGCCAGTCCGTACCTGTCACGTCATCCGGTACGCGGCGTGATCGAATTGCAACCGTCTCATGATTTCGCCATGGCCGTCATTCGCTGGTTACCCACCCAACAGTCCTCATTGATCTGTCCCGACGCGCTGAACGCGTCCGTTTTCTTCGCCGTCAGGTCTCTGTGGGAGAGCGTGAAGTTTAAGACGAAGGCTTTCTTGATGTAGGCTCGTCCGAGGTAGAGAGCCGTCTCCCCCTGTGGCCTTTAACCAGACTTCCGCTCCGGCTCGCTCGGAGTCGCTTAAATCGCCTTCATCATAGCGAAAGCCGGGATTGCTCTCTTCCTTCAACACGATCGCAGGCAGCCCGGCGGCGTCTTTTCCGTTTACGACGGCGAACAGGCCGGTATAGAGTACGATGCTGATGGCGAGCATGAGATACTTCATGACCATCTCCTCTTCCGCTCGATTCAATCGGCGAAGCTCGTTCAGCCCATGCTCCATCCGTTGTGGACCTATCGCTTCCAGATGAAGCTGAACATTCCTTGTCCCGTCGGCTTTCGCAACGAAAAGGCGTGATGTCGGGCTGGGCTAGCCGGAGTTTTCCAGATCCGTTCAAGTGGTAAGCAGGTGCCCAGCGATGTTTCGCAACATCCTTGCAATATTTCACAATGATGAGAAAGGAAGCACGAGGCATGATTCATATTGAATCCGCCTGTTACAAGATGACTGTGTATCTAACCGGATAATGGGGATTTCGTTATACTCGCATCGAAGTTGGAACTCAATGCAGTCATAGTAGTCATGAAAAATGTGGTCGCCATAGAGGACACAATACGCAGCCGTGAAGCTGCCGCCCGATCAGGCATTGATATTGTCAGGTTTGTCGACCAGTCGCTTCCGATAGCCTTCCCACACGATCGGCGTCTGGGCCCGCTCGGCGTGAAGTATGTGCTTCTGCCTGGCTGACTTCAGCCAAGCCCTGACTGACCGGCTGGATGCCATCGTCACACCTCAATGGGAGTTGCCGTAGGTCCACATGACAAGGAGAGCATCGCATGAATCCACGGGACGCGATTACCGATCTTCAACAAAGAATGGAGGCGTCGATCATCGGACAGCGTGATGTGATCCGGCAGATGCTCGTCGGGCTATTGGCGAACGGACATCTCCTGCTCGAAAGCTTGCCCGGCCTCGCCAAGACGCGCGCGGTTAAGAGCCTCGCCAAGAATCTTGATGCAACCATGCGACGGATTCAGTTCACGCCGGACCTCCTGCCGTCGGATATCACTGGGACGGAGGTTCTGCACCAAGACGGAGGACAGAACGTATTTCGGTTTCAGCCGGGACCGATCTTCGGCAACCTCATCCTGGCCGACGAGATCAACCGTGCCCCGGCCAAGGTGCAGGCCGCGTTGCTCGAAGCGATGGAAGAGCGCCAGATCACCGTAGCCGGCGCCACGCACACGATGCCCGCCCTGTTTATGGTTCTTGCCACGCAGAACCCGATCGAGCAGGAGGGGACCTATCCGCTGCCGGAGGCGCAGCTCGACCGATTCATGATGAAGGTGCTCATCGACTATCTCGATCCCGACAGCGAGCGCAGTGTGCTGGCGCTGGTCCGAAGCGAAGATGCGGAGGCGGCGACAGCACCTGCGACAGCAGCCGGCACGGCGACCGCCGCACCATCGGTCCCCGCAGCGAAGGACCGACCTGCAAAGATCGCCGTGGAAACCCTGTTCGCGGCCCGGCAAGAGATCAACGGGATCTATGTCTCCGAGGCGGTGGACCAGTACATCGTCGATCTGGTGAACGCCACCCGCCATCCGGATAAGTACGGCGAGCCGATCGCCAAGTGGATTCAGATTGGATCCAGCCCGCGCGGCGGGATCAACCTCGACCGCACGGCGCGCACCAATGCCTGGCTCGCGGGCCGCGATCATGTGACTCCCGACGATGTGCGGGCAATGGCGCACGGCGTGTTGCGCCACCGGTTGATACTTTCCTATGACGCGAATGCCGACGGCATCACCGCCGATCGCGTGATCGACAAACTGGTCGAGGTCGTGGCCGTACCGGCGTGAGAAAGAACTGGAAGGATGGAAGGATGGGGGCGGTCCCTGGAGTCTATGTCTCGTTGAAAGCGTTGATGGCGCTCGAGTTCAAAGCGGCGGGACTGACATTCCTCCCCCGACAGCGGAGCAGGAGTATCCTCGCCGGCCGGCATACGTCTCGGATGCGCGGGCGAGGACTGAACTTCGAGGAAATCCGCGACTATTTGCCGGGCGACGATATTCGCAACATCGATTGGAAGGTCACCATGCGGCTGGGTAAGCCGCATGTCCGTGCTTACACGGAGGAACGGGATCGGCCGGCTCTGTTCGTCGTCGATCAGC
>Ga0075420_100001283_pt1 | contig 21240 bp, 18 predicted proteins | sample SoiMetdeltSBSDD4_FD_75296 | JGI IMG/M metagenome (GOLD analysis project Ga0075420, IMG submission 75296) | Bulk soil microbial communities from a Populus tree surrounding site in Tennessee, USA - Soil MetaG P. deltoides SBSDD4 | ecosystem: Environmental > Terrestrial > Soil > Tree plantation... | reverse complement strand
CGGCCAGGCCCGTGAGCGGCGCCCACGCGAGCCAGCGCCAGTGCTCCCGGGTGGGCAGCGGCAGCGCGGCGACCGGGCAGAGCAGGGCGAACGTGGCCGGCAGCAGCAGGCGGGCGTACATGAAGTCGCCGCCCACCCTGGTGACGTACCCGGCGTGCAGGAGCGCCGCGAGCACGGGCGCTGCGGCCACGACGTGGTGGCGGGCGCTCGCCCCGGCCCGCCAGGCGAGTACGGCGAACGCGACGGCCAGCAGCACCACCGTCCGCTGCAGCCAGGTCGCCCCGAGGTAGAGGTCCGCGTAGAGGCGGCCGCGGCCCCACAGGTCGCGGCCGGCCTCCTTGGCCACCGCGGTGTTGGGCACGAGCAGGCCGTAGTAGCCCATGCGGAACACCTGGTAGGCGGTCGGCAGGGCCAGGCCGAGGCCCAGCGCAACTGCGCAAGTTCGGCGGTTGCGCGCCGATGTCACCGCATGCGCCACCGCGAACGCCACGCCGAACACGGCGAAGTCGGGGCGCACCAGCACCGCGAGCCCGATCAGCACCGGCGCCCACCACGGGTCGTGCGGCGCCCGGGGCGGGTCGTCGGCCAGGCGGCCGGTGATCGCCCACCAGCAGGCGCCCAGCCAGGCGAACGACAGCCCGGTCTCCAGGCCCGAGCTCGCGAAGTCCCACATCGGCGGCAGCGCGACCAGCGCCAGCGCGCCCGCCGGTAGCACCGCCGGGTGGCCCGGCGGCCCGACGCTCGCCCACCAGCGCCGGGCCCCGGCGATCGCCAGGGCCAGCCCCAGGAGCGACAGCGCGATGCCCACCAGCACCGCCACCCACGCCGCGTCGACGAACCACAGCGGCAGCCGTAGCAGCGTGAGCAGCGCGATCCACAGAGGGCTGGTGCCCGCCTCGACCCGCTCGCCGATGTTGAACACCGGCCCGTGCCCGTGGGTCAGGTTCCAGACGATCCGTAGGTTGATGTACCCGTCATCCGACATCCAGCGACGTCGCCACGCGAGAGCACCGAAGCAGAGCACCGGCGCCCCGATCACGGCGATGGATCCCAGTGTCGGCCTACGCAGCCAACTCCATGCCATTGCGGGCGAACCTAGCCCTGGCCGGGCGCGTAGCTACGTCAGCAGAACTCCTGCTCGGCGGTCACGGGGAGCGGCGGGACCCGGAGCTGGGTGCGGGCGGGCGAGCCGACCAGGTTGCGGAGGAACCGGCCCGGGGTGAGGGGCGCATCGACGGCGTCGATCAGCTCCTTGAGGTCGCCGCACCGCAACGCCAGCCGGGCGTCGTCGGTCGTCGGCGGCTGGGAGAGCGACGGCTTGGCGAACCGGGCGAGCACCCACTCCCACGCCATGATCTTCTCGTGACCGGGGCGGCTGGGCGGCCCGGCCTCCAGGTGGGCGCCCAGCGGGTCGGCCAGGCTCAGCTGGTCGACGAGCGTCACGCCCAGGAAGCGGTAGCCGACCAGCCCGATCGACCCCGCCACCACGATCGGCCGGTCGGCCCGGGCCTCGCGGCCGCTGCCGCCCAGGTCGACGAGCGTGTCGTCCCGCGGCAGCGGCTCCAGCTCGGCCAGCGGACCGTTGACGTACGGCTCGTAGTCGTCGTAGGTGACCGGGTTGTCGTTGCCGGCCAGCAGGCCGTAGACGAGCCGCTCGTTGGCGACCCCGTCGATGGAGAGGTCGCCGTCGACGTTGGGGGTGTCGGGGTTGTCGGTGATGTGGGTCGGGTCCCAGCGCTTGGCGACACCGACGTACAGCAGGACCGCGGTCAGGATGCCGATCGGCCCCCACAGCAGCCGGCGGTCCCGGGGCACCGGCAGCGCGGCCACTGGGCAGATCAGGGCGAACGTGGCCGGCAGGAAGAGGCGGGCGTACATGAAGTCGCCGCCGACCCGGACCACGTACAGGCCGTGGATCAGGCCCGCCACGACCGGGGCCGCGGCCACCACGGCGTGGCGGCGGCCGGCCTCGCCCCGGGGCCACAGGGTCAGCCACAGCATGGTGAGCAACAGCAGCGGCACGACCAGCAGCGTCGAGCCCAGGTAGATGTCGAGGTACGTCCAGCCCCGGCCCCACAGCACCCGGCCCGACTCCTTGGCCAGGGCGGTGTTGGGCACGAGCAGGCCGTAGTAGCCCATGCGGAAGACCTGGTAGAGACCGGGCAGGGCCAGGGCGAGGGCCAGCGCCCGCAGCTCGGCCCGCCAGCCGGGCAGCGACGTCACGGCGAGGGCCACGGCGAACGCCACGGTGAACACGACCATGTCGGGGCGGACGAGGGGGCCGAGCCCGACGAGCACCGGCACCCACCAGGGCCGGTCGATGCGCAGGTTCGGCTCGCCGAGCCGGCGGGCGATCGCCCACCAGCACACGCCGATCCAGGCGAACGCCAGGCCCAGCTCCAGCCCGGCACTGGCGAAGTCCCACATCGGCGGCAGGGCGAGGATCAGACCGGCGCCGAGCGGCAGGACGGCGTCATGGCCGGTGCTGGCCCACCACGCCCGGGCGCCCAGCGACGCGAACGCCAGCCCCGCCACCGCCAGGGCGATGCCGACCAGCACCGTGCTCCACGCCGGATCGAGGAAGAAGAACGGGACCCGGGCGACCAGCATGACCAGGATCCACAGCGGGCTGGTGCCCGCCTCGACCCGCTCACCCGCGTTGTAGACCGGCCCGTGGCCGTGCTCGATGTTCCAGAGGATCCGGAGGTTGATGAACCCGTCGTCGGCGACCCACCGGTGCTGCCATGCCAGCACGGCGAAGGCGAGCACCGGGAGCCACACCGCGACGACTGCGCCGGCGCTCGGGCGGCCGGCCCGCACCCGGACCATCCGGGAGAAGGTACTGCCCGGCCCCCGCGCGAACGGAGATCAGCGCTTCAGTGAGGTGTGCTTGAACTCGTTCAGCTCGGGGGCGTCGACCAGGAGGTCAACGACCCGCTGGATGCTGCGGGTGGCGTGCGCCACGTCGTCGCCCGGCCGGTCCATGATGCGGACGAACACGGCGGCGTCGCCGAGCAGGAACGTCGGCACGCCCCACACCTCGTGCTCCTCGGCGGCGACGGTGTGCTCCTCGCGCACCCGGGCGAGGGCGCTGCCGTCGGCGATGGCAGCGAAGACGGTGTCGGCGTCGATGCCGTGCTCGGTCAGGACCCGGCGGACCTCACCCTCCTCGAACTTCTTGCCCTCGTCGTGGCGCAGTGCGAACAGGGCGAGGTGGACGTCGAAGAACTTGTCGGGCCAGCGGTCGCGCACCACGACCCCGGCCTGCAGGGCGATCAGGCCACTGTCGTCCTGCGGGCGCTCCCAGATGTCGGGCTCGCCCTCGGCGACGTGGACCTGCCCCAGCGAGAACGGCACGAACCGCACGTTCCAGTCGGCGCCCCCCTGCAGGGCCTTCAACAGGTGTTCATGGGCGTTCCGCGCGAACGGGCAGCGGTAGTCCCAGGTGACGGCGAAGTCGGTCATGTCAGCAGCAACCCGTGGACCCCGGTCCGTATTTCGCTATCCCGAACGAGGCCACAGCTTTCGGGCCAGGACGGCGAGCCCGGCGCCCAGTGCCGCCCCCGCGACCACGTCCGAGGCGTGGTGGATCTTCACGAAGACCCTGCTGGCGGCCACCGTGGCGGCTGCGGCGGCGTAGAGCGGCCACAGCGGGTCGTCCTGGGCCATGACGCCGAGGAACGTGGCGGCCGACGAGGCGTGCCCGGACGGGAAGCTGGAGGTCTTGGGGCGGCGCAGCTTGTGGGGGCGCTCCTGCTCCCAGGGTGGCCGGTGCCGACCGAAGAACGACTTGACGACGCCGTTCACCAGCAGCGACTCGAGGCCGATGATCGTCGACATCCGTACCGCGTCCTCTGCCCGGCGGTCGGGCGCCAGCGCCCGGGCGGTGGAGACGAGATGCCAGATCAGGCTGAAGTCGCCCAGCTCCGACGCCACGTACATGAGCCGGTCGATCCGGGGGTCACCCCGCCATCGGTCGAGAAAGGCGTCGACCGTCACGTCGAAGTCGGCTATGGCCTTCTTCGCCTGCCCCAGCAGGTCGTCGTTCATGTCAGCCGGCGGCGACCAGTTCGGCGGTCGTGCTGGTGACGAGGCTCGGGTCGCCCCCGACGGCGGGACAGTAGGCCTGGAAGGCGCAGTAGTCGCAGAGCCGCGAGGGGCGGGGGCGGAAGTCCTCGCGCTCGCAGGCCCGCTCGACCGCCTGCCACACGGCGGCCAGCGACCGCCGCGTGCCCCGGGTGGTCTGGTCGGTGGGCGTGGTGATGATGGCCACCGGCTGGCGCAGGTAGAGCAGCTGCACCCGCTTGGGCCGGCGGCCGAGCAGCTCCTCGCACAGCAGCGAGTAGATGTGGACGCCCGAGAGCCGCTTGCGCTCGTAGTTCTCCGAGGGCACCGACCCCGTCTTGTAGTCGGTGACGATGAGCTCGCCGTCCTCGTCGAGCTCCAGCCGGTCGATGATGCCCCGCAGCCGCACTCCCTCGACCTCGACGTCCATGAGCAGCTCCAGGCCGATGGCCTCGATACGGCGGGGATCCTCGAGGTCGAAGTAGCGCTGCACCAGCTCGGCCGCGTCGGCGTGGAAGGCGGCGGCCGCGTCGTCGTCGAGGCCGAGCTCGGTGTACTCGGAGTCGGCCTGCATGGCGGCCGCGGCGTCGTCGAGGGCGGCCAGCCCGGCCTCCAACGTCCGCTCGGCTGCCGGCAGCAGGTGCAGCCGCTCCAGGGCGGCGTGCACGAGCGTGCCCTTGGTCGACCACGGCGCGGGCGGTTCGGGCAGGCGGTCGATGGCCGAGAACCGGAAGGCCAGTGCGCAGTCGGTGAAGCTCGAGAACTTCGAGGGGCTCAACGACACGGGCACCGGAAACGCCATGGGACGAGAGTACGCGCGCCCTGTGACATCCAAGGGGATGTCGCGATAGCGACGCCGCCAAGGGGTTGGGGGCCGGGGCGGTTGGAAAGGGGCAGACCTCGGTGCGCGGCCGGCTCCGCGCTACGCGTCGTCGAGCGGGGCGGGCGGGGGCGGGGGCGGCGGCTTCGGGGAGTCCAGGTGGGTGCGAGGCTCAGGGGTGTCGACGTACGCGTCGAGGGCCTCGGTGGCGTCTTCCAACGACTGCCACAACGTGACCGCTGGCCGCCCCTCGACCGGCACCGAGATCGCCGAACCGTCGGCGAAGCGCAGGCCCCATGCGATCGGCTTCCACCCGAGCGCGGTGCCGTCGTCGTCCCAAAGGTCCTGGTAGAACGCCAGCAAACGCGGTACGTGGAAGTCGGGCGTGGAGCCGGAGTCCTGACCCATCCTGCAAGCCCCTATCTGTCTCACCCATCCCTGACGCCACGCGTCGAGTGCGTGGCACAGCATCGCGCTCCACGACATAGCGTGATGCGTCCTGCACGCTCAGAGACTTGCACAGGACGCCCCCGGGTACAAGCGCACCGTTACGAAAACGCAACAAAATCAAGCGTTATCGCACGGGCAAGACCGGCGGGGTCCTCCATCGGTCCGAAGTGGGTGAGCTCGGGGTAGCGGGCGAAGCGACCGTGGGGAAGCGCGTCGGCCACCAGCGGTGCCATCTGGGCCGGCGGGAACCCGTCACCGCTGGCCGCCACCGTGACCGGGCAGGCCACCTCCCCCAGCCGCTCGAAGCCCCGGTTGCCGAGGCTGCCCTCGAAGACCCGGGCCTCGGTCTCGGGCAGGCACTTCAGCTCAACCGTTCCGTCGGGCCGGTCGCGGAAGCCGTGGTCGACGTAGGCGTGCAGCGCCTCGGGGGTCATCGAGCCCATCGGCGGCTTGGACGAGTAGTTGGCGAACGCCTCGTCCCGGCTGGCGAACACCGCCCGCCGCTTGCGGGCCCCGGCCGCCATGGGGTTGGCCCGGGGGACGCCCTCCATCGGCGGGAAGACGATCGGCTCGTACAGCCACAGGGCAGCGAACGTTCCGGGCCGGGCCTGCTCGGCCAGCACCGCCGCCGCCCCGCCCATCGAGTGGGCGACGCCGAGCAGCGGCCCCTCCGGGGCCAGGAAGTCGACCACCGCCAGCACATCCTCGCCCATGCCCGACCAGCGCAGGTCGCCGTCGTCGGGCAGCGTGCTGTCGCCGTGACCTCGGAAGTCGACCGCCCAGCAGTGGGCCGTCTCCCGAAGGTGACGGGCCAGCGGTGCCCAGGCCATGCCGTGGAAGCCCGTAGGGTGGCAGAGCAGCAGCGGCGGGCCGTCGCCGCCCAGATCGTGCACGGCGAGGCTGACCCCACCGGTCGACGGGACGCGATGGGTGGGCGCTGACGGTGAGGTCACCGGCCCATGCTGACAGGCCGCCCGGCTCGCTCACTACTTCGTGATCACAACGGTTGCTACTCCGAGCACCTGGGAAGACGCGGGTAGCGTGCGAGCAGTGCCGAGCTCATCCCCACCTCTGGACGACGCCATGGCGTCCATGCCGCCGCTGGACGGTCGGAGCGCTCGCGCCCTGCGCACCCGGGAGGCCATCGTCGATGCCTGCATCGGGCTGGTCGAGGAGGGCGAGCTGCGGCCCACCGCCCCGCGGGTCGCCGAGCGGGCCGGGGTGTCGGTGCGGTCCGTCTTCCAGCACTTCGAGGACCTGCCGGCCCTGCACAGCGCGGTCAACCAGCGCATCGTCATGCGGCTGAAGGCGCTGCTCCACCCGGTCGATCCGACCTTGCCCCTGGAGGCGAAGCTCCCGGCGTTCGTACGTCTCCGGGGCGCGCTGCTGGAGGCGATGACCCCGTACCAGCGGGCCGCGCAGGTGCACGGGCCGTTCGCACCGGAGATCCGCGACGCGGTGCGCGTCGGCAACGGCTACCTCCGGGAGGAGGTCGCGGAGGTGTTCCGGCGGGAGATCGAACAGGCCCCGCCGGTCGAGCAGCGGGAGCTGCTCGAGGCGCTCGCCACCGTGCTGTCGTGGGCCACGTGGGACACCATGCGCAGTGACGGAGGCCGCAGCGTCGAGGAATCAGCCGCCGTCCTGCGACGGCTGATCCGCTCGCTGCTGGCCGACGCCGGCGTCGCCTGACGCCGGCGGTCAGGCGTCAGGCGAGGCTCTTGAGGGCCAGCATCATCTCCTCGTTGAGGCTGGCCGGCACCACGTAGCCGTCTTCGGACCGGATCTCGTCGAAGTGGTCGCGCACGGCCTCGGCTGTCAGGTCGCCTTCGACGATGCCCTGGGTGACCCCGATGAAGACGCGGGCGACCCGACCGCCGCCCACCGTGTAGACCTCGCCGGTGACCGGGCAGTCCTCGTGGACCAGGAACGCCACGACCGGGGTGACCAGCTCGGGCTCCAGCTTGTCGGCCAAGGGGCCGAGCAGCTCCTCGGTCATGCGGGTCTTGGCGACCGGGGCGATGGCGTTGGCCTTGATGTTGTACTTGGCGCCCTCGATGGCGAGGACCCGGGTGAGGCCGACCAGACCCATCTTGGCGGCGCCGTAGTTGGTCTGGCCGAAGTTGCCGAAGATGCCGGCGCCCGACGAGGTGTTGACGATGCGGCCGTAGCCCTGGTCGCGCATGTGCTCCCAGGCGGGCTGGGTGACGTAGAAGGCACCCTTGAGGTGCACGTCGAGGACCGGCTCGAGCTGCTCGGCGGTCATGTTCTTGAACGAGGTGTCGCGCAGGATGCCGGCGTTGTTGATGACGATGTCGATCTTGCCGAACGCGTCGAGCGCCGACTGCACGATGGCCTTGCCGCCGTCAGGGGTGGCGACCGAGTCGTAGTTGGCGACCGCCTCGCCCCCGGCGGCCTTGATCTCGTCGACCACGGCCTGGGCGGCGGTGGTGCCGCTGCCGGTGCCGTCCTTCGAGCCCCCCAGGTCGTTGACGACGATCAGCGCACCCCGTCGGGCCAGCTCCAACGCGTGCGAACGGCCCAGGCCACCACCTGCGCCCGTGATGATCGCGACCTTGCCGTCGAATCCCAGATCTGCCATGGCGGAGCAGCGTAGAGCGACGCCCCGAGGCGGTCCGAATCCGGCGAGCGGTTGCGGGGGTTGACGGCCACGGAACCCTGCGCAGTAACGTCGCTACGTCTGGTAGCGGGGAGGGCTGTGATCGACATCGATCCCGCCGTCGTGGCGCAGTGGCGCACTGGCGGCGACGGCAACGGACTGTGCCTGGCGGTCGACGAGCCGGAGGCCGCGTGGTCGGCGTTGCTGGACGTGTTCGACGAGGTGCCGACCTCCCCGGAGCCGAACGCCTGGTCAGAGGCCGTGGTCACACCCCGGGGCCTGCTCTTCCGCTGCAGCACCGATCGCCCCGACGAGACGCTGGCGGCCCTGGCGACCCGGCTCGGCGAGCGGGGCCTGACGGGCCGACTGACCGCCGAGGGCGGCCCGAGCGAGCCCGAGTCCGAGGCGCTGCGGGCCTTCGCCGAGGCCACGTCTTGGGTCATGGCCTGGCTCGTCCCGTTGCGGGTGCCCGGCGTGAACTTCAACTACCGGGCGCCCCGGGAGTGGCGGATCCGGCGCTTCCAACCCGGCCAGGTCGAGCGGATCATGGGGGTGCTCGACGACCTGTCGCCGGCCGGCGACGCCCGGGTGGGGTGGTCGGGTGGTGCGTTCGAGGTCCCGGCCGACGACGTCGTGCGCCACGTGAGCTGCTGGCTGGAGCACGGGGTGACGACCACCAGCGTGCTCGGCGACCCCGCTGCGGCGGCCCCGGTGATCGTGACGTCCGTCGTGCGAGGCTCGGAGCTGCTGGGCATCGGCCGGGCGGGTGTAGGTCTGGTCGACGACACGGCGACGGCGACCGCGCTGGTCGAGCGCCTCAGCCAGACGATGGTCGCGGTCGCCTCGGATGTTGCCTACGCCGTGGTCGGGGTGCACGAGACCGGTCGCACGGCCGCGGTCGGCGCGCCCTTTCGGGAGGTCGTGCCGGCGACGGCCCGGGCCCAGAGCGGGTCGCTCAGCCTGCGTGCGCTCGACCAGTGGGTGCTCGACGCCGCGCCCGTGCAGGTGCTGAGCGCGCATCATCAGGTCGGCCCGTACCAGGATCTGGAGCTGGAGCCGTTGCCCGACGAGCGCCGGGTGCTGCGCATCGGCCGGCCCGACGACTGGTGCTCGGGCGCAACCCGCCGGGCACAGGTGCGCAACCTCGGCCGCGCCGCGCTGGCGTCGTGCCTGCCACCCGCCCACACCCCCATGCCGGCGCCGCTCCTCTGAAGCCCGGTCCCGTAGCCTCCCGGCGGTGGACTCCCGGGTGCGTGTGCTGGGGCGGCGGCTGCTCGTCGCCGCCGTGGTGGTCGCCCAGCTGTTCTTCGTCGCCCGCGGCTACTGGTCCGACCACAAGGAGTTCGGCTTCCAGATGTTCCCGGAGGCCAGCCGCTGGGAGGCCGACATCGTGCGGGTCACGGCCGACGGCCGGCGCATCCCGATCGACCAGCCCTGGTCCGGCTACCGCTGGGAGGACCTGGTCCAGGACTGGGGTCTGGCTTACCCGGGCGTCCGCCACCACGCCGACGCCGGGCTCGACAACCAGCTGGCCTTCCTCGACGCGGCGCTCGACTGGGTGGCCGACCACACTCCCCGCGACCACGAGACCCGCTACCTCGAAGCCACGGTGACCACCTGGTTCAACGACGACGAGCCCGAGGTCGTCGTGCTGCGGAGCCACCGCCGGTGAGCGTCGCCACCCTCGACCGCGTCGACGACGCGCTGGGCCGGCGGGTCAGCATGCGCCCGCTCGCTCTGCTGCGGATCCCCATCGGGCTCATCGCCCTGGTCCACCTGTGGCCGTTCCTCGACGACGCCCGCCACGGCGTCCAGTACCGCGACACGTTCTACGAGCCCTACGCCTCCTGGTACCCGGAGCTGTCCCGGGGTGCGTACGGGGTGCTGCTGGGCGTCGGCGCGGTGGCGGCGGTGTGCATGACGTTGGGCCTGCTGACGCGGCTGGCCTGCGCCGTGACGTTCGGGGTCGTCGCCTACAACCTGTTCCTCTCGACCACCCACGTCCACAGCAACCGGGCGTTCCTGACGATCGTGCTGGCCGGGCTGGCGGTGGCGCCGTGCGGGCGGGAGCTGTCGCTCGACGCCTGGTTGCGCGGGCGGCGGGGGCTGCCGCCGCTCGACAAGCTGGCGCCGGCCTGGCCGCTGCTGCTGCTCCGCTTCGAGGACGTCACCGTCTACGCCGCGTCGGGCCTCAGCAAGCTGCTCGACCCCGACTGGTTCGGCGGCACCGTGACCTGGCTGCGGGTGGTCCACACCCGGCGCCAGCTGGAGGCCTCGCCGCTGCCGGCCTGGGTCACGGACCTGTTGCTGGAGCGGGGCTTCCACACCTACGCGGCCAAGGTGATCGTCCTGACGGAGCTCTTCATCGCCGTCGGCCTCTGCTTCCGCCGGACCCGCGTTGCCGCGGTGATGGTGGCGGTGTGCTTCCATGTCGCCATCCAGCTGACCGCTTCGGTCGAAGTTTTCTCCTACCTGGCGATCGCCACCCTCCTGATATGGCTCGACCCTTCACCGCCGGCACGCGAGCCGGACTCGCCGTCGCCGTCCTCGGCCTGACCGGGGTCGGGGTGTTCGGCGTGGGCGCGCCGCCCGAGCACTGCCCGTCGGTCGACCCCGCCTCGCTCCGCGCCTCGGCGACGCGAGCGGTCGACTGGTTCGTGCGCAACCAGCACAACGACGGCACCTGGCTGTACGAGTACGACGCCGACGAGGACACGGCCACCCCCGGCTACAACGTGGTCCGCCACGCCGGCGCGATCTCCGGCCTCTACCAGGCGGCCACGTTCGAGGTCGCGGGCGCCCGGGAGTCGGCCGATCGCGGGCTGGCCTGGGTCTCCGACCATCTCATCGAGCGGGACGACTGGGCGGCGGTGCGCAACCTCGGCGAGGTGTCGACCGGCGCATCGGCCCTGCTGGCGAGCGGGCTGGTGGAGCGGCGCCTCGACACCGGCGACCGCCAGTACGACGAGCTGCTCCGCCGGCTCGGCCGCTTCCTGGTGGCCCAGACCGAGCCGTCGGGCGCGGTGCTCGCCTACTACGACGACGTCGCCGGCAAGCCCGTCGCCGGCCTCTACTCGAAGTACTACACCGGCGAGTCGTACTGGGCGCTGGCCCGGCTGCACCGGCTCTTCCCCGCCGGCGAGTGGGGGGAGGTGGCCGACCGCATCGGCCGCTACCTGGCCACCGAGCGGGACGAGCGGGAGGACCACTGGCCGCCCATTCCCGACCACTGGGCCGCCTACGGCCTGGCCGAGACCACCGAGTTCCCCGACCGCGACCGGGAGCGGCCGCTGACCGCGGCCGAGGTCGCCTACGCCGAGGCCCAGGCCGGGTCGTTCGGCGCCCAGGTCCGCTGGCTCAGCCAGCGCGCCGGCCCGTGGGGTGCCGCGGTGCGGGGGCCGATGGTGCCGCGGGGTGGCGGCTATGGCGTCAACAGCGAGGCGCTCACCCACCTCTGGGTGGCCGCGGGGGCCGACCCACGGCTCGCCGACCTGCAGGCACCGGTGGCCGAACGCGCGCTGTGCGTCGCCGGCCTCGCCATCGATGCCCAGTCGGACGCGTCCGAGGCCGCCACCAAGCCCTCGCCCGATCGGGTCGAGGGCGCATGGTTCCGGGACGGCGTGACCCGGATGGACGACCAGCAGCACGCGCTGTCGGGCCTGCTCGCCACGATCCCGATCGCCCAAGCCGAGGACGCGCCGCACAGCACCACCGGGCGCCAGGCGCCGTCGTGGTGGCTGTGGTTGGTGGTGCTCGTCGCGGCTTTCAACCCGTTCCGGCTGGTGCAGAGCCTGCCCCGGCGGTCGCGATCGGTCGTCGCGTCGGGCGGGGCGGTCGGCGGGGCCGGCGTGCTGCTGGTGGCGCTGACCTCGGGGCCGCTGCTCGACGTGCTGAACGTCAGCGGGCCGGCGCTGCGGGTCGCGGCGACCGCGGTCGGCATCGCCGCCGCGGTCCTGGCGTTGACCCGGCGCCCGGTCGCCGTCGAACCGGCGCTCGACGGGTGGCGGGCGGCCCTCGTGCCGATCGCCGTGCCCCTGGTCGCGACCCCGGCGCTCGTGCTCCTGGCCCTCAGCGCGGATGCCGACAAAGGCTTCACCGTGGTGCTCGCTGCCCTGGCCCTGTCGATCGGCGCGCTGGCCGGGGTGTGCGGTCGGGAGGGACTCGTGATCCGGTGGGGCGGCCGGTTCCTGTCGGCGCTGCTCCTCGCCGGCTGCGTCCTGCTGCTGATCGACGGCGTCCTCGCCGTCTGACGCCTGACGCCTGACGCCGGCGGCTCAGGCGCCGGTGACCAGGTACTGGATGCGCTCGGCGATGTGCACGGCGTGATCGCCGAGGCGCTCGTAGAAGCGGCCGACCAGGGTGGTCTGGAGGGCGTCGGCGAGCTGGAGGTCGCCTTCTTCGCCGAGCTCGGCGATGAGCTGGTCGTGGAGGTCGTCGAGGCGGTCGTCGATGGCGTCGATGCGCTCGGCGGCGCCCTCGTCGCGCTCGGCCCAGGCGTCGGCGGCGGCCTGCCACATCTCGACGTTGGTCGAGCCCATGTCCTCCAGGGTCCCCCGCACGCTGGGCGACAGGCGGGTGGCGAGGCCGGCAATGGCCCGCTGGGCGATGTGCTCGGCGAGGTCGCCGCTGCGCTCCAGCTCGGGCACCACCCGGATGACGGTGAGCAGATAGCGCATGTCGCCGGCCATCGGTGACATGCGCACCAGCTCCCGCTGAGCGAGCAGCTCGAGGTCCTGCTCCAGCTGGTCGACGAAGGCGTCCCGCTCGGCCGTGGCCTCGGCGGCGGCCCGGTCTCCGGCGAGCAGCGAGTCGGTGGCGGAGGCGATGGCCTCGCTCACCAAGGCGAACAATCGGATGACTTTGACGTCGATGTCCGACAGCTGCTGGTCGAACAGCCGGCGGAACTCGTGGCGCTCGGTCACGTTCGCACCGTAGCTGACCTGCCTCACCAGGACGTTGCTCACCAGTCCAGGTCGGTGAGGGGCTCGCCGACCTGGACTGGTGATGACGAGACGGTGTTGGTGGGATCGAGGGCCACAAGGGCACCACCGCCAGTGGGTGCCACGAGCAGCCACTCACCCTCCTCGGCGGCCGCCAGGCGAGACGGCCGCACCTCCCCCAAATCAACCGTCTCGACGGATGTGTAGTTCGACAGCGGGTCGTTGGGGCCCGCCTGGTTGACGACGCGGCGCAGCACGTTGCGGCGGTCGCCGTCGCCCCGGTGCTCGATGACGTACAGCGAGCCGTCGGCCCGGAAGGCCGGGTCGCTCCACCAGCTTCCTGCCGGCGGCTTGAGCACCACTGCCTCGGCCATCGAGCGGGCGTCGGCTCGGACGAGGGCGATCTCCCGCCGGTCGTCGTCCGTGACGATCTCGGCGGCGAAGAGGCTGCCGTCGGGCGACCAGGCGAGGTCCATGATGTTGCCCGAGTAACCGTCGCCGTCGATGCTGCGCAGCAACGTCCCGTCGACGGTGTAGATGTCGATGCCGTACGCCACGAGCGCCAGCTCACCCGTCACGCCGAACGTCGGCGTGTCGCCGTCAGCCAGCTTCGTGGGGGTGCGGTCGGCCTCCAGCCGGAACGTGCTGCCGACTGCCGGCGAGCAGCAGGTCGACAGCACCACCATGCCGTCGAGGCCGATGGCCGCGCCGGAGATGTGCTCGTTCGCCTGCCCGTCGGCGTCCGTCGGGCTCTCGGCCAGGGTCTCGACCTCGCCGGTCCCGACATGGAGGCGCAGCAGTGTCCCGTCCTCGGTGACCGCGATCGCGGTCGCGACCGGTGGGATGCCCTGGGGTGTGCCTGTCCGGATCTGGTCGTCGTTGCTGGCGGACGGCCAGTAGTGCACTGCGACGGCAGCACCCGCGAGGGCGACCACACCGGCCGCGACGGCGAGCCGCCAACCCCGGCCGGCGGGGGAGCCGGCCGGGATCGTCTCCCCGACGATCGGCGACGGGCCGCGGAGCGTGCGCGGGTCCGGAACCTCGTCCCCGGGCACGGCGCTGTACTCCTGGGAGGCCTCGCTGTCGCGCCGGTGCGTGGCGTCCTTATGGCCTTGGGTAGGCCGACGACGAGCTCCGGTCCGCTCAGCCTCGTGCTCGATGCGGGCCTGGAGCTGCTCCCAGGCGTCGGGCGCGGGGTCGATCGACGCGCCTTCGGCGTCGAGCGCCCGCTCCAGCAAGGCGTCGAGGCTCATGTCTGATCCCTCAGATCCCTCAGCTCGCGGGCCAGGCGGCTCCGGGCTCGGGCGATGTTCGACTTCACCGAGCCGATGCCGATGTCCAGCAGTGCCGCGACCTCGCTGTCGGAGCATCCCGCGTAGTACCGGAGCACCACGCAGTCGCGCTGACGGGCCGGCAGCCGCCGAACCGCGCTCGCCACGCGGTGCTGCTCGGCCCGTTCGAGCGCCGCCGGGCTGGTGACGTCGCCGAGGTCGTCCCGCGCTCCCCGTGAATGGCGCAGGACGACCCCGCGGCGGCGGAAGTGGTCGTGGCTGAGGTTCACGACCGTCCGACGGAGGTAGGCCAGCTCCGCGCCGGGCTGGGGCCAGGCGGCGCGGGCGTTCAAGCGGACGAAGGCCTCTTGGGCCAGGTCCTCGGCCAACTCGTCGTCACCGGTGAGGACACGCGCCAGCCGGAGCAGGCCCGCGTAGTGCTGACGGAACAACCCCTCCAGGTCGCTTCGCCCACGCGCCACCCGATCCGCCACTGCGCCCCTCACTACCCTTCAGACGGGCAGTCCTCAGGATCGGTTGTCAGGAAATTTCTAGATGTCTCCGGAGCTCAGCGCGAACTGCTCAGGGCGACCTGCTCGGTGGCGTAGGCCTTGAGCCGCTTGTAGTCGACCTTGCCGTTGGGGGCGCGGCCGATGGTGTCGACCGGCAGCACCCGCTTGGGGGCCTTGTAGGCGGCGAGCTTCCCCTTGACGTGGGCGATGACGGCGTCGGCGTCGAGGCCCTCGCCGTCGTTCAGCTCGACCACCGCGGTGATGGCCTCGCCGAAGCGGTCGTCGGGCACGCCGACGGCCACGGCGTCCCGCACGGTCGGGAAGGTCTTCAGCGCCTCCTCGACCTCCTCCGGGTACACCTTCTCGCCGCCGGTGTTGATGCACACGGAGCCCCGGCCCAGCAGGGTGAGGGTGCCGTCGGCCTCGACGGTGGCGTAGTCGCCGGGGCAGGAGTAGCGCTTGCCGTCGAACTCGATGAACGTGGCCGCCGACTTCTCGGGGTCCTTGTAGTAGCCGACCGGCACGTAGCCGCCGACCGCGACCCGCCCGATCTCGCCCGAGCCCGGCTCGACCTGACGGCCGTCGTCGGTGATGACCACCGTGTTCGGGCCGACCGTGAACTTGGCCGTCTTGGAGGTGCCGCCGGCCGACGAGACCGACTGGCCCATGCCGATGGCCTCGGAGGACGAGAAGGCGTCGACCAGCATCATGCCCCGGTGGTGCTCGAGCAGGGCCTGCTTGACCGGCTCGCTCCACATGACGCCCGACGACGCCATCATCATGAGGCTGGCGAGCGTCCAGCGGCCCGGGTGCTCCTCGAGCGCCCGCAGCATGGGCTTGGCGAACGAGTCACCGACGATCGCCAACGAGTTGACCTTCTCCCGGTCGACGGTGTCGAGCAGCTCCTCGATCTCGAGGTTGCGGGACTCCAGCGTCACCGTCGAGCCGCCGAGGGTGAGCATGATCAGCTGCGTGTAGAGGCCGGTGCCGTGCATCAGGGGGCACGCCGGCAGGCCGACGGGGCCCGCCACGGTCACGGCCTCGCGCACGACGTCGTAGTCGACCTCGGGCGGGGCCGCCCGGTACTGCGGGTTCATGCTGCCGACGAGGTTGCGGACCAGGTCGTCCTGGCGCCACATGACGCCCTTGGGCATGCCGGTGGTGCCGCCGGTGTAGAGCATCTGCAGGTGGTTGCCGTCGCGACCCCAGGGCGCGACGACCTTCTCGGCGTGCGACGCCGCGGCCTCCTCGTACGGGACGGCCCACTCGGGACAGGGGCCGGTGCCGTCGTCGACCCACAGCCAGGTCGTCACCGCCGGGACCTGGTCCCGGATGCGCTCGATGGTCTCGGCGAACACGCCGTGGAAGACGACGGCCACGCAGTCGGCGTTGTCCCACAGGTAGACGAGCTCGTCGTCCTTGTAGCGGTAGTTGGTGTTGATCGGGACGAGGCCGGCCTTGAAGCAGCCCCACATCGACTCGATGTACTCGGGGCAGTTGTAGAGGTACTGCGCCACCTTGTCCTGCTCGGCGGCACCGCGCTCGAGCAGGGTGTGGGCGACGCCGTTGGCCCGGCGATCGACCTCCGACCAGGTGAGTCGGCGGTCGCCCTGGACCTGGCACTGGGCATCGGGGACCTGGTCGGCGACGACCTCCCAGATCTCTGCGAAGTTCCACCCTGCCATCGCGCACCTTCCTCGGGTTCGCTCGTTCGCTCGTCTGCGCACGTCGACTGACCGAAGGGTCAACCGAGTCAGGAGGGTAGTCATATCGATCATTCGGTCGAAAACGACCGTTACGAGCGCCGGCCGCGCCGCTACCGCCGGCTGCTACGAGCGCCGGCCGCGCCGTTACCGCCGGCTGGATCGGAGCAGGAGGGCCGTCTCGGCGAGGCCGCTCAGTCGTGGACGTCGCTGTCGAAGCTCTCGTCGTCGAGCTCGGTGCTGTCGAGGTCGGGGACCTTCACCTCGTGGCCGCCCCCGGTGAGGTGGACGCGATCGACCTCGTCACTGACCCTGATCCGATGGTTGGTGCCGCTGATCTCGAGCTCGGACGTCGCCTCGATCCTGACGTCCAGCCCCACACCGGTGACGGTGACCTTGTCGCAGAAGTCCGAGATCTCGACGTCGCCGATGACTCCCGAGACGTGGGGCTCAGGGTCGTCGTCACAGGAGATCTCCTCCTTGGTGCGCTCGCCGTGCCCGCGATCGTCGTCCTCGTCGTCGGGCACGGTCGTGGTCGTCGTCGATGTCGTCGTGGGGAGGACCTGGGGCGAGCCCGAGTCGATGCTGACCTCGTCGTCGCCGCCGCACGCCGCCAGCGCAGCGACGGCGACGAGCGTCACCACGGGCAGAACCCGTCGGGTCAAACCTTGGCTCCCGCGAGGAGGATCTCGACGCGGCGGTTCTGCTGGCGACCGGCGGGGTTGTCGCTGCCGTCGGGCTTGTTGTTCGGTGCGACCGGACGGGTTTCGCCGTAGCCGCGGGCGGTCATGCGGCCGCGCTCGACGCCGAGGATCGCCAGGGCCTCCCGCACGACGCCGGCCCGCGCCTCGGAGAGCCGCTGGTTGAACTCGGTGGTGCCCACCGAGTCGCTGTGCCCGCTGATGTCGATCTTCGCCTCAGGCGATTGCTTGGCCAGGCCCGCCACCAGCGCCAGCTTCTCACGGGCGGGGCCCCGCAGGGCGACGCTGCCGAAGTCGAACAGCACGTTGTCGGGGAGCTGTACCGAGATGCCCTTGTCGGTGGCCTGGCCGCCCAGCGCCCCGACCGCTTCGTCGGCGCTGTAGGAGCGCTCGGCGTCGGGAGTGGCGACGACGATGTTGTCGCCCTCGGTCCGCACCGTGATGTCGCCGAAGTCGGCGCAGCCGTCGACCTCGATCCCCGCGGCCACGCACGGGTTCGTGCTCTCGGGCAACGCCTGGGGCTCGGTCGTGCTCGTCGGCCCGGCCTTCGCAGCGGTCGTCGTGGTCGTCGACTGCTGCACCGCGGGCCGGTCCTTCGACGCCGCCGAGGCGGAATCGTCGTCACCTCCACCCGAACAAGCGCCCAGCACGACCACCGCGAGCGCGACCCCAGCAACCCCACGCATTCCAGCAACCGTAGATCGGTACATACTCTTCGGACGGATCGGAGAGCCGGCTTGGTTCCGGGCGGATGGTGGGGAGTGGGATGGCAACTGAGGCGGAAGCGCTCGAGGCAGGCACCGAGACCGACATCGACGCCGAGCTGACCGGCCGCCCGGTCGCGGCGTTCCTGCCGCGGCTCGGCGTCTGGGCGGTCGTGCTGGCCATCATCGCCACCGACCCCGACCCGGCCATCCAGCTCCTGCTGATCGCGCTCGCCGGGATCATCACGATCATCACCGACAGCCGCTTCCGCTGGGAGCGCTGGCTCGAGGAGAAGGGGATACCGAGCCGGGAGGCCTGGGTCCCGCTGGCGATGCTCGCCCTGATGATGCAGCTCGACCTCGCCGACGGCGACAACGTGCACGACGCCGTCGTCGACAAGGGCCCGGTGATCCTGTTCATCCTGGCGTTCGCCCTCGTGGCCGAGGGCCTGCGCCGCTCGGGGTTCATCCACTTCCTGGCGTACCGCCTGACCGAGCGGGGCGGCGCCAACACCACCCGGCTGACGTTGTACCTCTTCCTGCTGTCGTCGCTGCTGACGTACTTCACGTCGAACGACATCGTGGTGCTGACGATGACGCCGATCGTGGTGTCAGTCGTCTACCAAGCCCGGATCCGCAACGCGAAGCTGCTGCTGCTCAGCCAGTTCGTCGCCGCCAACACCGTGTCGATGGGCATCCTCATCGGCTCGCCGAGCAACCTCATCCTCGGCCGGGCGATGAACATCCGGTTCTTCGAGTACTTCTTCCTCATGCTGGCGCCGTCGATGATGGCGCTGATGACGACCTTCGTGTTCGTCACGTGGATCAACTGGTTCATCCAGAGGCGGGGGGCCAAGGCCGGTGGCAGCCGGAGTCGGGTCATGAACTGGCTGGTGGGGACCTGGACGTTCTCGAACACGTACACCACACCCCGGTTCTCGCAGTACCGCTCGATGACCAACGAGATGCGGCGCTGGGTCACGGTGTTCGGGATGTCGACGGTGATGCTGATGATCGGCACCGCCACCGACCGGGGGCTGATCGTGGCGGCCACGCTGATCGGGATCATCGGCGTGGTGTCCCTGCGCAACAGCGCCAAGGTGCGGGAGGAGCCGACCGACAGCCGGTTCTACGGCCGCATGTTCCGGGTCCTGCCGATCGGCATCGTGTTCTTCGGGCTGACCTACTTCGTCATCGCCGACGCCATCGGCGACACCCGGTTCGTGCGGGAGGATGTCGACGAGTACGTCACCGAGCACGCCTCCAACCACACGCCGCTGCCGTCGTGGGGCTCGATGCTCGTGTCGGGCGGCCTCGTCAACACCATGAACGACCTACCGGCCTCGGCGCTGGCGGGCACCGTGTTGGAGCGGGCCGAGTTCAAGACCCCCTTCGACCGCTCGCTGGTCGTGCAGGGGTCGCTGACGGGCCTCAACATCGCGACCTACGTGACGCCGGTGGGTGCGCTGGCCGGGATCATCTGGTTCGACATCCTGCGCAAGGAGCGCCAGCGGCGGCGGCTCGAGTCGCTGGCCACCGTCGGTCAGACGCCGTTCGACGTCATCATCCCGCGGCGGCGCGACCTGGTGGCCTACGGCTCGACGATGTTCCTGGCCGCCACGGCCGTGCTCGGGGCCACGAACTTCGGCTTCGTCTCGATCGCCGACGCGCTGCTCGGACCGCCCAGCGGGGGGACCGAGTTCGGGTCGGCGTCGACCCACATCCTGTGGAGCCTCGGCTGCATCGCCGCCATCGTGGCCGTTGTCGTCGCGTTCCGGGTCGTGTTGCGGTCGGCGGGCGTGGCGCTGGCCCACCTGGGCGACGTCCTGGTGGTCCTGACCCGCGTCCGGCTGTGGGCGTCCCGGCACCGGATGCTGGCCGCCATCTGGATCGCCGGGCTCATGTTCCTGCTCAGCGGGGCGCTCCTGTACTGGTCGGAGTCTTTCTACGCCCGCGAGTTCAACGAGAAGCCGCTGTTCGAGACGCCTGGCGAGTTCATCACGTGGCTCACGCTGTTCGTGTCGAGCGGCTTCGAGAACAGGAAGTTCCCCCGCAGCACGCTGGGCCACGTGCTCTCGGGGCTGCTGGCCCTCGGGAGCATCGCCGTGCTGGTGGTGCTGGTCCGGCTGTCCACCGGCTCCACCGACCTCACGCTGCGCCGCAAGCTCGGACGGGGCGAGATCCCGTCCGACCGCCTGGTTGTCGTCAACTGCTCGGTCGAGAACCTCGGCCTGGTGCGGACGCTGATCGACGCGTCGCACCGGTTCGTCACCATCGCCACCCGGGACCCGCAGCTCGAGTCCCGCTTCGGGCTGCGCAAGAACGACCGGGTCGACGTCGTCACGTTCACCGGCCCGACCGCAGACCTGGTCGAGCAACTGCGGTTGGACGAGGCCCGCGAGCTGGTGGTGCTCAGCCGATCGGTGGCCGACGACTTCAAGAACCTGGCGCTGCTGGGCGCGCTCGACGGCATCGACGGCGATCCGCCGGCGATCATCCTGCAGGTCCACGAGCGGGAGGTGCCGGGGCTGATCCCGACGCGGCTCAGCCAGCGGCTGCAGGACGCCATCGCCCAGCCGCCGTTCGACCGGGTGGTGCGGGCGTTCCTCGTGGCCGACGCGGCCGGGCGGGGCGACGACCTGCGGGCGCTCTACTCGTCGCCGCTGATGGGGCGGGACACCGTTCCGGACGTGGACCCCCACATCGACCTGCGGGGCGTCGGGTTCAGCTGGGACGACGACGACATCGTCGAGACGCCGCGGCGCCTGGTCCGGGTCGTGGGCGCGGGGTGCTTCGCCCAAGCCTGCGCCCTGGAGCTGGCGGCGGGCGGGGTGGCTTCGGTGCAGCTCATCGTCACGGCGGACGAGGCGCTGCTGCCCGGGGTCGCCGGCCACTCCCGGCTGACGGTGAAGCGGTGCTCGTCCGAGCGGGAAGTGGCCGAGGAGCTGGCGGCGGGCGACGACCCGGAGGGCGAGGCCATCCTCGTCCTCGACGGGGCCGGCGAGGAGGGTTTCGACTGCGAGCGGATGCTGGAGCGCCTCAGCCTGTCCCGGCTGCACGCCCTCGACGCCGGGCGGCCGGTGCCCTACCTGCTGGTCGGCTGCCGCGGCGCCGAGGCGGCCCGGCGCATCGCCAACTTCGTGGTCGACAAGGTCATCGACACCACGTGGGTCGAGGCGTCGTACTTCACGGCCTTCTCCCGGGTGTACTTCGACGTGGTGCTCGACGACGAGGAGCTGGCCAACTGGTCGTCGCTGCGGCAGCTGGCGGTGGCCAACCGGTCGGCGTCACAGCTGTGCCACCTCGATGTGGGCACCCGCGGGACCCTGCGCAGCACGCCGCTGGGGACGTTGCGCTTCGAGGTCGAGCACGTCGCGGCGCGGCCGGTGGTGGCCGTCGACGCCAAGATCCCCTCGGTCGACGAGCACCTGACGTCGGACCATTTGGTGCTGGGCGC
>Ga0075420_100001280_pt1 | contig 21269 bp, 13 predicted proteins | sample SoiMetdeltSBSDD4_FD_75296 | JGI IMG/M metagenome (GOLD analysis project Ga0075420, IMG submission 75296) | Bulk soil microbial communities from a Populus tree surrounding site in Tennessee, USA - Soil MetaG P. deltoides SBSDD4 | ecosystem: Environmental > Terrestrial > Soil > Tree plantation... | reverse complement strand
CGCCACGCAGGCGGCCCCACCGACCCCCGTCTCGAGTGCAGCAATGGCGCAAACGCCCGAAGAGGCCACGACCATTCGCGTCGCGCGCGAGATCACGCCGACCGTCGTCAGCGTCACTCAGCCGCGCGGATCGGGCTCGGGCGTGATCGTGAGCCGAGACGGCGTCGTGATCACGAACGCGCACGTCGTCGGGAGCTCACGCGTTGTCGATGTTGGCCTCGCCGACGGTCGCACGCTTCGCGGAGAAGTCCTCGGTCGGGATCCGTCGATCGACGTCGCCGTGGTGCGCGTGCGGGGGCAGAACCTCCCCGCCGCTCCGGTTGGAGATTCCGATCGCCTCGAGGTCGGGCAAGCCGCCATCGCCATCGGCAACCCACTCGGCCTCGAGCGCACGGTGACGAGCGGCGTGGTGTCGGCCGTGAACCGAAACCCGAGGGGCATCGCACTCGATGGCCTCATCCAGACGGACGCCGCCATCAGTCCCGGAAACTCGGGCGGTCCGCTCGTGGACTCCCGCGGCCGAGTGATCGGGATCAACACGGCGGTGATCGCGGGCGCCGGTGCGACCGGACTCGGGTTCGCCGTTCCGATCAACCTTGCGAACAGCGTCGTGCAGCAGGTGCTTGCTACCGGTCGCATCACGCGGTCGTTCGTCGGCATCGGGTACGGCGACATCGATCCGGAGATGGCCCGGCAATTCGAGCTCCCCGTGCGCGAAGGCATCATCGTCGGCCGCGTCGAGCCGAGCTCTCCCGCGTCCCGGGCGGGGCTGCGATCGCAGGACATCATCGTTCGCGCGAACGATACGCAGATCCGCAGTGGTGGTGATCTGCGACGCCTTCTTCGAAGTCTCTCACCAGGCGACCAGGTCAGGTTCGAAGTCCTTCGCCCATCAGGACGTACGAGCGTGACGGTTCGACTCGGCGAGGCTCCGACGGGCTAGAAAAAACCGAGCCCGGTCAGTCGTCAGTCTCCAGGAGCCACGCGCTATTCGGAAGGACTGATGACTGACCGGATCTCACAACTCGGGCGGGTCGCGGGTCTGCTCGCGTTGTTCGCGTGCGCCAGTGTCGCGTCCGCACAGTCGAAAAAGCGACGGTCACCGCCGCCACCACCCCCACCCCCCTCGGCGGATTCGCTCGCGGCCGTGTCGCGTCGCGGACGCGTCCTGGCCGAGCATGATAGCGTATCGTGGCTCGGTGGTGACGCCATGACGTCGCTATCCATGTCTAAAGATGGGATCCGACGGCTGATCGCGCGGCGTACGAATCGCGGCTGGGAGGTCGCGGCAGGAACGCTCGATCCGGACCGGGACCGATACCTCATGACGCACCTCTCGGTGCCGGGCATCATCCCTGGCGCTGAGTGGGCATCGACGTGGTACGAGCCGGCGCAGGAGGATACCGGATACTTCGCCCGCGCAGCCCGTGCCATCGAAACGTCGGTCGAGATGTTTCGTGCGGCGGCCGAGCGCCCGTACATCGCGACGGTGGTCCCAACGTCGGACGGGCCCTTTTGGGTCTACCTGTACCCGGCTCCGTTGCGGCCGGGTGCGTGGCCCCGAGGCGGCGACATGCGATTCCGCGTCTCGGCCGATGGTCGCGTGATCCTCGAGTCGCGGCATCTGCACGCGTCGATCTCCGACTATACACCGCGGACGGCGCGATCCGGGAACGACGCTGAGCTGGAGATGCTAGGGGATTCCCCTGAGGACACCGATGTCTTCCACGTCCTCCAGCGCCGACCCGCGCTGCCGGAGCTCATGTCGACTGGTCGATTCCGCTATCGGATCGACGTGAACGGAACGATCCGACTCATCGGCACGCGCTGACAGCGCGTTGGGGTCAAAGTCCAAGGTCATCAATTCAACGCGCCGCGTTGAATTGATGACCTTGGACTCTGACCCCAATGAGCGGAGAGAACCCTTTGCCGCTTCGGCGTGTCTTATCCACGCTGTCGCCGCGCAGGGGCTGGCTTGCACGGCTAGCTACGAGTGGGACTTGCGTGGCCGAGTATCCGGTCCAACCATCGTCGCGTCCGTTGGCCCGCACCTGGGTCGTCGGACCGCACTCCGAAGCCGAGCCGCCCCATGATCCGGATCCCGCGAAAACGCTGGGTCACCGTGATGGTGATCGTCCTGGCCGTTGGCGCCGTGAGCGCTTGGTACTTCACCCCGGCCGCCGCCAAGGATGACGACGCGGTCATCGCCCGCGTGAAGCAGGGAGACTTCAAGGTCGTGGTCACGAGCGCCGGCGAGCTCCGCGCGAAGAAGTTCGTGCAGGTGCAGGGTCCGCTGAACATGCAGCAGGCCGAGGTCTACCAGACCAAGATCTCGACGCTCGTCCCCGAAGGAACGGTCGTGAAGGAGGGCGACGTCGTCGCGGAGCTCGACCGATCCGGCATCGCCGCGAAGATGGCCGAGATCTCGCTCGCGCTCCAGAAAGCCGAGGCGCAGCTCACGCAGGCGCAGCTCGACTCCACGCTCAACCTCGCCACGGCGCGCGAGGACATGAAGACGATGGAGCTCTCGCTCGAGGAGAAGCGCATCGCGAAAGAGCAGGCGGTGTTCGAGTCGCCGAGCATCAAGCGTCAGGCAGAGATCGACCACGAGAAGGCAACCCGTGCGCTCGCGCAGGCGAAGACGAACTACGTCACGAAGACGCGGCAGGCGATCGCGAAGATGGCGGAAGTCGGCGCCGACGTGCAGCGCCAGCGCAACAAGCTCAACATCATCCAGGAAGTGTTAGGCAACTTCACGATCAAGGCCCCGTCGCCGGGCATGGTCATCTACGTGAAGGAGTGGAACGGCAAGAAGAAGGGCATCGGCTCCCAGGTGAGCGCGTGGGATCCGACGGTCGCGACGCTCCCGGATCTCGGACAGATGGAGTCGCTCACCTACGTCAACGAGATCGACGTCCGGAAGATCGCGGCCGGACAGAATGTGGCCGTGTCGCTCGACTCCGACCCGACCAAGAAGCTGAGCGGGAAGGTCACCGCCGTCGCGAACGTCGGCGAGCAGCGGCCTAACGCCGACGCGAAGGTGTTCGAGGTGAAAATCGTCCTGAGTGACGCCGATACCACGCTTCGTCCGGGCATGACGACGTCGAACGCGATCGAGACGAACACGGTGAAGAACGCGCTGTTCGTTCCGCTCGAGGCCGTGGCGGTCGATGGCACGACTCCGTTCGTCTACCTCCGCGACGGGTCGCGGGTGACCAAGCAGCAGGTGGAGACCGGGCTCGCGAACGACGACGAGATCGTCATTGCGAAGGGGCTCGCCAGGGACGACCGGGTGATGCTCACGGCGCCGGCCGATGCCGAGCAGATCGAGATGAAGACGCTACCTGGCGCGAAGCCGGGGACGGGTAGTGTTCCCCAGCCTGGCCCCGCCGACACGCCATCGGCGCGGCCGGTGCCGGTGCGACCGGCTACCCCGGGCGCGCCTAACGCGAGCCCGAAAGCCACGTCCAACGCGCCCGCAACCGGCGGAGCCGCGCGCACGAAGTCCTGACCGTCCGGAGCGACACACGATGCGGGTACGCGACCTCGGGCACCTCCGCGCCGAGCTGACCGCGCACGTCCTGTTCAGCGTGCGCACCGCGGTCGAAGCGGTCAGCCACAACACCCTGCGCGCCGCGCTCACCTCGCTCGGCATCCTGTTCGGCGTCGCATCGGTGATCGCGATGCTCGCCATCGGCAAGGGCGCCGAGCAGGAGATCCTCGCGCAGATGCGACTCCTCGGCTCCAACAACGTGATCGTCACGCCGCTCGTGGAGCAGAAGGAGGAGCAGGTCAGGCAGGACGAGGGAACGAAAGAGCCGAAGAAGTACTCGCCGGGGCTGACGGTGAACGACGTGCGGAGCATCGGGGCGGTGGTGCCTAACGTGCAGTTCGCGAGCGGGGAGATCGTGATGCAGACGCTCGTGACGCGCGAGGGCCGGCGCCGCTCGGCCAAGGTCGTCGGGGTCGACACGACGTACTTCCCGCTCTTCAATCTCCAGCTGGCGGAAGGCAAGGGCTTCGCGCCCATCCAGGTCGCGGACGGCTCTCCGGTGGCCGTCATCGGCCACGGGGTGAAGACGCGCTTCTTCACCACCGAGGAGCCGATCGGGAAATCGATCAAGGTCGGGAGCGTCTGGCTCACCGTCGTCGGCGTGCTGGAACCGCGCGACGTGTCGGAGCAGACGGCGCAGAAGCTCGGCATCCGCGACGCGAACATGGACGTGTACGTCCCGCTGTCGACGATGCTCCTCCGGTTCCGGAACCGCGCGCAGGTGACCGAGCGGGACGTGCAACAGGCATCGCGCGAGTTCAACGAGGATCCGAACGCCAACGCGAACGAGACCGCCGAGGAGCGCGCCGAGCGAGTGAACTATCACCAGCTCGATCGCGTGATCGTCCGCGTCGCCGACGCACGGTACGTCACCGGCGTCGCGGACGTGATGCAGCGGATGCTCAAGCGCCGCCACAACCAGGTCATCGATTTCGAGGTGAGCGTTCCCGAGCTGATCCTCAAGCAGGAGCAGCGCACGAAGACGATCTTCAACGTCGTCCTTGCCGCCATCGCCGCCATCTCGCTCATCGTCGGCGGCATCGGGATCATGAACATCATGCTGGCGTCGATCCTCGAGCGCACGCGCGAGATCGGCGTACGGCGCGCGGTGGGTGCGAGCCAGCGCGACATCCTCGCGCAGTTCCTGAGCGAGGCCGTGCTCATCAGCCTCGCCGGCGGGGTGGCCGGCATACTCGTCGGCGGGGGGCTGAGCTTCGGCATCGAGCGCCTCGCCGACATTCACACGATCGTGTCGTTCTTCTCGGTGTTCATCGCCTTCGGCGTCTCCATTACCGTCGGCATCGTGTTCGGCATCGTCCCCGCGTGGCGGGCTGCGAGACAGGATCCGGTTGTCTGCCTGAGGTACGAGTGATGAAAGTCATTAGCTGTCAGTCATTGGTCGTTGGCCTAACGGCGATCGGTCTTGCTGGTGGAACGATCGGCGCGCAGCAGCCCATGACGCTCCAGCAGGCGATCGAGATCGCCCAGCGGCAGGGGCTGCAGGCGACGGCGGTGGTCAACGCACGTGACGCCGCGCGGTGGCGTGACCGCGCGTTCAACGCATCGCGGTTCATGCCGCAGCTCTCCCTCTCGGGCACCGTACCGAGCCACGTCAACGCGATCGACCCGGTCATCCAGCCCGACGGGACCACGCTCTATCGTCCGCGTCGCGAGACGAGCTCGGACCTCGGCATGACGCTGACACAGCCGATCCCCATCACCGGCGGTGCGTTGTCGATCACGTCGGGCCTGTCGCGCGTTGACCGTGGCGGTGCGGACGCCACGTCGCGGACCTATTCGTCCCGGCCGTTCTCGATCGGCCTCACGCAGGACCTGTTCAAGCCGAACACGCTCAGGTGGGACGCGCGTGAGCAGGACATCCGCGCCGTGGTCGCCGATCGCGAGTACCTCGAAGCACGGGAGGACATCGCGGTCAACACCGCAACCGCGTACTTCGACCTCTTCTCGGCGCGCCTCGCGCTCGACAATGCGGCGTCGAAGGTGGCCATCAACGACACGCTGTTCAACCTGAACAAGGGTCGGTTCGAGGTCGGCAAGATCGGCGAGAACGACCTGCTGCAGAGTGAGCTCGCGCTCCTTCAGGCGCGCACCTCGCTCGACGGCGCGAAACTGGACTTCGACCGCGCGAATGCGGCGCTGAAGCGGCTGCTGAGGCTGCCGCCTAACGCGCCCATCGACATCGCCCCGCCCGCCGACGTTCCACTGACCGAGGTCGACACGGCGCTGGCCGTCGAGCAGGCGCTCCGCAACCAGAGCCGGACCATGAACGCGGAGCTCCAGGGGGTTCAGGCCAAGCGCCGCATCAACGAGGCGAAGTTGCTGAACGGCTTCAACGCCACGATCACGGCATCGGTCGGCTTCAACCAGAGCGCCACGATCTTCGACGACGTTTACAGCGACCTCGCCGAACGTCAGGCCTATGGTGTCTCGATCAAGATGCCGCTCGTGCAGTGGGGGAACCGGAAGGCGCAGGTCGAAGCAGCCCAGGCCGACGAAGCGCGCACCACCGCCAACACGCGCGCCGCGCGCGAGGCCGCGGCCGAGGAAGCCCACTTCGCCGCGCTGCAGCTCGCGCAGTCGGCGCGCAACCTGTCGCTGTCGGCAAAGGCCGACACGGTCGCGCAGAAGCGATTCGAGGTCGCCAAGAACCGTTACATCGTAGGCAAGATCGGAATCGACAACCTCTACCTCGCGCAGAACGAGCGCGACCAGGCCCTTCGCGGCTACATCGACGCCCTTCGCGGCTACTGGGCGTCGTACTATCGGCTGCGCCGGCTGACGCTGTACGACTTCGGGGAGAAGAGACCAATCCGATAGGGCCCGACACCATTATCGCTGCGGCTCGCCCGCCGGGCATCAACGCTCAGGGGGAATACGGATTCAACAAATCGAGCGGATGATGCGGATCGCGCCGTGACCGGGAGGCGCCCTCACGCGAGCCGATGTTGAGGGTAACCGCTTACGAGTACGGCGGCCTCTCGAGGGTGTTCCCATCGTTGCATGCCCCAGCCGCGATGAGCCATCCTCCGCCAGGACTGATCCGCTCGATCCGGTTCATCCGTTACATCCGCATCCCCTGAGCGTTGATGCCAGCCGAGCGCGATGGACCCGGCGGCCCAAAGAGCCGTCGCAGCAACTACCCGATTCCCGATTCCCGATCCCCGCTTCTCGAGTCCCGATCCTGCTTCCCGATGACCGACGTTCGAGACGGCCTTCGCATGCTCCGCCGCTCTCCCGGCGTAGCGATCCTCGCCTCCCTGGCCCTCGGCCTCGGGATCGGCTCGACCACCACGATGTACTCGATCACTCGCGGCATCCTCCGCGAGTTGCCGGTCGACCGGCCGGAGCGGCTTGTCCACATCGGGGCGACGGATCGAACCGCCGGGGATGACTACCTGCGAATTCCCATCGCCGACATCGTCGCCATTCGTGAGCAACAACGAAGCTTCGAGGCCATCGCGGCCTACGAGGACGAGTCCGTTCACCTTGGAGACGCCACCCATCGGGCCGAACGCGTGTCGAGCGGCCTGGTCACGGCGAGCCTGTTTACCGTCCTCCGCACATCGCCACTCCTTGGCCGCACGCTTTCGGCCGACGACGAGCAACCCGGCGCTCAGCCTGTCGCGGTCCTCGCGTACTCGCTCTGGCAGAATCGCTACGCCGGCGACCAGTCGGTCATCGGCAGCACGGTTCGCATCAACGGGCGTCCGACGACCGTGATCGGCGTGATGCCGGAAGGCTTCGGGTTTCCTCGCAACGAGCAGCTGTGGACGTCGCTGGTCATCGACGCCGCGAGCGCGACACGTGCCACGGCCGGTGAGTCGGACGCCCCTGCGTACAGTCTCATCGCGCGCCTTCGCGACGGAGCGACGATTGAAGCCGCGGGCGCGGACGTCGCCGCCATTGGGCGTCGCGTCGCGATCGCGGACCCGAAGTCGCACGAGGGTCGTGGACTCGCCGCCCGCCCCTACTACGACGAGATGATCCCGCGCGGCGCTCGCGTCATCTTCCGGGCGATGCTGCTCGTCGTGTCGTTCGTGCTGCTCATCGCCTGCGCGAACGTGGCGAACCTTCTCCTCGCCCGCGCCGTTACCCGGAGCTACGAGATCGCCGTCCGCATGGCGCTCGGCGCCGTGCCGGCGAGTCTCGTCAGGCAGCTGCTCGTCGAGTCTCTCGCCGTCGCGATTCCAGGCGGACTGCTCGGCCTCGCGTTCGCGTATGCCGGCGTCACCGTCTTCAACGCGACGCTTGGGCACGAGCTCGAGTTCTGGATGCGTGTGGAGCTCGACGGCGCCGTGTTGGCGTTCACGACCGCACTCGTCTTGATCGCGGCAGTCGCGGCCGGCCTCGCGCCGGCCCGTCAGGCATCACGGGTGAGCGTCGGAGACGTGCTCAAGGACCAGACACGGGGCTCGTCGTCCTTCCGACTGGGACGCGCGAGTCGTGCGCTCGTCGTCGGCGAGATGGCGCTGTCGTGCGCGCTGCTCGTCGTCACGGGGCTCATGGTGAAGGGTGTGCTGAACGCCACCACGCGCGACGTGGGTGTCGCACCGGAACAGGTGGCGTCGGGGCGCGTCGAGCTCCGGCGAGATGCATACCCCGCGGCCGCGCGCATGCGCATGTTCGATGCGCTCGAAACGCGACTCCTCGAGCAGCCCGGTGTCACATCGGTGACGATCGCCTCGGCGCTTCCGGGCAACAGCGTCGGCCGATCGCCGTTCGAGATCAGCGGCGCGACGTACGACACGCCTGACGCGCGACCCGACAGCCGCGTGATCGCCATCTCGCCGACGTTCTTCGAGACGTTCGGCGCCACGATGCTGCAAGGTCGCGCTTTCGCTCGCGCCGATGCCGCCGGTGCCGCGCGAGTCGCGATCGTGAACCGGGCATTCGCCGATCGATTCTTCGACGGCAACGCTCTCGGGCGGCAGGTTCGTGTCGACGCAACCGGCGAGTGGGCAACGATCGTTGGGGTGGCGCCAGTCCTCGGCGTCGCGGGAGGCACGGGCGATCGGAACTCGGGCAGCGATGCGGTCTACTTCCCGCTCGCACAGACGGAGTACAGTAACGTCGCCGTAGCCGCCCGCACGCGCGCGGATGCGACCGCATTCGTCTCGACGATGCGTGAGGCGATCGCGGCGCTCGATCCGGACGTACCGCTGTATCAGGAAGGCCGGCTCGACGTCGTCCTCGCGAAGTCGGATGTCGCCGAACAGCTGTTCGGTGGGCTGTTCACCGTTTTCGGGTTCTCGGCCCTGGTGCTGGCGATCGTCGGGCTCGTGGGCGTGCTCGGATTCTCGGTGAGTCGCCGCACGCGCGAGCTCGGGATTCGGGTCGCACTCGGCGGCCGACCGGCGACCATCCTGTGGCTGGTGCTGCGCGGTGGTCTGCTGCAACTCGTCCTGGGCCTAACGATTGGGCTCGGCCTCGCGGCGGTGGTGGCCCCGCAGTTCGGCGACGCGCTGTTCGAGCAGCAGCCACACGACCCGATCGTCTATGGTGCGATCGCGCTGCTGCTGGTGACGGCCGGCGCGATTGCGGCCATCGTCCCGGCGCGCCGCGCTCTCGGCGTGAGTCCGATGATCGCACTTCGGTCGGATTGATGACCGAGCTCGCGGTGCGCCGAACAAGCGGGACGCGGAGTACGCGGAGCCGCGCCGTCAGGCGCGGCCGCGGAGGGCGCGGCACAACCGGACGATCGGTTGCGCACCAGCTGACATCGAGCCTGCCAACGCATCGCTTATGAGGGGAACGGCTCCCGACGCGGGAGGCCACTCTCCCGAAAGTCGTTCCGCCTCAAACATCAAACCGCCGGCCGGCTGGGAGCCGGCCGATGTGTGAGCGACCATCCGGCTGTGCCGCGTGCGGTTCCCGCGTCGCGCCGTCAGGCGCGGCTGCGTCTTCCGCGTCCGCCTGTTCCACGCACCGCTAGCGTGGCTTCGGTATGGTTGGCACGCCGCCGGCATGCCTGGCTTGTCTCACGATCAAGCCGGCGATTTTCCCCGCACGCGTTCATAGATCTTCGCGACAATGGGTGTCACGACGAGCGTGGCCGCGATGCGGATCGGCTGGGTGATCTTCGTGGCGATGTAGGCGGCCGCGAGGGTGCCGGCATTCCCCGCGGCGCTCTCCGGACGCCAGCCGAAGCGGATCGCCAGCCAGAACCCGGCGAGCACGGCGAAGAAGATCGCGAAGTACACGATGACGGCAACAGTCCCGTACTCGGTGATCAGCTTCTGGACGGTCTTCTTCACGGGGCGTGCGGCGAGGGTGAGGACGGCGCGGACTGCAAAGATAGCCCGCGCGCACCCTCACCCGTCACCCACGCATGCTACTCGAGCCGGAGCGCCGAAATCGGATCGGCCCGTGTCGCGCGCCGGGCAGGGAACACGCACGCGGCGAGGCCCGCCATGAGCAACGCCGCGGCCACACCAGCGAACACTAGCGGGTCCGTCGGCTCGACATTGAACAGCTGGTTGGCGAGCACGCGCGTCGCCGCGAACGATCCGGCGATGCCGAGCACGACCCCGATAGTCACGAGCGTCATCCCCTGGCGCACGACGAGTCGGAAGACGGTCATGGGTCGCGCGCCTAACGCGATCCGCACGCCGATCTCGCGCAGGCGCTGTGACACGGAGTACGCGAGGCTGCCGTAGAGGCCGACGATCGCGAGCAGCAACGCGACGCCAGCGAAGCCGGCCAGCAGTTGGGTGCGGAATCGCGGTGTGGATTGTGAGTCTGCGAGGATCTCGGTCATCGGCTGCATCGCCGCGAGCGGCACGTCCGGCTCGATCGCTCGCATCGCCTGACGAAGCTGCGACCCGATGGCCGCCGGGTTCCCGCGGACGCGCGCGGTCAGGTTCATCGTCGATGTTCCGAACCCCGCGCCCGGTTGCCGGCTCGAGAAGTACATGATCTCGGGCGCATCGTTGGCCTGTCCGTAGACCCGAACATCGGCGACGACACCCACGATCTCCGCCGGGAATGGGCTGCCGAAGTCGACGACGAGGCGACGACCGATCGCGCTCTGCCCCGGAAAGAGCCGACGGGCGAGTCCACTGTTGATCACGGTGACACCGGGTCCGGCTCGATCCGCAACGGTGAACGAGCGCCCCGCGACGACCGGGATGCGCATCGTCGCAAAGTAGTCATCGGTCACCGATGACACCGTCGCGTTCATCTTGTCGGCGTCGGTCGCAGGTGGCCGCCCCTCGATGTAGAAGTACGTGTCGCCGCCGCCGCGGAGTGGGAGCAGCGTCGTGGCGCCCGCCGCTTCGACGCCGGGAATGGCACGCACGCGCTCGAGGTAGGCGGTCCAGAACCGCTCGGTATCCGCGCGCGTGCGGTACTTCCCCGGCGGCAGCGACACGCTGGCCGTCATGATGCCGGTCGCGTCGAAGCCGGTCTCCACGCGCTGAAGCTGGAGCAGGCTCCGGATGAGCAGGCCGGCGCCGATGAGGAGGATGAACGAGAGCGCCACCTGCCCGACCACGAGCGCATCGCGCGCGAGCCCGCTCGTGCGCGTGCCCGACGCCTTCCCGAGCGACTTCATTGACGCCGCGAGGTCGGTGCGGATGGTGTGAATCGCCGGCGCCGCGCCGAACGCCAGGCTCGTGGCGAGCGACAGCAGGAACGTGAACGCGAGGACGACGCCGTCCATCTGAACTTCGGCGAGCCTCGGCAGCATGCCTTCGCCGGCGGCGCGAATGCCAGCCAACAGGTAATAGCCGAGCACGAACCCCAACACCCCCGCCATGATGCCGAATACCATGCTCTCGGTCAGCAGCTGCCTGACGAGTCGGCCGCGCCCGGCGCCTAACGCGACACGCACGGAGATCTCGCTGCTTCGCGCCGCGGCGCGGGCGAGGAGGAGACTCGCGACGTTGCCGCACGCGATGAGCAGGACGATGCCGACGGCGCCCAGAAGGACGAGCAGGACAGGACGCGCACTGCCCAGCACGACGTCCCCGTACGGCACGAGTCGGAGTCGCCATGTTTCGTTCTCGGGGTACGCCGCCTCGAGCGATCGCGAGATGTCGTCCATGTGCCGCTGGGCCTGCGCGACGGTGATCCCTGGCTCGAGCCGACCGACCAGCCGCAGGTAGTGGAACCGGCGGACCGACGTCTCCTCGGTGTCGAACGGTATCGGGCGCCAGAGCTGGACGTCGAGCGTGCGGTCGAGCACAGGCGGCATGATGCCGACGATCGTCAGCGGGTTCCCGTCCACCGTGATCGCTTTCCCGATGATGGCCGGGTCGCCCCCGTACCGCCGCTGCCAGAGCCCGTAGCCGAGAATGGCCACCGGGTGCTCGCCTTTTTCCTCTTCGGGGAGGAACGTGCGACCGCGATAGGGCGTGATGCCGAGCGTCGAGAAGTAGTTCGCGCTCGCGATCGATGAGCTGACGCGCTCGGGCTCGTCGCCGCCGGTCAGGACCGACGAGCCGAAGATCGTTCGAGCGCCGAGCGACGAGAACACGGAGTTGCGCGCGCGGTAGTCCAGGTAATCCGGCGGCGACACACTCGCCTGGTCGCCGCCCTTGAACGAGCCGTACATGTACACCAGCTCGTCCGGGCGTTCGTATGGGAGCGGTCTGATCAGCACGGAGTTCACGATGCTGAACATCGCGGTGTTGGCGCCGATTCCGAGCGCCAACGTCAGAACGACGAGCGCCGCGAACAGCGGCCGCTTCACGACGCCGCGCGCGGCGTACTTGAGGTCCTGCAGCATCGGATCGAGCCTCGCTTCGTCGGTGAGAATCCACAGCGCGTGGGGGAATGCGCCGAGGGTGCGAACGAGAAGCCGATGGTCGGCTCGGGGGTGCGTCGCGTTAGGCGTGTGCGTGACCGAGATGCGGTACCAGAGCTCTCCTTCCCACTCGCGCACCCAGTCGGCGCGGCGGTGCTCCGGAACCACGCCCGACGCGAGGCGCACGACGCGGCGGCATCGGCGGAAGAGCGCGTCGCCGGCGTGGGACAGCGCCTCCCGGTCATCCATCAGATCGCGGGCTTGCGCGGGGCGATGTCGATGCGCCCACCAAGCGTGCGGTAGTGCTCGAGGGAGGCGCTCAGCGCGCGAGATCCGGTCGCGGTGATCTCGTAGTAGCGTCGCGGAGGGCGTTTCTCTCGTTGGGCAACGGTCTGAGATTCCCAGCGGGATCGCACGTAGCCATCGCGCTCGAGGCGTCCGAGGATCGGGTAGACGGTACCACTGGGAAGGTCGGTAGCGTCCATGATGTCGAATCCATAGCGGACGGAGCGACTGACGGCCGCGAGCACGGCCACGCCGGACACGGAGAGTGGTTTCACCGAGGCGAGCGCGTGGAATGGTGGTAGGCTGTGTGCCTACCTATGTAGCGTCGGTACGTAGGCTATGACAGGTGCTTGTCGCGGATGGTTCATCGACGAGGACGAGGACCAAGCGGGAATGAAAAAACGCGGGCCGCCGGAATCGGCGGCCCGCGCGTGTGCAAGTGTTACAGCGTACGCTCAGCAGCTGGGCACTGCCGCCAGTTTCTTGTTCTTCACGTTGAACAGGTCCGACACGAGCGGGTTGGCGTCCAGGTTATCGAAGTCCGCCGCGGCGGTCAGATTGTACCCGCCCGCTTTCCTCACTGAGACAGTGCTGAAGTCGGCCACGCCGTTCACGGACTTCCGGGTAACCTGGAAGCACGCCTTGCCTGTCGTGGGATCGAACAACAGCGCGGCTAGCCCACTGTTGCCGGTAACCGTGAGGGTTACGTCGGCGTTGTTGAGCGGGGTGCCAGTCGCCCAGTTCGCGCCCGTGAACACGCGCACCTTGATGCCCAACGCGTCGCCCACGGCTTTGTTGTTCGCAGGCTGAGGTGCGTACTCGAGCTTCGGCGTCACCGTAGGCAGCGTGGTCGGGCTCAGCTCGCTTACCGCTCCGCCGACTCCACCTCCAAACGCAAACGCCGTCTGCGGCACGAACACGCTCAGACTCTTCCGCGCGAAAGACGCCAGGTTGGCGCCCATGCCGGAGGACAGTGATGCGAGCGGAGGAGAGCTCGTTTCGCAAAAGCCCATCGATTCATCGAACAGGATTTCGCCATCATGGTTTACGCGGATCGCCGACGCGAACGTGCCGCATGCGCCAATGACGAGTTGCCCGATGAACGTCGCCGGCATGGGCGCGGTGCCGAGCTGCGGTACGACGTTGTAGTCGAAGCCGGTCCCGTTGTTGATCTCGTAGCCGAAGACCATGAAGGGAACGTCGTCAGTCAGGCTGCCCCAGTTCGCGGCACCGTCGGGCTTGGCCGACCAGAAATACGGCCCCGTTTCGCCGCGGGAGAAGATCGCCGCGTCAGAGTCCGTGCCTGGGACTTCGAACATTCCGCCAGCGCCCATCGCGGCCACGATGTTCGTCGCGAAGCCGTCCTGAACCGCGCCTACCGGCATGCACGCCAGGAATGCCGTCACTGCGGCGGCACCCTCCGTTGCACCGGCGCCCGACTTCTTGGGTCCATTCGCCCGAATGTCCGCGATCCGCGCGAGTCCTTTCATGCCCTCGCCGTACGCGTCGATCGACATGTCTCGGATGTATTCGAAGATCACGTCGTTACCGCTGACATCAGCGTAGGCGCGCACCGCCTCTCGCAGCGTCGTGAAGTTGCACGTCGGGAGGGCTTCGGCGTTGATGCCGACAGGAACGCGCGGAATGGCCGTGACCGAGGTGGGTTGGTCGGTACAGGCCGTAAGCGCCGCGCTGGCCGCGCCAATCGTGAGGGCCGTTCGCAGCATGCCTCGCATGGGTTACTCCTTAGCAGTGTCGGATTAACGACAACATACATCGCTGCCGTCTTGGGAACGTCATAGTTACGCGGGACGGTTAAGCCCCGGTTAGTTCAGTTGCTTCACGAGTGCCTGATACTTTGGATTCGGACGAAGTTCCCGAAGCCACCACGACTCGTCGTTCGCCGCGAACGCGCGCTGGTGCGGATTCTGGGCGAGGTTCTTCCTGAGAAGCGCGATCGCCTTGTCGGGCTCGCCGGACTGGGCAAAGATGATCGCGCCGAGGTACGCGAGCTCCCCGCGCGGATCGTTGGACGGGTCGCCCTGCTCGGTTTCGGCGATCTTCTTGGCGCTATCGAGCTGATTCGCACGCACGAACGCAATGCCCATCATCATGCGGCCCTTGAGCTTGTCGAACGCCTGGGCAGTTGCCGGACTGGCCGCGACGTAGGCCTCGTAGACCTTCCGCACCTCGTTCATGTCCGGTGGCGAGCTGTCGCTCGTAGGGAGGGTGAACAGCCACAGCTTGCACTGAATGAAGCGGTAATTGTCCGGGAAACGGCTCTGCCCATGCGCACACCACTTCTCGGCCTCCTCGCGGATCCCGAGATCGAGCGACGCCAGGAACAGACGGTGCACCGTGAGATCCACATTTGTCAGGAACGGGTCCGTGTTGTACGCCGTCTCCGCCGCGAGCTTCGCTTCCGAGAGCGACCCCTTGTTGATGAGCAGATGACTGAGGGTGTTGTAGGCGCTCGCCGCTCGAGCGTTCGAGGTCGTGGCCGCCGTCAGATCCTTTTCCGCAGCAGCGATGAGATCCCCGGCGGCCGTCGGGTTCGGTGCGAGGTTCGTGAGCCACTGCCAGTAACGGAGCTGTCCGCGCACCTCGATCGCGGTCGCGTCGTTAGGTGACTTCTGCAGCGCGCGGTCCGCGTGCGTGAGACCACGGGCCACCCACTTCACATGGTCCGGGCTCCTCGCCGTCACCAACCGCGCGGTCCAGTACGCCAGCCACGCACGTTCATTGATCGGCGTGACCCAGTTCCGATCCATCGCCTCGACCTTCTCGAGCGCGCTGTCTGCCGCGGCCACCTTCGCCAGCGCTGCCGGTACATCCCGCGCCGCGATGAGCGCGTTGACCTGCCCCACCGTCTGCTTCGCCCGCTGCAGCGCTTCCCACGCCGCGGCGTTGCGAGTACCGACCTTCGACGTGAGCTGCTGGATCTCCTCACCGACCTGCTTTCGCAGGAACTCCGACACGCGCTCGGCGATCGAGTCCTGCAGTGCAATCGTGTTTTCCTTCGATTGTTCGAGGCGCGTCTGGCCGATCTGGTTCCCTGAAAGCGCGTCGTCCATGCGCACGGTCACGCGCACAGCGCCGTTCGGCCCGGGCTCGACGACACCGTTGACCAGCGTGCCGACCTTCAGGACCCGCGCGATACTGTCGGTGGTAATGCCTTCCTTCCCCTTGAACGAGGCCGAGCCGTTTCGCGATGTGACCTTCAGCTCCTTGACGCCGCTGAGCTCGTCGATGAGCGCCTCGGTCAAGCCGTCTGCGAGGTAGCCCAGCTCCTTTCCGGGACTTCGGTCCTGGAAATACATGACCGCGATGTTCTTCTTCGCGAAGTCACCCTCGAGACCCTCTGGTGTGCCGGTGCCCTGCATCGACTTCCAGCCGAAATAGGCGCCCGCCGCAAGCAGCGGGACGGCGACGGCCGCCGCGATCATTGCCGTCTTCTTCTTTCCGCCGCCCAACGCCGGACGCTCGACCGTCTCCGCCGCGATCGCCTTCGCCTTCATGCTGTCGCGCCGACGACGGGCCGCGCCCTCGTTGTCGGTCAGCGCCGCCGCGAAGTCCGTCGCCAGGCGGAACCGATCGGCCGGCACCTTCGCCATCGCCCGGACGATCGCGTCCTCCACGGCATCCGGCACCGTTCCGCGGACGATCTTGAGGCTCGGGACATTGTCGAGCGAGTGGCGGGCAAGCAGGGCCATCGCCGTGGGGCCCGTAAACGGCGGTTGCCCGGCGAGCATCTCGTACACGACGCACGCGAGGCTGTAGATGTCGCTTTCCGGCGTGACGTCCTTCGACCCCATCGCCTGCTCGGGCGACATGTACGTCGGCGTGCCGACGGCCATGCCCGTCCGCGTGAGCGTCTCGCCACCGGCAACGGACACAGCTCTGGCGATCCCGAAATCCGCCACCAGCGCGCCGTTCGCATCGAGCAGGATGTTCTCCGGCTTTATGTCGCGGTGGATGACCCCCTGAGCGTGCGCGTACGCGAGTGCGTCCGCGATCTGCTGCGCGAGCTTGATCGTTTCGTCGACCGCGAGCTGCTTCTCCCGCGTCAGGCGGTCGCGGAGCGACGCGCCGTCAACGAACGGCATGACGTAATAGAGCACACCGTCGGCCTGACCCGAGTCGAGGACGCCAACGATGCGCGGGTGCTGCAGCTTGGTCCCGACGTCGATCTCCCGGAGGAACCGTTCCTGGCCGAGGGAGGCTGCTAACTCTGGTAGCAGCACTTTGACGGCAACGTGCCGGTCGCGCGTTAGGTCACGCGCGAGGTACACCATGGCCATGCCGCCACGTCCGAGCTCGCGCTCGAACGCATAACGGCCCGCCAGCGCATTCTGGAGGGTCGACAGCGAGATATTGGAAGTCGTCGCTTCCACGTGAGGCTCCATCGAACGTGCGACGGCACACGCGGTGTCACGAAGTGCCCGTGCCGCCGGTAAGACCGCCCGAGCTCATACTATAGTGTTCGTGACGAAATGAGAGCTAGGGCCATTACGAGTTTTCTCTAAACAAGTGACGTAGACGAAAGAAATCGGGACGGCCGAACAAACTGAAGGAGCAGGAACCAGGGACTTGGGGGACTGGGGACGAGGGACTGGGGGAAAGGCGAACTCACAGGGCGGATCTTCAGACACCATCCGCCGTTCCCTCGTCCCCTCGTCCCCATTTCCTAGTCCCTACAGCTGGGGCTGCTTTCTCCATTTCGTCGCCTGCTCGTAACCGTACGCCAAGCGGATCAACGTTTCTTCACCCCACGGCCGTCCGAAGAACTGCAGTCCGGCTGGAAGCACCCCGCGGGTGTACCCCATCGGCACCGTCACCGCCGGAAAGCCCGTGCTCGGCGAGAAGAGCTGGTTGTTGTCCCCGTGTGGGGTATTGAGATCGCCGATGAGGCGCGGCGGGTTGCTCCATGTCGGATAGATGAGCGCATCGAGCCGGTTTCCGTCCATCGCCTTGAGCACTGCCGTCCTCAGCCCCTCACGGAAGCGGTCGCGCGCTGCGCATCCGGGGTTCCGCTCGGGCGGGAGCGACTCCGCCTGCGCCGCCGTGAGTCGCATCTGCACCGACGGGTGGAACCGGTTCGACCGAATGAGCTCGGCCACCGTCTTCACCGGGATCGTCGTGTCGTTGCGCGAGGCCAGGAACCGCTCGAAGTCGAACTTGAACGGGTTGCACCCGCCTGAGGTCCGGCGGAGCGAATCGAGCTCGGGGATCATGACGGAGTCGACCACGGTGGCGCCGTGCCGTCGCAGGTCGGCGATCGCCTTCGCGAACACGCGAACGACCTCGGTGTCCGTCTGCGCGGTGAGGTACGCCTGCGGGAGGACGCCGACGCGCGCGCCGCGAAGGCCGTCTCGTTGGAGGGCCTTCGCGTACTCGGGCACCGGCCGGCCGCGACTCGCCTCGGTCGCCGGGTCGTCCGGGTCGTGGCCCGCGACGACCTGAAACACGGCGACCGCGTCGGCCACGGTCCGCGTCATCGGACCGGCGATGTCGGACGCGAGGTTCAGCGGCACGACGCCAGCGCGACTCGTTAGGCCCATCGTGGACCGGATTCCCACGAGCGCGTTGTGCGCCGATGGCCCGCGAATCGAGTTGCCGGTATCGGTGCCGAGACCCACGACGCCGAAGCTCGCCGTCACGGCTGCTGCTGTACCGCCACTCGACCCGGCGGTCACCCGGTCGAGCGCGTACGGGTTCTTCGTGTAGCCCGGCAGGATGGAGCTGACCGTCTCGTACGGCGAAAACGCCAGCTCGGCCATGTTCGACTTCGCGAGCACGATCGCCCCGGCATCCACGAGTCGCCTGACCATCGTGGCATCGCGTCGTGGCACCCACCCCCGGAGCCCGATCGATCCGGCAGTCGTCTGCAGCCCGGCCGTCTCGAAGTTGTCCTTCACGATGACGGGGACGCAGTGCATCGGACCCACGAGCGTACGTGACGCGGCGAAGCGACGATCCAGCGAGTCGGCGATCGCGAGCGCGTTCGGGTTCGTGAGCACGATCGCGTTGATCGCCGGCCCGCGCTTGTCGTATCGCTCGATCCGCGCCAGGTACCCCGCGACGATCGCCCGGCACGTGGTGGCACGACGCTGAATGGCGGCATGGACGTCGGCGACCGTCGCCTCGGCAAAGCGGAATTGTGCGCCAAGCGGCGTCCCCAACGAGACGGCGAGACCGGCGGCGGCGCTGCAACGAATCCAGAGTGCGGTGAACATGTCAGGATGGAGTGGGCTCGACGATGTGATGGCGGTGATGATGTCGCTCGAGCGCGCCTGGCGGGAGGCACCCAGCGCGCGGCGCCGCTGCTGCGTTGGAGATGTCGTATCCTCCACCGGACTCGGTCATGTCGCGTCTCGCGCTCTCGCTCGCGGTCAGTAGCCTCGTGGCGGCCGGCTGCTCGCAACGCAGTGCACCCGCCAGCGCCGCTCGGCCCCCGGGAAACACCGCGGTCTCGCCGGACCGCGGGTCGCTCGTGGTCGTTGGCGGAGGTCGGGTCGGTCCGGAGATCGTGAACGAGTTCCTGAGGCTCGCCGGCGGGAAGGACGCAGCGATCGTCGTCGTTCCGACCGCGGGCGGCGACACCGCGTACACGCAGGCGTGCGCATGTACGCGTCTCCTCCGCGATGCCGGCGCGACCGACGTGACCGTGCTCCACACCTACGACCCGAAACGGGCCCACGAAGAGTCGTTCGTCGCTCCGATCCGTCGAGCGAGCGCGGTGTGGTTTCCGGGCGGGCGCCAGTGGCGACTGGCCGATGCCTATCTCGGCACCCGGACCGAGCGCGAGCTGCACGCGCTGCTCGCGCGCGGTGGGGTGATAGGCGGGTCGTCCGCCGGAGCGTCGATCCAGGCCAGCTATCTCGTACGCGGCGCGCCCGAGGGCAACACGATCATGATGTCACCCGGCCACGAGAAAGGCTTCGGCTTCCTGCGCGATGTCGCGGTGGACCAGCACGTGCTCGCCCGCAATCGACTGAACGACCTGCCCGAGGTGCTCGCGAAGCACCGGCAGTTGTTAGGCATCGGGATCGACGAGGGCACGGCGATCGTCGTGCAGCGCGACACGTTCGCCGTCATCGGCGTGAGCAAGGTATTCGTCTACGGCGGACAGGACGCGCCCGATTCAGGCAAGGTCTATCGGACGTTAGGCTCCGGAGATCGGTACAGCCTGAGGGAAAGGAAGGTCATACAGTGAACGGCGCTGGTAACTGAGAGCTGGAACTGGTTGACGCGAACCGCGTCAACCAGTTCCAGTTAACAGTAACCAGCGCTGTTATGGCTGTTGATCAGGACCGTCCCAATCCCCCGAACGTATCGCAGACGTTAGGATCCCCGCTCTCCAAACCTCGGCGGAACCACTGCGCGCGCTGGGCGGCGGAGCCATGCGTGAACTTGTCCGGGCGGATCTGACCCGTCATCTGCGACTGAATCCGATCGTCACCGACGGCTGACGCCGCCGCGAGACCTTCCTCGACATCGCCCTGCTCGAGCAGACGGCGTTGCGACGTGCTGTTGCCCCACACACCCGCGAAGCAGTCGGCCTGAAGCTCGAGCGCCACCGAGAGCTGGTTCGCCGCGCCCGGACGAGAGCCCTGCATCTGACGCACGCGCTGCTCGATGCCGAGCACGTGCTGGACGTGGTGGCCGAGCTCGTGGGCGATCACGTAGGCCTGCGCGAAGTCACCCGGTGCGCCGAAGCGGCGGGCAAGCTCATCGAAGAAGCTCAGATCGAGATAGACCCGCTCATCGGCGGGACAGTAGAACGGGCCGACAGCGGCCGGCGCGTCGCCGCACGCTGTCGACACCGCGTCTCGAAACACCGCGAGCCGAGCTTCGCGATACTGGTCGCCGACGCGTGGAAGGAGCTGCGCCCACGTTTGCTGCACGTCATCGAGCACGAACGAGACGAACTTGACGCGCTCTTCCTCCGCGGGCGTGGTGCTCACCGGCTGCTGGACATCGCCCGGCGCCGACTGCGGGACGGGAACGCCACCACCACCATCGAAGATGTTCACGCCGAAGACGACGCTCAGGACGAGCGCGATCAGCGCGCCGCCGATGCCCATTCCACGGCCGCCGATCATTCGCCCGCCACCACCCGTCTGCCCTCGCAGATCGTCCAGATTTCTGCTACGCCCGCCCGGTGTCCAACGCATGGTCGTTCCTCGAGTCGCTTACGGTGAACCCCGCTTCAATGCAGAAGACGAGCCGCGCTGCCGACCGGCCGCATCCGCAGAGCTCGCTCGTCGGGTTGCCTACAGTGCTTGTTCGCGCCCCGGTTGACAAGTCGGCAGAACAGGTCGCACCTTCCCCGGAGCAGTTCCGGGGAGGGACGTCCGGGATGGCGATCTGAAGCCGAGGCAACCATGAATCGCTTCGAGGGTCTCAGGCGCGCGCTCCGCGTGCACTTCGGCACTCGCGCCGTTGCACGGGCGGTCGATGACGAGATCGCGTTCCATGTCGATTCGCGCAGCGATGAGCTGCGGCGTCGTGGGTACACGGAGGCGGGTGCCCGTGAGCTCGCCCTTCGGGAGTTCGGTGACGTAGGCGAAGCGCGCCGCGAGCTGACTGCCATCGACCGCCGTACGGCGGCGCGGCAGTCCCGCGCCGAGTGGTGGGGAGACCTCCAGCGAGACGTTGTGC
>Ga0075420_100001277_pt1 | contig 21302 bp, 14 predicted proteins | sample SoiMetdeltSBSDD4_FD_75296 | JGI IMG/M metagenome (GOLD analysis project Ga0075420, IMG submission 75296) | Bulk soil microbial communities from a Populus tree surrounding site in Tennessee, USA - Soil MetaG P. deltoides SBSDD4 | ecosystem: Environmental > Terrestrial > Soil > Tree plantation... | reverse complement strand
CCGGGCTCGAGCTCCGCGGTGAGCTCGGCGTGGGCCTCGGAGTCGAAGACCCCGAGCGGCGGATTCGGGGCGCCGTCGAGGTACGCGGTGGAGCCGTCGGGGGCGATCGTGAGCGGCGGCACGTGGCCGGCGCTCGCGAACGTGAGCCGCTCCATCCCTGGCTCGACCACGACGTAGAGGAGCGTGGCCATCTGGCCGCCCTGGAGGCTGCGCACCAGCCGGTCGAGCCTGTCGAGCACGATGCCCGGCTGATGGCCCTCGAGCGCGTACGCGCGTGTGGCGTGGCGCAGCTGACCCATCAGCGCGGCCGCGCCGATCCCGTGGCCCACCACGTCGCCCATGGCCACCCCGAGGCGGCCGTCGGCCAGCGGGATGGCGTCGTACCAGTCACCGCCCACGTCGCCCGCGCCCGGCAGGTAGCGCGCCGCCAGCCGCACGCCCTCCACGTAGGGCAGCCGCTCGGGCAGCAGGGCGCGCTGGAGCAGCTCGACGTTCGAGAGCTCGCGCTCGTACTTGCGCGCGTGCTCGACCGCGAGCCCCGCGCGGTCGGCCATCAGGAGCAGCAGGCCCTCGTCGCCCGCGCCGAAGCGGCGCTCGGTGCGGGTGCCCACCTCCACCACGCCCGCCGGCCGGCCGTCCACGAACAGCGGCGCCGCCATCAGCGCACGTGCGCGCTGGGCCGCGAGCGCGCGGTCGAGTCCCGCCCCCTCGGGCAGGTCGACGACGGTGATCGCGCGCTGCTCGCCGAGCGCCTGCTCGAGCACGCCGGCGATCGGCACCGGCTCCGCCGCCGCACCCGGCTCGAAGCCGCTTGTGGCCCCGACCGAGAGCAGCGGCTCCAGGTCGCTGTCGAGCAGGAGGATGCGCGCGAAGTCGGCGCTGAAGGCGTCGCGGATCCGATCCGCCAGCTGCTGGAGCAGCTCACGCAGGTCGAGGTGCTCGAGCGCCGCCTCGGTCACCTGCTGGAGCTTCCCCAGCGCGTCGGCCACCGCCTCGGCCTCGGCGCGCGCCGCCCGCTCCTCGGCGCTGCGCCGCTGCTCGGTCACGTCCACGACCTGCCAGATGTAGCCAAGCGGGCTGTCCTGAGCGCCGTCAAGGAGCGACACGCTCACGAGCGCGTGCACCACGCGCTGGTCCGCGCGCTTGAAGCGAAGCTCGCGCTGGTCGAAGCGCGGCTGCTCCGAGACGATCCGCTCCTGCTGCTCGCGCTCGGCCTGACGATCGGCGGGATGGACGAGCTCCCAGAGCGGGCGCCCGGTGACCTCGCCCTCCGGAACGCCGAGCAGGAGGCAGAGCGCCCCGTTCACCTCGACGAAGTCGCCCTCCATCGTGCTCAGCGCCATGCCGATCGGCGCCCCCTCGAAGGCCGTCCGGAAGCGCTCCTCCGATGCCCTGAGCGCAGCGTTCTTCTCCCCAAGCTCCAGCAGCATCGCGACCTTTGAGCGCAGGATGTCCGGATCGACGGGCTTGAGGATGTAGTCCACGGCGCCGCTCTCGTAGCCGCGCCTGATCTGGTCCACGTCCGCGTCAGCCGCGGTCAGGAAGACCACCGCGGTGTCCGCGTGCCGGGGCCGCCGCTTGATCAGCTCGACGGTCTCGAAGCCGTCGAGCCCGGGCATGCGCACGTCCATCACGATCACCGCGAAGTCGCCGTCGAGAAGCCGGCGCAGCGCCTCCTCGCCCGAGCCGGCGGTCACGACCTCGCGGCCGAGCGGCGCGAGCACGGTCTCGATAGCGGTCAGGTTCTTCGGCTGGTCGTCGACGACGAGGATGCCCGCTGCGCCGCTCACGACGGCGTCGCCTACCTGTGGAGCCAGACCCGCATGAGCGAGAGCAGCTGGTCCACGTCCACGGGCTTGGTGATGTAGTCGGACGCGCCGGAGGCGATGCTCTTCTCGCGATCGCCTCGCATCGCCTTGGCCGTCAGCGCCACGATCGGGAGCTGCTCGAACTCGGGCAGCTCACGCACGGCGCGGGTGGCCTCGTAGCCGTCCATCTCGGGCATCATGATGTCCATCAGTACGAGCGCGACGTCGGGGTTGCGCTTCAGGAGCGCGAGGCCATCGCGGCCGTTCTCGGCGAACAGCACCTTCATGCCGCGACGCTCGAAGACGCTCGTGAGCGCGAACACGTTGCGTACGTCGTCGTCGACGATCAGCACCTTCTTGCCGTCGAACACCTCGTCGGCCGTGTGCAGCCTCTCGAGCATGCGCCGCTTCTCGGCCGGCAGGCGCGCCTCGGCGCGGTGGAGGTAGAGCGACGTCTCGTCGAGCAGCCGCTCCTCCGAACGGGCGTCCTTCAGCACCACCGACTTGGCGAAGCGGTCGAGGCGCGCCTGCTCGCGCTCGTCGAGGTCCCGGCGGCTGTGCACGATCACCGGTAGCGCCTGGAAGCGCTTGGCCCGCTTGATCCGCTCGAGCACGCCGAAGCCGTCGCCGTTCGAGATTGCCAGGTCGAGCACGACGCAGTCGAACTTGTGCGCGTCGAGCTCGGCGAGGGCGGCCTCGCGCGAGTCCGCAGTCATCACCTTCACATCGGCGCCGCCGACCAGCGCGGCCAGCGCCTTGCGGCGCTCGGGATCGTCCTCCACGAGCAGCACGCTCCGCTCGCGGCGGTCGAGGAACGAGGCGAGACGCGCGAAGACGTCGGCCAGGCCCTTCGGGGAGCTCGGCTTGGCGACCGACCCGAGCGCCCCGGCCAGCCGCGCGTCGTGCTCATGCGGGGCCCCCAGCAGGAAGACCGGGATGTGTCGCGTCTCCGGATGGCGCTTCAGGTGGTCGAGCACGGCGTCGCCCGCGACCTGGGGCAGCTCCCTGCTGAGCACCACGGCGTGCGGCATGAACTCGTGGACGAGTCCCAGTCCGGCGTCGCCTCGCACCGCCAGCAGGCACCTGAACCCGGTCTCGTTCGCGACCGTCACCGCGCCGCGCGCGAGCTTGCGGTCCTCGGTCATCAGCAGGACCACGCGGTCGCCGGGCACGATCTTCGCCCGGTCGTCGGTGAGCGGGGAGGGCAGCTCGGCACCCTCCACGCGCGGGGCGGAGAGCCGCGGCAGCGCCGGCTCGAGCGCGCGCTCGGGCGCCGGCTCGGCCGCGAGCGCGGCCCCGCGGAGACGGTCGGGGAGGAAGAGCGTGAATGTCGCGCCCTCGCCCTCGACGCTCGCCACGTGGATCTCGCCGCCCAGGAGGCGCGCGATCTCGCGGCTGATCGACAGGCCGAGCCCGGTGCCGCCGAAGCGCCTCGAGATCGATCCCTCCGCCTGCTGGAAGGCCTCGAAGATCAGTCGCAGCTTGTCCGGCGGGATGCCGATGCCGGTGTCGGCCACTGAGAAGGCCACCACCGAGTCGGCGGTGGCCAGTGCGCGCTCGGCGAACTGGATGTCCGTCGGCGCGGGCGCCACCGTGAGCGTGACCGACCCGCCCTCGGTGAACTTGAACGCGTTCGAGAGCAGGTTCTTGAGCACCTGCTGGAGGCGCTGCTCGTCCGTCTCGATCTCCTCGAGCACGCCGGGCTGCAGCTCGATCGCGAAGCGCAGGCCTCGCTCCTCCGCCACGGGGCGGAACGAGCGCTCGACGTAGTCGCGGACCGCCGCCAGCGACATGCGGCCAGGGCTCACGTCCATCTTGCCCGCCTCGACCTTGGAGAGATCGAGGATGTCGTTGATGAGCGCGAGCAGGTCGGAGCCCGCGTTGTGGATCGTGGCCGCCGACTCGACCTCCTTGCCGCTCAGGTGCCCGGTCTCGTTCGAGGCCAGCACCTTGGACAGGATCAGCAGCGAGTTGAGCGGCGTGCGCAGCTCGTGCGACATGTTGGCCAGGAACTCCGACTTGTACTTCGAGCTCAGCGCCAGCTGCTCCGCCTTCTCCTCGAGCGAGCTCCGCGCCAGCTCGATCTCGCGGTTCTTGATCTCGATGTCGCGGTTCTGGCGCTCGAGCAGCTCCGCCTTCTCCTGCAGCTCCTCGTTCGTCTCCTGAAGCTGCCCTTGCTGACGCTGAAGCGCCTGCGACTGCTTCTGGAGCTCGTTCGACTGCGACTGGGACTGCTCGAGCAGCTGCTCGGTGCGAACGTTCGCGATGATCGTGGAGAGCACCACGCCGATCGTCTCCGTGAGCTGGTCGAGGAACTGGAGGATGATCGGGCTGAAGGAGCGGAAGGACGCCAGCTCGATCACCGCCAGCACCTGCTCCTCGAACAGCACCGGAATCACGATGATGTTGCGCGGCGTGGCCTCGCCGAGGCCGGAGGAGACGCGCACGTAGTCGTCGGGCGGGTCGCTGATCAGGATCGGCTTCTTCTCGAGCGCCGCCTGACCCACGAGCCCCTCGCCGGGCTTGAAGCGGTTCGACACCGCCTTGCGGCGCATGTAGCCGTAGCTCGCGAGCAGGCGCAGCTCGTACTGCGGCGTCTCGTCCTCGTGGTCGGCGAGGAAGAACGCCCCGTGCTGGGCGGACACCGCCGGCGAGAGCTCGGACATGATCAGCTGCGAGACCGTCTCGAGGTCGCGCTGGCCCTGCATCAGGCCCGAGATCCGAGCAAGGTTCGTCTTGAGCCAGTCCTGCTCCTCGTTCTGGCGGGTCGTCTCGCGCAGGTTGGCGATCATCTGGTTGATGTTGTCCGAGAGGTCCGCCACCTCTCCGGAGGCCTCGACCGTGATCGAGCGGGTGAGGTCGCCCTGGGTCACGGCGGTGGACACCTCGGCAATCGCCCGCACCTGCGTCGTGAGGTTGGAGGCGAGCTGGTTCACGTTCTCGGTCAGCCCGCGCCAGGTGCCCGACACGCCCTCCACCTGTGCCTGGCCGCCGAGCATGCCCTCGGTTCCCACCTCGCGCGCCACACGCGTGACCTCGTCCGCGAACGAGGAGAGCTGGTCGACCATCGTGTTCACGGTGTTCTTCAGCTCGAGGATCTCGCCACGGGCGTCGACCGTGATCTTCTTCGAGAGGTCGCCGTTGGCCACCGCGGTCGTGACCTGCGCGATCGAGCGCACCTGATCGGTGAGGTTCGACGCCATGAAGTTCACCGACTCGGTCAGGGCTCGCCAGGTGCCCGACACGTCCTCAACCTCGGCCTGGCCGCCGAGCTTGCCCTCGATGCCGACCTCCTTCGACACGCGCGTGACCTCCGCGGCGAAGGCGTTGAGCTGGCCGACCATGGTGTTCACGGTCTCCTTCAGCTCGAGGATCTCGCCCTTCGCGTCGACGGTGATCTTCTTCGAGAGGTCGCCGTTGGCCACGGCGGTCGTGACCTCGGCGATGTTTCGCACCTGATCGGTCAGGTTCGAGGCCATCGAGTTCACGTTCTCGGTCAGGCCGCGCCAGGTTCCCGACACGTCCTCCACCTCGGCCTGGCCGCCGAGCTTGCCCTCGGTTCCCACCTCGCGCGCGACGCGGGTCACCTCGGCCGCGAACGAGCGCAGCCGGTCGACCATCTTGTTGATCGTGTCGGCCAGCGCGGCCACCTCGCCCTTGGCCTCGACCGCGATCTTCTGCGACAGGTCGCCGTCGGCCACCGCGCTCGACACCTGGGCGATCGAGCGCACCTGGTCGGTGAGGTTGTCGGCCATCAGGTTCACGTTCTCGGTCAGGTCGCGCCAGGTGCCGGACACTCCCTTCACCTCAGCCTGGCCCCCGAGCTTGCCCTCCGTGCCCACCTCGCGCGCCACGCGCGTGACCTCGTCCGCGAACGAGGAGAGCTGGTCCACCATCGTGTTCACGGTCTGTTTCAGCTCGGCGATCTCGCCCTTCACGTCGACCGTGACCTTCTGCGTCAGGTCGCCCTCCGCCACCGCCGTCGTGACCTGGGCGATGTTCCGCACCTGGCTCGTGAGGTTCGACGCCATCAGGTTCACCGAGTCGGTCAGGTCCTTCCAGGTGCCGGCCACATTGGGCACCTCGGCCTGGCCGCCGAGCTTGCCCTCGGTACCCACCTCGCGCGCCACGATGGTCACCTGGTCGGCGAACGAGGACAGCTGGTCGACCATGGTGTTCACGGTCTCCTTCAGCTCGGCGATCTCGCCCTGAACGTCGACCGTGACCTTCTGCGTCAGGTCGCCCTCGGCCACCGCGGTCGTGACCTGGGCGATGTTCCGCACCTGGCTCGTGAGGTTCGAGGCCATGCCGTTCACGGACTCCGTGAGGTCGCGCCAGGTGCCCGACACGCCCTTCACCTCGGCTTGTCCGCCGAGCTTGCCCTCGGTGCCCACCTCGCGCGCGACGCGCGTGACCTCGTCCGCGAACGAGGAGAGCTGGTCGACCATCGTGTTCACGGTCGTGCCGATGCGCAGGAACTCGCCCTTCACCGGCTGTCCCTCGATCGTGAGCGCCATCTTGCGGTCGAGGTCGCCGTCGGCCACCGCCTCGAGCACCCGCGCCACCTCGGTGGTCGGGCGTACGAGGTCGTCGATCAGCGCGTTCAGCGACTCGACGCTCGACTCCCAGCCGCCGCCGGCGGGGCCGAGCGACGCGCGCTGGTCCATGCGCCCCTCACGCCCGATCACCCGGCGCATGCGGCCGAGCTCCTTCTCCATCTTGGCGTTCATGGACACGAGCTCGTTGTAGGCCGCCCCGATCTCGCCGATCAGGCCGCGGCGCCGGCGCGAGAGCCGGCGCGAGAAGTCGCCGTCCCGCGCGGCCACGAGCGCCTCGAGGATCTCCGCGAGCACGGCCTGGTCCGCGCCGCCGTCGAGCTGTCCGGTGGCGGTTCGGCCCGCTTCCGACTCGGGCGTCCCGGACTTCTGGGGACGCCTGCTCGGCGCGGAAGCGGTCTTGGAAGCGGCCACTGATCCTCCTTGGGGGATTCCTCAGGATGCTGCGTCCCGGCGCCGGCTCCAGGACGGATTTCTCGGCGCGAGAAGCTTGCCATCCGCGCGGCGGGCGCGCAAGCGGGAACCGGGCGCGGCGGGGAGCCCCGGCGCCGCACCGCCGCCTCGCACGCTCGCGTCTACGGATTCGCCGGCGCCGGTGCGCACGCGGCCGGGCGGGCCGGCGCGGGCCGGGTGGCGCGCACGCCGAGGGTGATCCCGGCCGCCACCACCGCCACCGCGACCAGCCGCTCCGGCGTGACTCCGGCCAGGCCGAGCGCCGCCGAGCAGGCCAGCGCGCTCACCGGGAGCACGCCGGAGAACAGCCCGGCGCGCTCGACGCCCAGCAGTCCGACCGCCGTGTACCAGCACACGAACCCGCCCGCCGTGACCACGATCGCGAGGTAGGCGATCGCGGCCGCCTCGCCGGCCGCGGGCATCGGCAGCGCCGCGCCGTCGGCCACGAGGCTCCAGACGGTGAGCATCGGCACCGCGAACAGGCAGGCGTAGGTGGACACGGAGAGCGCGCCGAGGCGGGCGAGATGCGGGATGGCGAGGAGGGAGAAGCCGGCCTCGCAGGCCAGCGCGCCCAGGGCCAGCGCGAGCCCCGCGGCGGTGATCCCGCCGTCGGCCCATTGCACGCCCGCGGCGCCCGCCGCCACGATCACGGCGGCCACGAGCACGGGCGGGCTGAGCGGCCGGCGCTCGAGGAGCGGACCGGCGAGGGCGAGGACCACGGGTACGCAGCCCACGATCACGCCGACCGTGGCGGGGTCGGTCTCCCGCACGCCCTCGATCACGAACAGGTTGAAGAGCACGAGCCCGGTGGCGGCGAGTGCGGCGAGGCCGGCCGCCTCGCGCAGGCCGATGCGCGGCAGCCGGCCGCGGGCGATCGCGAGCAGGAACAGCCCGGCGAGCGCGTAGCGGAGCCCCTGCCCGGCCGCGAGCGGGTAGCCCTCGACGATGTCGGAGGCCGCCACCAGCGAGCCCACCGCCGCCAGCGCGGCGGTGGCGGCGAGGGCGCCTCGCAGAGTCGGGCTCACCCGCTCTTCCTGCTTCCGCTCGCTGCGAAGGCCGCGAGCGCGAGGTAGATCCCGCCGGTCACGCAGCGGCGCGCGCGACCGGGGCGGAGCACGTCCGACAGCACGCCCGCCACGAGCACGTACAGCAGGTCCAGGACCAGCGCGATCAGGAAGAACAGCGCGCCGAGCACGAGCACCTGGGTCGTGGCCGGGCCGACCGACGGGTGCACGAACTGCGGCAGGAAGGCGAGGAAGAAGATCGAGACCTTGGGGTTCAGCAGGTTCACGAGCGCGCCCTCGGCGAACACGCGGGCGACCGCGTCGGGACGCTCCTCCGCCTGGGCGTCGGGCTCGCGCTGGAGGACGGCACGCAGCCCGAGGAAGAGCAGGTAGGCCACGCCGCCGAGCTTCACCAGGTCGAACGCGAGCGCCGAGGACGCGAGCAGCGCCGACAGGCCCACGGCCGCGGCGGTCACGTGCACGAGCGTGCCCGCCTCGACGCCGAGCGCCGACGCGAGCCCCACGCGCCGACCGCCGTCGACGCTGCGGGTGACGATGTAGATCAGGTTCGGTCCCGGAATCGCGATCAGCACCACGGCGCTGAGCGCGAACACGGCGAGGGTGGTCGGCTCGGGCATGACGCTCCAACCTACGGGCCCACTGGTTCGGATGAAAGGACCAGTCCCGTACGCTTTCGATGAACCAGTTGTGAGCCACCTCGACCTCCTCATCTCGCTCGACCGCTCGCAGCCCTCGCTGCGGGTCCAGATCGAGGAGCAGCTGCGCGCCGGCGTGCGCGAGGGGCGGCTCGCGCCCGGCACCTCCCTGCCCTCGAGCAGGGGCCTCGCCCGCGAGCTCGGGCTCTCGCGCGGCGTGGTGGTGGAGGCCTACGCCCAGCTGGCGGCGGAGGGCTACCTGGTGAGCCGCCAGGGCGGGCAGACGCGCGTGGCGCCGATGGCCGCCCGCCAGGCCCCGCAGGATTCGCGGCTGCCCGATCCGCGGCCGCCCCGCTTCGACTTCCGGCCCGGCGGCCCCGACGTGTCGCTCTTCCCGCGCGCGGCCTGGCTCGCCTCGATCCGGCGCGCGCTTCGCGACGCGCCGGACTCGCGTCTCGACTACGGCGATCCACGCGGCGCACCCGAGCTGCGCCAAGCACTCGCCTCCTACCTCGGCCGCGTGCGCGGCGTGGCGGCCGACCCCGAGTACGTGGTGGTCACGTCGGGCATGGCCCAGGGCATGGCGCTGTTCGGGCGCGCTCTTGTGGCCGGCGGCGGGCGCCGGATCGCCGTGGAGGACCCCTGGAGCGCGCCGGGCCGCCGGCAGCTCGAGTCGACCGGGCTCGACACCGTGCCGGTGCCCGTCGACGAGGACGGCGTGCGCGTGGACGCTCTCGCGGCCGAGCGCGCCGACGCCGTGGCGGTCACCCCTGCCCATCAGTTTCCGCTCGGCATGGTGCTGAGCGCGGAGCGCCGCTTCGCCCTCGTGGACTGGGCGGCGCGGACAGGCGCTTTCGTGCTCGAGGACGATTACGACGCCGAGTACCGCTACGACCGCCAGCCGGTCGGCGCCGTGCAGGGGCTCGCGCCGGAGCTGGTTGCGTACGCGGGCTCGATCTCGAAGACGCTCGCGCCGGGCCTGCGGATTGGCTGGATGGTCGCGCCCGGGCGGCTGGTCGACGCGGTGGCGAGCGCCAAGCTCTTCGACGACCTCGGCACGCCGGTGGTGGAGCAGCTTGCCCTGGCGGACTTCCTGGAGCGCGGCGAGCTCGATCGCCACCTGCGCCGCACCCGCGCCGTCTACCGGGCCCGCCGCGACGCGCTCGTGGCGGCGCTTGGGCGCTGGCTGCCGGACTGCACCGTGGGCGGCGTGGCTGCCGGCCTCCACCTGCTGATCGAGCTGCCAGACGGGATGAACGAGGTGGGGGCGCTCACCGCGGCGCGGGCGGCGGGGATCGGCCTCTACGGGCTGGGCGAGCACACCGTCCGGCCGCGCGCGGCCGCGCTGCTGCTCGGCTACGGCCGAATCGCGGAGCCCGCCATCGAACCCGGCGTGCGGGCGCTTCGGGATAGCCTGGCGCCATGAGCTACGAGACCGTCAGTTGGGAAGAGGACGGCGGCGTCGGGCGGATCACGCTCAACCGCCCGGACACGCTGAACGCGTGGAATGTCCAGTTCGGCAAGGAGCTGAAGCAGATCGTGACCGAGGACGCCGCCGGCGCGTCCGTGCGGGCCGTTCTCGTGACCGGCGCCGGCCGCGGCTTCTCCTCGGGGGCCGACCTGAAGGCCGGCTTCGACCCTCACCCCGACGACGGCATGCCCGACCTGCGCAAGGAGCTGCACGAGCTCTACCACCCGATCATCGCCGGGGTCCGCCGGCTCGAGAAGCCGGTGGTGGCCGCGGTGAACGGCCCGGCGGTCGGGATCGGCGCCTCGCTCGCGCTGGCCTGCGACCTGGTGCTGGCGGCCGAGTCCGCTTACTTCGGCCTCGCCTTCGTGAATATCGGACTGATGCCCGACGGCGGCTCCACGCTTTTCGTGCCCGCGGCCGTGGGCAAGGCGCGCGCGTTCCAGATGGCCCTGCTCGGCGAGCGGGTGCGGGCGGCACAGGCGCTCGACTGGGGCCTCGTGAACCAGGTCCACTCCGACGACCGGCTGCTCGCGGAGGCGAACGAGCTCGTGGTGAAGCTGGCCGCCGGGCCCACGCGCTCCTACGCCGGCTCCAAGCAAGCGCTCAACCGGATGCTCTACCCGGACCTCGACGGCCAGCTCGACCTCGAGGCCGACCTCCAGCACGCGCTCGCTCGAACGCGTGACTTCCAGGAGGGCGTGTCGGCGTTCGTGGAGAAGCGCGCCGCGGTCTTCGAGGGCGCCTGAGCCGCACCCGGCGGGGCCTCGAGCCGCCGCGCTGAGCCCCACTCGGGGCAGACGCCACGAAGTGGAGCGCTCGTCCTGACCACGGATATGATGCTGCCGCCTTGCCTACCGGCCTGCCACGACGCCTGCTAATCGCCGCGCTGGCCGCGACGCTGCTCGCGCTCCTGATCGCGGCGCCGTCGGCGTTCGCCGACGCGTTCACGCCCGAGTCGGGCGGCTCTCAGAACGCCGACGACATCGACACGCTCTACAAGATCACGCTCTACATCGGGATCGCGATCTTCCTGCTCGTGGAGGGCACGCTCCTGTGGTCGCTGATCCGCTACCGGGCCAGGCGCGGGGGCCCGGCGGCCGCTCAGATCCGCGGCAACACGCCACTCGAGCTCGGCTGGACTGTGGGGGCGGCGCTGATCCTCGTGGTGCTCACGGTGGTCACGTTCGTCTACCTGCCCGACATCGAGAACCCGCCGCCGTCGGGGCCAGACGGCCTGCGCGCGGGGCAGTCGCAGTTCGCGTCGATCGACCAGCCCGACCCGCCAAAGAGCGGCGGCCCGACCCTCACCATCGAGGTCAACGGCCAGCAGTACCTCTGGCGCTTCGACTATCCCGGCCAGCAGACGCTGTTCTCCTACCAGCAGATGGTGGTGCCGGTCGACACCACCGTGGTGCTCAAGGTCACCGGCTCCGACGTGATCCACTCGTGGTGGATCCCCGAGCTCGGCGGCAAGGTCGACGGGGTCCCTGGCCACGTGAACGAGACATGGTTCAAGATTCCGGCCAAGCGGGTGGGCACCACCTTCCGCGGCCAGTGCGCCGAGCTGTGCGGGGCCAACCACGCGGACATGCGCGCGCAGGTGCGGGCAGTCACACCCGAGGAGTTCGAGCGCTGGGCTGATCGGACCCGCCAGGACATCGAGCAGGCGGGTGTCGACCTGGGCGAGCAGCGCAAGGCCCGTGAATCGGAAGGCGACGAGGGGTAGGGGTGGAAGCAGCCGGCGCAACCGAAACGAGGCGCAGCGCGCGTCCCGAGGTGATCATGAGCGGCCTGCCTGCGCCGCAGCGCGGCTGGCTCGCGTGGCTCACCACCACCGACCACAAGAAGATCGGGATCCTCTACATCGCCACGGCGATCGTCTTCATGTTCATGGGCGGCGTCGAGGCGCTCGTGATCCGCCTCCAGCTCGCGCAGCCGGACAACACGCTCGTGAGCGCGGAGACCTACAACGGGCTCGTGACGATGCACGGCACCACGATGATCTTCCTGTTCGTGGTGCCGCTGATCGCGGGCTTCGGCAACTACCTCGTGCCGCTCATGATCGGCGCGCGGGACATGGCCTTTCCGCGGCTCAACGCGCTCTCTTACTGGCTCACCTTGTTCGGCGGTGTGGCCTTCTACTGCTCGCTCTTCTTCGAGCCTCCGGAGGCCGGCTGGACGATGTACGCGCCGCTGTCGGACGACCTCTACTCGCCCGGGGGCGGCGTCGACGCCTGGATCTTCCTGATCCACCTCACCGGCCTCTCGTCGCTCCTCGGCGCGGTGAACTTCGTCGCGACGATCCACAACATGCGCGCGCCCGGCATGGGCTGGGGGCGCATGCCGTTGTTCGTCTGGTCGATCCTCGTGTTCAGCTACCTGCTGATCGCCGCTCTGCCGTCGATCGCGGCGGCGGTCACGATGCTGCTCACCGACCGCCACTTCGGCACCTCGTTCTTCGATCCGAGCGGCGGCGGCGACCCGCTGCTCTGGCAGCACCTGTTCTGGTTCTTCGGCCACCCCGAGGTGTACATCCTCGTGCTGCCCGCCTTCGGGATGATCTCGGAGATCCTGCCGGTGTTCGCCCGCAAGCCGATCTTCGGCTACAAGGCGATCGCGGCGGCCACGGTGGCGATCGCGTTCCTCGGCCTGCTCGTGTGGGCTCACCACATGTTCACCACGCCCACGGCGACGGTGGTGCTGGCGTTCTTCATGCTCTCGTCGTTCACGATCGCGGTGCCCACGGGCATCAAGATCTTCAACTGGATCGCCACGCTCTGGCGCGGCTCGATCGTCTTCAAGACGCCGCTGTACTTCGCCGCCGCGCTCCCCGCCCTGTTCGTGATCGGCGGCATCTCGGGCATCCAGCTGGCGATCTTCCCGGTGGACTGGCAGCTCCACGACTCCTACTTCGTGGTCGCCCACTTCCACTACACGATCTTCGGCGGCGGCGTGTTCGGCCTGTTCGCGGGCCTCTACTACTGGTTCCCGAAGATGAGCGGGCGGATGCTCTCGGAGGGCCTCGGCAAGCTCTCGTTCTGGCTGATGTTCGTGGGCTTCAACGTGACCTTCCTGATCCAGCACTCGGCGGGCCTGACCGGGATGCCGCGGCGGATCTACGACTACGACTCCGAGCTTGGCGTGACCGCGTACAACCTGGTCTCGACGATCGGCTCGTTCATCCTTGGCGTCGGCGTGCTCGTGACCTTCGTGAACGTCGTCTGGGCCGTCAAGCGCGGCAAGCGCGCGGGCAACGACCCCTGGCAGGGCAACACGCTCGAGTGGTTCACGAGCTCGCCCCCGCCGGTCAACAACTTCGACGTGATCCCGCGCGTGCGCAGCGTCGAGCCGATGAAGGACATCCGGCGCGAGGTGGCGGCGGCCGCGAAGCCCGCCGAGACCGTGTCCCAGCCCGTCGCGCCGCGCAGCGTGTAGTGGCCTCTCCCCCAGCACCCGTCCAGCCCGGCATGCGGAAGCTCGTGCTCGCCACGGGCATCGCCACCTTCGCGCTGATCATCCTCGGCGGCGTGGTCCGCGTGTCCGACTCGGGCCTCGGCTGCGGCCCGGCCGGCTCGGGATTCCACGGCTGGCCGTTCTGCAACGGCGACGTGGTGCCCGGCATCGACCTCAACTCGATCGTCGAGTACACGCACCGGGCGCTCGCGATCGTGGTCGGCTTCATGATCCTGTCGCTGTTCGTGCTCGCCTGGCGGCGCTACCGCTTCCTGCTGCCCGCCGCCTCGCTCCTGCTCGTACTCGTGATCGCGCAGGGCGCGCTCGGCGGCGCGACGGTGGAGGAGAACCTCGCGAAGACCTACGTGGCCGCGCACCTCGGGCTCGCCATGCTGCTGCTCGGGCTCCTGATCTACATGTGGCGGAGCGTGACCGGCGCGAGCCAGGTCGACGGCGGCCCGCGGCTGCGAGGGCTCGCCATCGTGGCCACCGCGGCGGTGCTCTGCACGGTCGTGGCCGGCGGCTACATGGCCGGCACCCAGAACTACGGGCGCGCCGACTACCAGCTCGGCGACGGCGCCCATCACGCCTGCGGCAAGCAGTTCCCCACCTGCAACGGCGAGTTCATGCCCTTCGGCGAGGCGGAGCTCGTGGACATCCACCTCACGCACCGGGCGTTCATGTACCTCGCGTCGCTGCTCGTGATCGCGCTCGTGGTCGTGTCGCTCCGGCGCGGCGTGCTCACGCGTCAGGCCTGGGCGCTCGCAGGGCTGCTGGCGATCCAGGTCCTCGTCGGCGCGCTCAACGTCTGGCTCGACGAATACGAGGCGCTGATCCTGCTCCACCTCGCCCTCGGCACATTGCTGTGGGCCACGTCGCTCACGATGACGATGAGCCTCGCGCCGGCTCGCAAGCGGGCCCCCAGCCGGGCGGAGCCGATCGCGGCATGAGCGCCGAGGCTCGCACAGCCGTCCAGCCGGTCGCGAGCTCGTGGCGCGGCGTCGTCTCGGACTACTTCGAGATGACCAAGCCGAAGGTGCAGTCGCTCCTGCTCTTCACCACGATCACGACGATGTACGTGGCGGGCGACCCGTCGCTCGGCCTCGTAGCGCTCACCTGCCTCGGCGGCGCGCTGTCCGCTGGCGGCGCCGGCGCGATCAACCACGCGCTCGACCGCGACATCGACCGCATGATGAAGCGGACCGCCGACCGCCCGGTGGCGAGCGGCCGCGTGTCGCCGGCCGCCGCGATCGTGTTCGGCGTGCTGCTGGGGTGCGCGTCGTTCGCGCTGCTGTCGCTGACCGTGAACCCGCTGGCCGCGGTGCTGTCCATGTCCGGCCTGCTCGGCTACGTCCTCGTCTACACGCTGTGGCTCAAGCGCAGGACGCCGCAGAACATCGTGATCGGCGGGGCGGCGGGCGCCGTGCCGCCGCTGGTGGCGTGGGCGGCCGTCACCGGCGGCCTCGCCGGCACGCCGCTCTACCTGTTCGCAATCGTGTTCTTCTGGACGCCGCCGCACTTCTGGGCGCTCTCGCTCCTGATGAAGGACGAGTACGCGAAAGCCGGCGTGCCGATGCTCCCGGTGGTGCGCGGCGAGCACGAGACACGCCGCCAGATCCTGCTCTACACGGTGCTGCTCTACGCCGTGAGCCAGCTGCCTTTCTGCGCGGGCGCCTTCGGCGCGACCTACCTGGTCTGCTCGGTGGCGCTCGGAGCCGTCTTCATCTACGGCGCCTGGCGTCTGCTGCGCGCACCGTCGCGGCGCACCGCCCTGCGCCTCTACCTCTTCTCGCTGGCCTACCTCGCCGCGCTGTTCGCGGCGATGGTGGCGGACGCCCGGCTGTAGCGGCCAGCCGCACGCATCGAACGTCCCGGAGTGTGGCCCATAGCAGCTAGTCCGGGACGTTCATCGCTCTGAACGCTGGCGGGTGAGCTCGTGGCCGAGCACGAGGCTGCCCATCTCCACGCCCTGGTCGGCGCTGATCACGTGCATCACGGCGTTGATCAGGGCCAGGTGCGTGAACGCCTGCGGGTAGTTGCCGAGGTGGCGTCCGGAGCGCGGGTCGATCTCCTCGGCGTAGAGGCCGAGCGGGCTCGCGTACGAGAGCAGCTTCTCGCAAAGGTCGCGGGCGCGCCGGACCTCGCCGATCTCGACCAGCGCCGACACGAGCCAGAAGGAGCAGATCGTGAAGGTGCCCTCCGCGCCCGAGAGCCCGTCGTCGGTCTCGCCGGTGCGGTAGCGCAGCACGAGGCCGTCCTCGGTCAGCTCCTCGGCGATCGCGAGCACCGTGTTCACCATCCGCTCGTCGTCGTTCGGCAGGAAGCGCGTGAGCGGCATCAGCAGCACCGAGGCGTCGAGGGCGTCCGTGTCGTAGTGCTGGGTGAACACGCCGCGCTCATCGAGCGCGTTCGCGCAGATGTCGTTCTTGATCTCGTCGGCCGCGGACTGCCAGCGCGCGCCGTACTCCAGCTCCTCGCGCATCTCGGCAAGCCGCGCCCCGCGGTCGGCCGCCACCCAGCACATCAGCTTCGACGAGGTGAAGTGCTTGGGATCGCCGCGCACCTCCCAGATGCCGCGGTCAGGCTCGCGCCACTTCTCGATCGCCGTCTCGACCTGGCGCTTGAGGATCGGCCAGATCCGCTCCGGCAGGTGGTCGCGCGACTTCGTGTGCAGATAGACGGAGTCGAGCAGGGCGCCCCAGACGTCGTGCTGCTCCTGGTTGTAGGCCGCGTTCCCGGTCCGCACCGGGCGGGCCCCCTCGTAGCCCGAGAGGTGCTCGAGCTTCGATTCCGTGAGCTCGGCCTCCCCGTCGATGCCGTACATGATCTGGAGCGTGTCCTGCTCCGCCTCGGTCACGTCGGCGATGAAATAGAAGAAGTCGTTGGCCTCCCAGTCGAAGCCGAGCGTGTAGAGGCCCCAGAGCATGAACGTCGCGTCCCGGATCCAGGTGAAGCGGTAGTCCCAGTTGCGCTCCCCGCCGGGCGTCTCCGGCAGCGAGGTGGTGGCCGCCGCCACGAGGGCGCCCGTGGGCGCGTACGAGAGCCCCTTGAGCGTGAGCGCCGAGCGCTGCAGGTGGGTGCGCCAGGGGTGGTCGGGGAACGCCCCGTGGTCGAGCCAGTGCTGCCAGTGGTGGGCGGTCCAGACCAGGCGGTCGTAGGCCTCCTCGTAGGTGGTCGGCGCCGGATGGTCGGACCATGAGAGCGCCGTGAACAGCGTGTCGCCCTCCTTCATCAGCGTCCGGCCGGTGGCCCGCGGGCCCTCGAAGCCCATGTTCATGTCCGTGATGAGCTGCAGCTCGATCCCGCTCTGCTCGCACCGGCAGACCGCCTGGTGGTAGCCCTCGCCCGAGTACTCCCAGGCGCCGTTGGCGAGCCCGTACTCGAAGCGCGGCTCGCAGTCGAGCGTGACCTGCACCTCGCCGTTCACGCAGCGGATCAGCCGCAACAGCACGTGGTCGGCGTCGTAGTCCGTAGGCGCGCGCCGGTGGGTGTGCGAGCGCTCGCGCTCGTGGTGCCAAGGGCCGATCAGGAGCGCGTCGCGCACGATGATCCAGCCGCCGCTCGTGCCCCAGCTCGTCTCGAGCACGTTCGTGCCCGGCAGATAGCGCCGTGCGGCGGGCACCTCCACGTCCGCCGGTCCGAGCCGGAAGACGCCGGCGTCGCGGTCGAGCACCGCGCCGAACACGCTCGGCGAGTCGAAGCGCGGCAGGCACAGCCACTCGATGTTGCCGTTCGGCGCCACGAGCGCGCACGTCTCGCAGTCGGAGAGGAAGCCGTACTCGGCGATCGGGGGGAACGGGCTCGCCCCCACGCCGTCAGGGACCCACGTGCTCACAGCTGGGACGCCGCCGGCGGGTCGAGCAGGACCGTGACCGCCCCCTCCACGAGCGATCCGGGATAGCGCGGATCGGGCAGCCCCGAGAAGGCGCGGGAGGCGGCCAGGGCCTTCTCCTCGCCCGTGACCAGGAACACGACCTGCCGTGTGCGGTTGACCACGGGCAGCGTGAGCGTGATGCGGGACACGAGCGGCGCCATCCCGGGGGTCTCCACCCCCACCACCGGGCGCTCGCGCTCGCCCAGCGCCTCGTCGTTCGGAAACAGCGAGCAGATGTGGGAGTCGGGGCCGAGCCCGACCAGCATCAGGTCGAAGGTCGCGTCGGGTGGGCCGGACTCGGCCAGCTCGCGTTCGTAGGCGGCCGCGCCCTCGCTCGGCCCGAGCTCCCCCAGCATCCGGTGGGCGTTCGCCCCTCTCACCTTGGACAGGAGGGCCCTGTCGACCATGCCGAAGTTCGAGTGCTCGTGGTCGGGCGCCACGCAGCGCTCGTCCGTGAACCAGATCTCGACCCCGGACCAGTCGTCCCGCTCCCCGGCGGCCTGCTCGTAGGCGCGTCGCGGCGTGGAGCCGCCGGTGAGCACGACATGACCCGACGCCTCGTCCAGCAGCGCGGCCAAACGCCCGGCTGGATCGTCGCTGACCTGGAAGTCGGGCTGCACCGGCGGCGATGCTACCCCGCGCGGGCCTGGGCGACTAGGTACGAGCGAGGGCGAGTTCCGTCGAGGACGCCGCGCTTCGACGGGCCAGAATGGGCCAATGCGGAAGATCGACGCCTTCGCCCACATCCTGCCGGCCGGCTACCTGGAGCACCTGGAGCGCCACCTCGCCTCGACCATGAGGCCGGCGCAGCTGCGCTACTACCAGGAGGGCGTCTTTCGCTTCGACCCGGTGATCAGCGACCTCGACTCTCGCTTCCGAGTGATGGACCGGCACGGCGATTACGCGCAGATTCTCGTGCTGGCGGTCCCCCCACCGGAGGAGCTGGAGCCCTCCCGGGCAGCCTCCGAGCTGGCGCGGCGGGCCAACGAGGCGATGGCCGAGCTGGTGCGGCGCTTCCCCGAGCGCTTCGCGGGCTTCGCTGCCGCCCTGCCGCTGGGTGACGTCGAGGCGTCGCTGTCGGAGATCGACCACGCGGTCGGGGAGCTGGGCGCGCTCGGCGTCCAGATGTTCACCAACGTTCGCGGCGCACCGCTTGACCACCCCAGCTTCGACCCGATCTTCGCGCGGATCGAGGAGCTCGACCGGATGGTCTGGCTGCATCCGACGCGCAGCGCCGCGTGGGCCGACTACGCGACCGAGATGGAGTCCGACTTCGGGATCTGGTGGTCGCTCGGCTGGCCGTACGAGACGGCCGCTGCGCTCTCGCGGCTCGTCTACTCCGGTCAGATGGACCGGCACCCGCGACTCCGGGTGATCGCCCACCACGGCGGCGGCATGGTGCCGCACTTCTCGGCGCGGCTCGCGATGGGGCCCGGATACCGGCAGACGAAGGACAGCCTCCCGCTGCCGCCCTTGGAGTACTTCCGCCGCTTCTACGCGGACACCGCACTCTTCGGAGCTCCGCACGCCGTGCGCTGCGTCATCGAGTTCTTCGGCCCGGAGCACGTGCTGTTCGGCACCGACACGCCGCTGGGACCCCCCGAAACCATCGACGCCACCATCGCGGACCTCGACGCCGCCGGGCTCTCAGAGGCGGAGCTGGCCGCCGTCTACTCAGGGAACGCGCAGCGCCTGCTCGGCGTGCGCTAGCCCGGCCGGCCCACCTAGGTCGACGTCACTACTTGACGCGAATCACACGACCGATCGGCGGTGAGCGCGCGATCGCGCCGCCCGAGCTCAAGCGCTAGACGCCGCCGGCGAAGAGGGCGTACACGGCGGCGCAGCGGCGCATCGCCCCCTCGTCGATGTACTCCTCGGGCCCGTGCGACACGTCGAGCCGGCCGCCACCGTAGCCGAACGCCGGGATCCCGAATTGGGAGTACCAGCGCGTGTCGAGCACGCCCGGGCACATCTCGAACGACGGCTCGCTCCCCTCGACCGCGCTCACGCAGTGCGCCAGTGCAAGGGCGGCCGGGTGGCTCGCCTCCGTGCTGCCGGAGGGCTGCGCCTGCAGCACCTCGATCTCGACCTGCGCGCCGATGGCCTCGGCGCTCGCGCTGACCATGCCGGTCAGGCGCGCCAGCTCCATGTCGAGCTCCTCCTCGGGGTTGAAGCGCCGGTCGATCGAGAACCACGCCGAACCCGGCACGGCGTTGAACCCGGCGCCGGCGCCCGCCTGACCGCCCACCACGAGCATCGAATCGCGGGCGAGCAGCTCATGCGAGAGCACGGTGAGCGGCTCCGCGATGCGGATCATGTGCTCGAACGCGTTCACCCCCTGGTCCACGTAGCCCACGTGCGCCTCACGCCCGGTGGTGGTCACGCGCAGCGTGATCGCGCCCCGGCAGGCGTGCCAGATCACGCCGCCGGTGGGCTCGGCCGTGACCATCGCGAGGGCGCGCGGGTCGATCAGCTCCTCCTCGCGCAGGTGGCCGGAGCCTGCCGCGCTGCCGGTCTCCTCGTCGCACACGAAATGTAAGACGATCCTGCGCCCGTCGAGCAGGCCAAGGTCCCGGGCCGCAAGGGCCCCGTAGATCATGCTCACGAGGCCGCCCTTCATGTCGGCGCTTCCGCGTCCGACGATCCTGCCGTCGCGCCGCTCGGGGCGAAACTGCGCGGGGCTCTGCGCCGGGACCACGTCGAAATGGCCGTGGAAGTAGACGGTCTCCGGACCGTCGCCCGCCACGCCGCGAACCACGCATGGCTCCTCCAGCTCCCTGCTGGGAGCCAGCTCGATCAACTCCGGCGCTAGGTCGAGCCGCTCCATCGCCGCCTTGAGCGCCCGCCCGCAGCGGCCGAGGCCGCGCCCGGGCGGGTTCTCCGTGTCGATGGCCACGAGCTCCTCGAGCAGCGCGGCCATCTCCTCGGCGCGCGGCTCGAGCCAGGCCAGGACCTCGGCAGCAGCGCGATCCATGGGCCAGTTGACTATCAGTGATTCAGCAGGGCCGCATCCGTGTCGGCGTAGCGGTCGCCGCTGGCCGCGTCGGCCGGGAGCTTTGCCTCGAGCTGCTCCATGTCCTCGGCCGAGAGCTCGATCTCGGCGGCCCCGGCATTCTCCTCCAGATAACTGCGGCGCTTCGTGCCGGGGATCGGCACGATGTCGTCCCCCTTGGCCATCACCCAGGCGAGCGCGAGCTGTGCGGGGGTCACGTCGCGCTCCTCGGCGAGCTCCCTGACCTTGTCGGCCAGCCGCAGGTTCGCGGACAGCGCGTCCCGCTGGAAGCGAGGGTTCGTGCGCCGCCAGTCGTCCTCGTCGAGGTCCTCGAACGTGCGCACCCGGCCGGCGAGGAAGCCCCGCCCGAGCGGCGAGTAGGCCACGAAGCCGATGCCCAGCTCGCGGACCGTCGGCAGGACCTCCGCCTCCACGTGGCGGGTCCACAGCGAGTACTCGGTCTGGAGCGCCGCGATCGGATGCACTTCGTGCGCACGCCGGATGGTCTCCGGAGCCGCCTCGGACAGGCCGAGGTGGCGCACCAAGCCGTCCTTCACGAGCTCGGCCATGGCGCCGACCGTCTCCTCGATCGGCACGTCGGGGTCCACGCGGTGCTGGTAGAAGAGGTCGATCGAGTCGATCCCGAGCCGGCGCAGGGAGCCCTCGCACGCCCGCCTGACGTTCTCCGGGCGGCCGTCCACGCTGCGGTCCGCGGGCGCATCCGGGTCGACGGCGAAGCCGAACTTGGTGGCCACCTCGTAGTCGTCCCGGCGGCCCTCGATGGCCCGGCCCACGAGCTCCTCGCCCGTGTGAGGCCCGTAGATCTCGGCCGTGTCGAGCAGCGTGACGCCGAGCTCGGCCGCCCGGTGGATGGCCGCGATCGACTCCTCCTCGTCTGTCTCGCCGTAGGCGAAGGTCATGCCCATGCATCCGAGCCCCTGGGCCGACACCTCGAGGCCGTCGCGTCCTAGCGTTCTCCTATTCATTACTGCGGTCGTTCCCGGAGCAGGGACGACCACTCACGCCCTATGTCGC
>Ga0075420_100001275_pt1 | contig 21303 bp, 21 predicted proteins | sample SoiMetdeltSBSDD4_FD_75296 | JGI IMG/M metagenome (GOLD analysis project Ga0075420, IMG submission 75296) | Bulk soil microbial communities from a Populus tree surrounding site in Tennessee, USA - Soil MetaG P. deltoides SBSDD4 | ecosystem: Environmental > Terrestrial > Soil > Tree plantation... | reverse complement strand
CCGGGCTCTTCGCGAACTCGATGCCGTTGGTCGCCGCCTGCACCGAGTTGTAGCCGACCTTCTTCGAGTAGCGCACAGCGTCGAGGAAGTACGGCGACATCGTCGGCTCGCCGCCCGAGAACTGGACGGACATCTGCCGGCGCGGCTTGATCGAAATCGCATTGTCGAGCATCGTCTGGATGTCTTCCCACGACAGCTCGTGCACGAAGCCGACCTGGTTCGCGTCCATGAAGCATGGATCGCACATCATGTTGCAGCGGTTCGTCAGGTCGATCGTCAGCACGGCGCCGCGGCCGTACTTGATCGTGCTGCTTCCGTGGTTGTGGAGCTTCTCGTCGGCGTGCGACCGGATGTCGCTGCCGGGGAATGCCTCCTCGAGGTGCTTGAAGAACGCCGGATCGATGGCCATGACGTCCTCGAAGTGCCCGTGCACCGGACAGTCTTTGACCATCAGAATCTTTCCGTCCCGCTCGACGATCTGGGCCTTGATCTCGCCGACCTTCTCGCTCAGGAGGATCTTGTAGTCGCGCTTGCCGTCCAGGATTTCCTGTCGGGCTTCGCGAACGCACACCGGGCACAGCGAGTCGGTCTCGCGCGGCCAGCCGAGCGGCGGCTTCACTTTCTGCCAGGACTTCTGCAGCGGGAGGTCCGACCACTTCGGCGTAAACGCATTCGCCGGCTTCAGACTGTTCAATGAGTCGAACACGGACCAGGCGCCCCTGGCGACGACCGTCAGCCCCTTCTCTACGTACTTAATAGGCTTGTGCATATTGTCGAGACTAACGGTTTTGGTAAGGGGAGGCGGTTAAAATCAGGCAAATTGGCCGGAAACGGGGGTGAACGGGCAATACCCGCCCCGTTCAGCGGCCAGACACAGGGGGGCGGTCGGGGGTCGCGGGAAGACGGGTGCCGGCCGCCGGCCGGAGGGTCGAGCGGAAGTGCCAGATCAGCCGGAAGCCCAGCAAGGTCGCGAGGATAGCGGCGTAGTACACCGGCTCGCCAATCACCACCTTGACCTTCCAGATGAAATGCAGGCAGGCGGCAAACGCGCTGAAGTAAACCAGACGGTGCAGCACCTGCCAGCGGCGGCCGAGCCGGCGAATCCATCCCTTTGTCGAAGTGATGGCGAGCGGCACCATCAGCAGAAAGGCCGCCATCCCGGCAGTGATGTATGGCCGCTTGACCAGGTCCGGCAGGATGTATTTGAACGCCAGGGCCTGGTCGAACACGATGTAGATCAGAAGGTGGACCGACGCGTAGAAGAACGCGAAGAGTCCGAACATCCGCCGGAACTGGATGATTCGATGCCATCCGGTTATCCGGCGAATGGGGGTGATTGCGAGGGTGACGAGCAGGAACCGCAGCGCCCAGATGCCCGTCGTGAGGGTGAGATCCTCGACCGGATTCGCGCTGAGCCGTTCCGTGAACGCTCGAAACACCAGCCACAGGAAGGGGCTCAGGGCCAGAACGAAGACGGCGGGCTTCAGTAGACGATTCATCACAAATTCGGATCGCATGTCGTGGTTCGTTGTTCGTTGCTCGTTGCTCGTTGCTCGTTGCTCGGCAAACGAACAGACGGTCAGTGACGTGACGAATCGTCCGGCAGCCTCGAATCAGGCCCTACGAGCTACGAGCTACGAACCACGAACCACGACTCAGTAGTACTTCTTCAAATCCATCCCCTCATACATCGAGACCACCTGATCGCCATACCCGTTGAACATCAGCGTCTCTCGATTTCTGAAGAGACCGGGCAGCCGGATCTCGCGGGCCTGGCTCCAGCGTGGGTGATCGACCGACGGGTTGACGTTCGAGTAGAAGCCGTATTCCCGCGGGTTCGCAATGCTCCACGCCGTGCCCGGCTGTCTATCTACGAAACGAATCCGCACGACGGATTTGATGCTCTTGAATCCGTACTTCCAGGGGACGACGAGCCGCATCGGCGCGCCGTTCTGATTCATGAGGGTCTTCCCGTACAGGCCCACGGCCATGATCGTCAGCGGGTGCATCGCCTCGTCCATCCGGAGGCCTTCCACGTAGGGCCATTCGAGGCTTCCCGTATTCTGACCGGGCATTTCCGACGGCCGCAAAAGCGTCGTGAACTCGACGAAGGTCGCCTTCGACGTGGGTTCGGCACGCTTGAGGATGCTGCTCAGCGGAATCCCGATCCAGGGAATCACCATCGACCAGGCTTCAACGCAGCGCAGGCGATACACGCGCTCTTCGAGCTGCAGGTCGCGGATCAGATCCTCCAGCAGGTACTCCGCTGGCTTGTTGCAATGCCCGTCGACCTTTACTTTCCACGGGCTCGTCTTCAATCGTCCGGCAAACCGCTGGGGATCGTCCTTGCCGCTGCCGAACTCATAGAAGTTGTTGTAGCTGGTGATTTGCTCGAACGTATTCAACTTCTCGTCCGTGGTCACGACACCGGGCTTAAAGCCGGTCAACGGGGTCTGGCCGGCGATCATCGGCGCGGCATCGGCAGACTCCAGGTCTTGGCTGCAGGCGGTGACGAGCGGGCCGGCAGCCGCCGCAACGGCGGCGCAACCAGCCAGACGTATGAATTCCCGTCGCTGCCGGTAAGTCTTTTCGTCAGTGATCTCCGACGATGGAATGTCCGGGGCGCGTTTGATCAACATGCGAACCTCTGGGTATTAGATGCTGCTGAACCCTGACGGATACGGAGCGAATGTAGCATGGCCAGCCGGACAGTTCCCGGCCTACCTCTTCTAGGTAAACACCGGCGGCCTCCCGCCACTTCCCTGCGTAATAGAATGCCCTAATGGCATCGTCTGGCCCGGCGGATTCGCGGTGGCCGAAGCTCTTGTCCCTCACGACCCACGAGTTTCGTACTCCGATGACGGTCGTGGCCGGATACATCAGGATGCTGTTGAAAGAGCGTGCCGGTCCAGTTCCGGACCAGCAGCGGAGGCTGCTCGAGGAAGCCGAAAAGTCGTGCGCTCGGCTGTCTGCGCTGCTCGGCGAGGTCAGCGAGCTCTCCGCACTCGAAGGGGGCACGGCGACCTTCAACCGGGCGTCGGTCGACCTCAACTCGCTGCTGTCGGAAGCCATCACGGGCCTGCCCGAGCTGCCGGATCGCGACGTGCGCGTGGAGCTCGACACGGACGAGGGATCAGCGACGCTGCAGGGAGATGCCACGCGCCTCCGGCTCGCGCTGTCGTCAGTCATCGCTGCGCTGCGCCGCGAGCTGATCACCAGCGATCGCCTGTGTGTTCATCAACGGATACGTCAGAACGGCGCGGATCGGATTGCCTGGATCGCCATCGCCGATCCGGATCGGGTGGGGGCGCTGTCGAGCGCGGCCGAGTCGAGCCTGACGACCTTCGACGAATGGCGCGGTGGCTGCGGGCTCAGCCTGCCGGTTGCGCGTCGAATCATCAACGCGCACGGCGGGACGATCTGGTCACCTGTAGAGGAATCGAAAGCAGGAGCGGTCATCGCGCTGCCGCGCGCGACCTGATCGTACGTCAGGCGGCGCGGCGCACCACCGACTCAAGACCGATCAAACGTTCTTTTTGCTCAAAGTCCCCTTTTCCTCGCAACGCGACTGTTGATGAGGTACAACTCTTGAATGCGCGGAGTATGCGCATGCACCTGTATCATTGATTCTCCGACTACTTCATTGCGAGCATCTTCCCCAGTTCTGAGAAGCAAGGACATAGATGAAAAAGCCCTACGTCGCTATCGTTGACGACGACGCGTCATTCGCGGCATACCTGCGGACGTTCCTCTCGCTGCGCGGGTACGAGGCGCGATGTTATACACGAGGCGACGAGGTGCTCGCTTCCATGAAACAAAACGAGGCACCCGATGTCGTGTTGCTTGACGTCATGATGCCGGGCCTGGACGGACTGGCGACGCTGCGCGCGCTCAAAGCGTCGCGTCCGGAAGCCCAGGTGATCATGCTCTCGGGCCGCAATCAGGCATCAACGATCGTTGAAGCGGTCAGGCTCGGCGCCGCCGACTACGTGGTCAAACCTGACGACCCGGAGGGCCTCGGCGAAATTGCGCTCGATGTCGCAATCAAGAACGCGATCGAAAAGAACCGGCTCGTCTCGGAGCTCAGCGAACTCCGCCAGCAACTCAGCGACGACGAAGACCGATCGGTCTGGGGCAACAGCGAGAAGATGCTGAGTATTGCTCAGGTGATCGAACAGGTGGCCGACAGCGACGTCACCGTGCTGCTCCGGGGCGAGAGCGGCGTCGGGAAAGAACTGGTGTCCCGCGCCATCCATCAACGCTCCACGCGGCGCAACCGGCCCTTCGTGAAGGTCAATTGCGCGGCATTGCCCGCCGAACTGCTGGAATCCGAGCTCTTCGGCCACGAGCGCGGGGCGTTCACCGGAGCGGCGACGACGCGCATCGGCAAATTCGAGCAGGCTGACACCGGGACCCTGATGCTCGACGAGATCGGCGAGATGAAGCCGGCCCTCCAGGCGAAGCTCCTGCACGTGCTGCAAGACGCGGAGTTCACCAAGCTCGGCAGCAACAAGCGCATTCAGGTCGACATTCGCGTGGTCGCGGCCACCAATCGTGACCTCGAGAAGATGATGCTCAGCGGGGACTTTCGCGAGGATCTCTACTATCGTCTCAAGGTCATCGAGGTGACGGTCCCCGCGCTGAGAGAGCGCCGGGATGAAATTCCTACGCTCACCGACTTCTTCGTCGCGCGCTACTCGCGCAAGTACAACCGGCCGGCGCGCCCTATTTCTGATGAGCTGCGGCAGCTGTACGCGCAGTATGAATGGCCGGGCAACATCCGCGAGCTCGAGAACATGATCAAGCGCGTGGTCATCCTGCAGGACGAGCAACTGGTCATTCGCGAGATTCAGCGCAACATGCAGCGTGCCGCGGCGATGGCCGTTCCTGTGGCATCACCGGTCGCCGCCACCGTCGGGGCCGGTATCGCCGTGTCCGCGGGAGTCGGCGCGATTGCGGCATCAGCGCCGGTCGCGTTCAGCCCGCCCGAACCGGAACCTGTTGAAGCCGTAGAACCGGAACCAATAGTGGACGAGACTGGCGGATCGCTCGCCGCGGTCGCCAAAGCTGCGGCGATGAAAGCGGAGCGCGCAGCCATCGAACAGACGCTTAAGCAAACGCATTGGAACCGTCGCAAGGCCGCGCAGATCCTCGGTGTGAGCTACAAGACGCTCCTCAACAAGATCAAAGAGTGCGCAATCACTCGCACCTGATCTCCGGTCGAGCTCCGACCTCCACAGCTCGACCGGTATAAGACAAGCTATCGCCAACTTGAGCAGCGCGCTACTCTTTCCTGCGCCCGCGATACGGCACACTAGTCCTTTCGGGCAATGTTTTTCCCAACCACACGAAAAGTTTTCTCTGGTGGCATCGAGATTGCTCGTTCCTGGGGGATAGTGTTTCACTTGGTTCCCGAGCTCGAGCGGAGACCCCACGATGAGCGATGGATCCGCGGACCCCGACTATAAGCAGATACGTCGCAAGCCTATCGGCGCGCTCCTCATGTCGAGCGAGCAGATGCGCGAGGTGAGCGATTTGGTCGATCGTGTCGCCGACACAGATGTCACTGTATTGATACGAGGTGAGAGCGGGACAGGGAAAGAACTCGTTGCGCGCGCCATCCATCGTTCGTCGCCTCGGCGCGACCGCACATTCGTCAAAGTGAATTGTGCCGCGCTGCCATCGGAGTTACTGGAGTCGGAACTCTTCGGTTTCGAGCGTGGCGCCTTCACTGGGGCGATTCAACGCAAGCCTGGCAAGTTCGAGTTCGCCAACCACGGTACGATGTTCCTCGACGAGATTAGCGAGCTGCAACAGAGCCTGCAGTCGAAGCTTCTGCAGGTCCTTCAGGACGGCGAGTTCGCCAGGCTCGGTGGACGCGACGACGTTCGCGTCGATGTCCGGGTGCTGGCAGCCACGAATCGCGACCTCGAACAGGCGGTGGCGGACGGCCAGTTCCGGGAGGACCTGTTCTTCCGTCTGAACGTGGTGTGCATCACGGTTCCGCCGTTGCGGCAACGGCGCGACGAAATCCCGGCGCTCACGGAGCTGTTTCTCCGCCACTACTGCGAACACTACAACAAGCCGCCGATGATGATGGCCACCGACACGCTGCGGCTGTTCGGTGAGCACGCTTGGCCCGGAAACGTCCGCGAGCTGGAGAACCTGGTGAAGCGAATGGTGGTACTGGGGACCGACGAGCCGATCCGGCGCGAGCTCGCCGAGTCGATTTCGGCGCGCACGCGCACGGTCGCTCCCTCCTCCGGCACACCGGCCGGTGCCCCCCCGCCGTCACGGTCTGTGAGTGCGCCCGTCGCTCAGGTCGGGCAGGAAGCGGCGGCCCGTGCACCATCGGCGCCGCTGCCGCCCAGCGGATCGTTGAAGGATATCGCCCGTCAGGCGGCGCGTGAAGCAGAGCGCGAGCTAATCTTCCGCACGCTTCAACAGACGCGCTGGAACCGTCGCGAGGCCGCTGAACTGTTGGGCATCAGCTACAAGGCTCTGCTCTACAAAATCAAGGAAGCGGAGATGGATCGAGCTTCCTGATGGCTGTGCATCCCTTTCTGGACGAGGACTCGCGGGTGCTGACGCCAGAGGCGTTCGATTTCGTTCTCAACAACGAGTTGAAACGCGCTATGCGGTCGCAGAACTATCTCACGTTGCTCCAGATCGAGGCGACCGAATCGATTCCCGACGGCGTCGGGCCAATCGAGCTGGCCCGGGAGCTGGCACGCGTCGTCAGCCGTGAAGTGCGCGAGACAGACCTGATCTCGCGCAACGACCGCGGGCTATTGTCGGTAGTGCTGCTGGATGCCGACCTGCCGAACTCGGTGCGCGTGCTCGAACGGCTGCTTGCGCGGTTCGAGCACTACGAATTCACGTCGGCGAGGGCCATAGCAGTCGGCGCAGCATGCTGCCCCACCCACGGCGCCGACGTCGAGTCGCTTCGGCGCGCAGCCGAGGTTCGGCCAATGACAACCCATCACGACGAGCGCGGAAGCGCCTCGAACGGTAAAGGGTGAACTCCGCTCTCAGTCACTGAGCAAGACAAACGATGTACGAGTTCTTCTACCACCTCCGCGAGCGTCCTTTCGCCCTCAATCCGGATTTCACGTCCTTGAATTCGAACCAAGTCCATCGCCAGGGAGGGGAGACCGCCACCTACATCAACGGCCGGCTCGAGCACGCCGCGATCGGCGATCCGATACGCTTTCCGGCCGACGCCGCAGAACTCGTTCACAGGTTGAGCGGTGGAATTCCGCGCGTCATCAATATCATCTGCGATGCCGTGCTGGTATTCGGCTACGCTGAGGACAGGCGGACGATCGACCGTGCGCTCGTGCAGGATGTCGTGCACGAACTGGTGGCGACTGGCGTGCTGCGTCAAGAACAAACTGCCGTAGCGGACCAGGCGCATGCCTCGACGTCGCCATCGCGAGACGAACTCGAGCTCGTCACCGAACCCGGCACGCCGCCGCTCATCGCCGCGGTCCACGCAAGGCGTCCTCCCCCGGCTCCAAGTCCGGTGGCCAAGCCAGACCGACGCGCGGGCGAACGGGAGCTTGCGGAGGCTACTCAACTGCTGAACGCGCGCGAAGCAGAGTTGCTTCGCCAACGTAACGAGCTGGTCCAACGCCGGAATGCCCTGTCGACCCGCGAAGCCGCCCTCGCCCGGCGCGAGCGGCAAATCGCCGAGCAACGTCGTATCATGAATGAGGAATACCGCCTGCTCCGACGAGCGGAAGCAAGGCCCGCGAGCGTCGATCAACGAGGACTTGATGAACCAGACTGCGGAGACACTGCTGAATCGCATCAGGCGCCGTGAGGCGCGAGCCGGCGTTGTCGGACTCGGTTATGTCGGGTTGCCCCTAGCCGTCGAGTTGGCGAAAGCCGGTTTTCGCACCACTGGAATCGATCTCGACCACCGGAAGATTCAGGCCATCAGTCAAGGACAGTCGTACATCCCTGATGTGTCCACCGACGACCTTCGGTCGCTGCGGCAGTCAAAGGCCCTCGATGCGACCACGGATTTCTCGGTCGTCCGGGAACTGGACACGATCAACATCTGTGTACCGACACCTCTTCGCAAGACGAAAGACCCCGACATGTCCTATATCGTGTCGGCGGTGGAATCGATCGCCGCACACCTGCATCCGGGTTTGCTCATCTGCCTAGAATCTACGACATACCCCGGAACGACCGACGAGGTCGTCCAGCCGCTGCTCGAAGCGACAGGACTCAAGGCTGGAATTGACTTCTTCCTGGCGTTCTCGCCGGAACGAGTCGATCCAGGCAACCCGACTTTTCAGACGCATAACGTCCCGAAGGTCGTTGGCGGACTGACTCCGGCCTGCTCGGCCCTTGCGGCGGCTCTGTATTCGACCGCGATCGAATCAATCGTACAGGTCAGCTCCACGCGAGTTGCGGAGATGGTGAAGCTGCTCGAGAATACTTTTCGCGCGGTGAACATCGGATTGGTGAACGAGCTCGCCCTGATGTGCGATCGAATGAACATCGACGTGTGGGAGGTCGTGGAAGCCGCAGAGACGAAACCGTTCGGCTTCATGGCCTTTTACCCGGGCCCAGGGCTCGGTGGTCATTGCATCCCCATCGATCCGTTCTACCTGTCGTGGAAGGCCAAGCAGAGCGGGTTCGACCCGCGATTCATCGAACTAGCCGGACACATCAACGCTTCTATGCCGCACTACGTCGTCGAAAAAGTCGCCGACGCGCTCAACACGAAGCGCAAGGCCATCAACGGCGCGAATATCCTCGTCGCGGGGGTCGCCTATAAGCGAGACATCGACGACATGCGCGAATCGCCGGCCCTTGACGTCTTGGGACTTCTCGACGGCAAGGGCGCGACCGTTTCGTACGCGGATCCGTTCGTGCCTGAGATCACAGCGCGGGATTGGTCCGGCAGGCGCGACTTGAAGGGCGTGAGCGCCGCTCGCGGATCCCTTGGCCAGTACGACTGCATCGTAATCATCACCGACCACAAGTCCTTCGACTATGACGCGATGGTTGCCGAGGCCAGTCTCATCGTGGACACGCGCAACGCGATCAAAAAGCCGGCGCCTCACGTTTTCAAGCTCGGCGCGCCACGGCCTGAAGAGATCGTATCACTCGCGTAGTGGCGCGATCCTTCTCAGCGTCGACGCGCCACTAGGGTCATGAGCGACGGGCCAAACGGTCCCGCGCCCGTGACGGTCACGCTGCTCGTCTGCACGCGCAACCGCAGCCGGGATCTTCGCGACTTGCTTGAGACTGCGCTCGCACAGGAGGCAGACGACTCGTACTCGTACGAGGTTTTGATCGTTGACAATAACTCCAATGACGACACGCGACGGGTTGTCGAGACGATGATGATGACCGGTCATCCCAACCTGCGCTATCTCTTCCAGGAATGTCCGAAGTCCGACGCCTTGAACGCAGGACTGGAAGCGGCCCGCGGCGTGATCGTCAGCGTGGTCGAGGATGACTGTCTGCTGAAATCGGACTGGGTCAAGAAGCTCGTCGTGGCGTTTCGCGAGCATCCGGACGTGTCAGTCATCGGATCGAAAGTACTTCCGATATGGCAGGGCACGGTGCCTTCCTGGCTGAGTCGCGAACACTGGTCAGCGCTGGCGCTTACCGACTACGGCGACACGCCTTTCCCGGTCGACGCGCAACACAAGGCAAGGTTGCTGTACTGCTCGATCCTGCGGGTGGATGCACAGGCCGTTGGTGGCTTCCGATCGGTCTCGAACGTCTCCGGTGAGCCGATCGGCGGCGTCGACGATGTGGAGATCCTCGAACGGCTCTGGCTGGCCGGTAAGAGAGGCCTCTACCTGCCGGCGCTCGTGATGCGCCACAAGGTGAACGCTGGCCGGCTGACAAAGAGCTATCACAGGCGCTGGCACGCGGGACACGGCCGGTTCTACGCGGTCATGCGGGATGCAAACTTCGAGCAGTCGGGGGTGCGACTCTTCGATGCTCCCGCGCACGTCTACAGACAGACTGGGCGCGCGGCTCTTGGCTGGATGAAGTCCTGGATGAGACGGGAGCCCGATCTCGCATTCATGTGCGAGACGCAGCTCCGATTCTGTCTCGGTTTCCTGCGGGAGCGGCGACGAGACTTCAAGGCCCGTGGCGGTCGTGTCTCGGGAGGCGAGTTGGCGAGCTTCGTCCACACGCTGTTGAGTGGAGGACGCCGTAACCCCTGACGAAGCGGCCTCGGGTCATCAGGTATTCGACGGAGTGAAAGAAACGACATGAATGTTTCGGTTTTTGGCCTCGGGTACGTGGGAAGTGTGTCCGCTGCGTGCTTTGCCGCTGACGGCCACACCGTGGTCGGCGTCGATGTCAACGCCGACAAGGTCGCCAGCATCAGCGAGGGTCGCAGCCCGATCGTGGAAAAGGGCCTTGGCGACCTGATCGCCCAGGGCGCGGCGACCGGCTCGCTCCGCGCCACGCGTGATACCGGCGAGGCTGTCAACGCCACCGACCTCTCCCTCATCTGCGTGGGAACGCCGAGCCGGCGCAATGGAAGCCTGGACCTGACCTACCTCGAGCGCGTCTGCGAGGAGATCGGACACGCCCTGAGACAAAAGGTCGACTATCACGTCGTCGTCGTGCGCAGCACCGTGCTGCCAGGCACGACCCACTCCGTGGTCATTCCAGCACTGGAGCGATCGTCTGGAAAACACAATGGAACCGGATTCGGCGTCGCGGTGAATCCGGAGTTCCTGCGTGAAGGTACCGCCATTCACGACTTCCGCCATCCGCCGATGACGCTTGTCGGCCACAACCAGGCGTCGGACGGCAGCCGCACGGAAGCGCTGTACGCGAAAGTCGAGGCTCCGCTGGTGAGAACGGCGATCCGCACGGCGGAGATGATCAAATACGCCAGCAACACGTGGCACGCCTTGAAGGTCTGCTTCGCCAACGAAGTGGGCAATCTGTGCAAGCGGCTGGAGATCGACAGTCACGAGGTGATGGACATCTTCTGTCGCGACGAGAAGCTCAATCTCTCGTCGTACTATATGAAGCCGGGATTTGCATTTGGCGGGTCATGCCTCCCGAAAGATGTCCGCGCAATGCAGTATCGCGCCAAGGAGGTCGACCTGGAGATGCCGGTCGTCCAGGCAATCCTGGGGAGCAACAACCTCCAGATTCAGCATGCGCTCGACCAGATCATCGAAACCGGCTGCAAGCGCGTCGGTCTTCTCGGTTTCAGCTTCAAGGCGGGTACCGACGACCTGCGGGAGAGCCCGCTGGTCATCCTCGCCGAGGCCCTGCTCGGCAAGGGCTATCAGCTTCGTATCTACGATCGGAACGTCTCGATCGCCCGGCTGGTCGGCGCGAATCGCGAGTACATCACGCAGCAAATCCCTCACCTCTCGTCGTTGCTGTGCGATTCGGTACAGGAGGTCATCGACGCATCCGACGTGCTCGTCGTCGGTAACGCGGCGCCCGAGTTCGCAGAGGCGCTGCGTGGGACGCGGCCGGATCAGACGGTCATCGATCTCGTGCGCGTGAAGATCGATCGCAACCAGATTCCCGCCCGATACCAGGGAATCTGCTGGTGACCCGACGCTGAATCAGGTGTTTGCCGGGAGCGGCGGCAGCGAGAGAAATCTCGTCATCTCGCGCCAGATGTAGTCAAGGCTGGTCAGCAGCTGATGGTCATCGTCCAGGAGGTGAAGCTCGACGTTCGCTCGCGCCGAGGACCACCGCTCGGCGGTTGCTGGATCCACCGCGCTGTCGCGGGTGCCTTGAAACACCTGCACGGGCACGTCGACCCTGGCGTTCATCGCGTCATAGCTCCTGGCATCGGCGTACAGTTCGTAGTGGACCGGCATGACCCGCCCGTAGCCGTAGTGGAACACATCGAGGCGATCGGTCTTCTTCCACTCCTCCAGACCACGGTCGCCGAGCGTGCGCATGCGGTTGCCGCCAAAATCCAGCGCCGGAGCCAGCAGCACGAGCCGATCCACGAGCCCTGGCCGCTGCACGGCGACGTGCACGGCGACGAAGGCTCCGAGGCTCGAACCGATGAGCACTACGGGATCCGGCTGACGTCGATCGATCTCGCGCCCCACCTGATTCACCATTCGCGTGATCGTCAACGTGCTGAAATCAGGTTCGTTGAAGTCCGGTGTCTCGAGCGAGATTCCGCTGGCAGCCAGCTTCGAAGAGAAAAATGCGGCCTTCGAGGACCGCGTCGAGGAGGCGAAGCCGTGGAGGTAGAAAACCCGCATCACAGCATGACCGTACAACCCGGACGGCAGCGGCACATGATCGAGCCTTCACCGTCCGTCGAATAGTCGTAGGTCAGCTCCTCGCCCTTGCGGATGTTCCTGGCGGCGCGGATCCAGATCGTGTCGCCGATGACCTGCGTATAGCAGTTCGGCTCGCAGGCGTGATTGACATAGCGTGCGATGTTGCCGCCAACGCCGGCGTCACGGACATAGAGCCGGTTCAGCTTGAAGCACCAGATGTGACCCTTTTTCAGGTAACTCCGCTCGCGGCGCAGGCTTTCGCGGTTGGTGATCTTCTCACCCGCGTAATGAATGATGCGTGTGTTTTTCGTGATGGGTTGGGTCGCAAACACGCCCCAACCCTGGATGGGGGAACGACGCTTCTCGATCATCCGATAGAGATTACCAGTAGCGGACCCGGCCGGTGTCGACGTGAACGAAATCCGAGCTCGGGTAATAGCCAACGCCACCCAGCTTCAGGGACATCGCTGCCGCGTGAAGATGCGCCAGCTTGACACCCGGCATGCGGATGTCGATTGCCTTCCCGATCATGTGCAGGCTGCCCGACGCTACGCCCGTGTGGGACCCGCCGCGCGTGCGCAGCATCGAGTTCGTTTGCGGGGAGCGATACCCGGAGATGACGTGATACGGCTGATCGGTGTGCAGCACGCCGCCAAGCTCGTACAGAAGGTCGAGCAAGTTCGGATCGATCGGCCTGATTTCGTTGGCGCGGAAGTCGCGCAGGATGAAATTCACCTGCTCGAGCACGTTCGGTTGATAGACACCACCGCAGCAGTACGACGCCTGGAGGCGTTCGCCAGTGTGCGTATTGAAGAATGAGAGCACGCGCTCTGGAGCACCCGGCTTCGCAACGGGTGCCGCGAGTGCCTTCGCGGGAAGCACCGACGCCGCAGCAGCCACGGCGCCGAGTCCCAGGAACCGGCGCCGGCTCAAACCTTGATCTTCCCTACCCTGGCTCATGCAGTCAGGCCTCCCCAGCTGAGGATTTCCATCAACCTCGGCGGAACCGAGTATGTTTTTGGGCGCACTTCTATTGAAACACAGACCCCGGCATCCGGCAAGCTGGTGCGTCATCCGTAACCACATCTATTGATTGAACTTAACTCGTGAATTGAAATTCCTGCACTTTGTCGCAACCATCCGGTCCATTGGATTCGTCTAAGCCGCAGACCGGAGGAGGTCCCTCATGCGTTCAGCTCGTGTCACAGCCGCCGCCATAGCGATTTCCGCAGCGTTGATCGTCGGGCTGACGCCAGCGGCCGCGTCAGCGCAGGCATCAGCCCCGTTCGAATGGCGCGGGATGGTGCTCCAGGGCAACACCATTGAAATCAAGGGCGTCAACGGTGACGTGACGGCAGAGCCGGGTAGCGGTGGCGAGGTCGAAGTCCGCGCCATCCGCCGAGGGCGCAAGAACAACCCCGAGGACGTACAGATTGAGGTTGTGCAGCACGGCGAGGGCGTCACGATCTGCGCCGTCTACCCGAGCACAGACGGGAGGCCGAACGAATGTAAGCCGGGTGAAGGCGGACGGATGAACGTCCAGAACAACGACGTGTCCGTGACCTTCACAGTCAGTGTCCCGGCGGGTGTCCGGTTCGCTGGCAAGACCGTCAACGGCGACATCGAAGCCAAGATGCTGGCCGGTGCTGTATCACTGGCGACGGTCAACGGCTCCGTCAATTTCTCGACGTCGTCCTACGGCGACGCGACAACGGTGAACGGTTCGATTACCGGCGCACTTGGCAACAGCGCGTGGTCGGGCGATCTCAATTTCTCGACCGTCAACGGTAGCATTACGCTGGACCTGCCGAGCGACGTCAGCACCGATCTTCGCGCCACGACAGTCAACGGCGAGATCACCACCGACTTCCCCATCACCGTTGCCGGCCGCGTCAACCGTCGATCGTTGAACGGCACGATCGGTGGAGGCGGGCGCACCCTCGAACTGGAAACTGTGAACGGGAGCGTAAAGCTGCGGCGCCGATGATGATGATATAGTCGACGGATGGAAGGAATTTTCACAGCGTGGGGGCGGATCCTCAAGGGATACCGTCCCGCGCTGTCGGTCGAGATCACTCGCGAATGCCCGCTCCGCTGCCCTGGATGCTACGCCTACAACGACGAACATCTTGGCGGCGATGTCACCCTCCGGCAGGTCAGTGACTTCAAAGGCGATGAGCTCGTATCGCGATTCTTCAAGCTCGTCGACGACCATCGGCCGCTGCACGTCTCGATCGTCGGAGGCGAACCGCTCGTCCGCTATCGCGAGCTGAATCAGATTCTGCCGCGACTCGCCGAAAAGGGCATCTACACGCAGCTGGTCACCAGCGCGGTGCGCACCATCCCGCAGGAGTGGGCGTCCATTCCGCGGCTGCAGATCGTCGTCTCGATCGATGGCCTGCAGCCCGAGCACGACGTGCGCCGTACGCCTGCCACCTACGACCGCATCCTGAAACACATCAAAGGACACCAGATCACCGTCCACTGCACGGTCACGCGCCAGCAGGTATGCCGCGACGGGTACCTCGATGAGTTCATACGGATCTGGTCGGAGAATCCCGACACGCGCCAGATCTGGGTCAGCCTGTACACGCCGCAGATCGGCGAGGTATCGGAAGAGATGTTGACTCAGGCCGACAGAGAACGCGTCGTCGCCGCACTGATGCACCTTCGACGGCTCTATCCGAAGCTGCGCATGCCCGAGGGCATGATCCGGGTGTACGCGAACCCGCCGCAGAATCCCGATGAGTGCATCTTCGCGAAGACCACGACGTGCATCTCGGCCGACTTCGAACACAAGATCTCACCATGCCAGTTCGGGGGCAACCCCGACTGCGAGAACTGTGGCTGCATCGCCTCGGCCGGGCTCGGCGCCGTCGGCCGTCACCGGCTGCCGGGCGGGCTTCGCGTCGGCGCGATCTTCGAACAGTCCGTGCGTATCGGAGAGGGCGTGCGGCGCATGCGGCTGGGTTCTGCACTCTGATTTATGGCCAACGTCGCTTCGTTCGACATCACCTCCGGCGTCGACCTTCAGGAAGTCGACAACGCGGTGAACCAGGCGCGCAAGGAAGTTGCACAACGCTACGACTTCAAGGGATCGCGCGCAGCCATCGACTTCAGCCGGACCGAGAACAACATCACGCTCACGGCCGATGACGAGTTCAAGATGACCGCGTTGTGGGAGATCCTCCAGGGCCGTCTCGTGCGACGCGGCGTGCCGACGAAGAACCTGACGCCTGGAGAGCTCGAACGCGCCGCCAACGACACGGTGCGCCGCGTCATCACCCTCCAGCAGGGAATCCCCACCGAGGCCGCGAGGGACATCGTCAAGTTTCTGAAGGACAACAAGCTCAAGAAGGTCCAGGCGGCCATCCAGTCGGATCAGGTTCGCGTCTCCTCCGCCTCGAAAGACGACCTCCAGGAAGCCATCCGGCTCCTCCGCGAGCACGACTTCGGCGTGTCGCTGCAGTTCGGAAACTACCGGGGATGACCATCCTGGCCGGCCGCCTCGCTCGTCAATGGCTGCGCGTAGCCCTGGCGACGGTGGCAATGGTGGCACTGGAGAGCGGGTCGAGTGCTCTTGACGCCTGGCCAGTCCAGAACAGCCAGAATCGCGATGCGGCGCAGGTGGCCGACTTCCAGAAACGGGTCAAGGAATATGCGGACCTGCGTGAGAAACTCAAACAGACCCTGCCGACGCTGGCGGAGCAGGCGCCCCCCGAAGACATCCAGCAGCATCAGCGCGCGCTGGAACGGTTGATCGCCCGGGCGCGCGCAGCCGCGAAGCGCGGCGACATCTTTACACAGCCGATCAGGGCGTATTTCAGGCGGCAACTCTCTCGCGTCTTCTCAGGACCAGACGGCGCGCGCTCGCGACGGACGATCATGGACGAGAATCCACGCACGATTCGCCTGCGGGTCAACAGCCGCTACCCGGACGGCTCCGTGCTGACGAACATGCCGCCACAACTGCTGCTTCTGCTTCCGGCCCTGCCACCCCAGCTCGAGTACCGCTTTGTCGGCGAGGACCTCGTGCTGCTCGATCTCGAGTCAGCGATGGTCGTCGACTACATCGACGAAGCCATCGACAGTTAACCGCGGGATAATGCGCGCGGGCCGCCGAATCGCACCGAGTTTCGTCGTCGTCGCCCTGGTCCTGGGGTATGCCGTCGGCACCGCCGGCGGCCTCCTGCCGGACCGCGCGGACGCGCCGCAGGCGCCACAGCCGTCGGCACAAACAGCGACAGTCGCACTTCCCAACCGCGACGGCTCGCTGAAATTCGCCGTCCTCGGCGACTGGGGCAACGGCTCGCGGCAGCAGATCGAGCTCGCCGGGCAGATGAGCAAGCTGCGCGAGCGCTTTCCGTTCGAACTGGTGATCACGGTCGGCGACAACATCTACGGCAGCAACAACGCGCAGAGCCTTCGCCGTCGATTCGAAGAGGTGTACAAGGATCTGATCACCGCTGACGTGAAATTCTACGCATCGCTCGGGAACCACGACGACCGCGAGCTGCAGCGGCGCTATACGTTGTTCAACATGGACGGCAAGTTCTATTACACGTTCAAGGCGCCGCGACAGGACGTCCGCTTCTTCGCGATCGAAAGCTCGTACCTCGACGTCGCGCACATCGGGTGGATCCAGAAAGTACTGCAGGAGTCCGGCGAGAAGTGGAAGATTCCCTACTTCCACCACCCGCTCTATTCATCCGGCAGGCGGCACGGTTCGCAGGACCAGATTCGTACCATTCTCGAACCACTTTTCATCAAGTACAACATCAGCGTCGCATTCGCCGGCCACGATCATTTCTACGAACGCACCAAGCCGCAGAACGGTATCGTGCATTTCGTCGTAGGCTCGGGTGGTCAGCTCAGGCGGGGGAATATCGAGCTGAGATCGCCGTTGACTGCCAAGGGGTTCGATACGGATCAGGCATTTCTGGCCGTCGAGATCGATGGTGACGAGCTGTTCTTCAACGCCATCGCGAGATCCGGGCAGATCGTGGACTCGGGCGTCATCCAGCGCCGGCAACCGCCACAGTAGGTACGTCGGACTTCGCTTTCACCTTTTCTTTCGCCTTCTCCTTGTCTTTGTCCTTTTCCTTGTCTTTTTCCTTCTCGGGGGCGGCCTTGGGCGGAGCGGCGTGCGCCCAGTCGGTCTCGAAGACCGCCTGGATCTTCTTCGCGACACGCGTGTCGTTGATGATCACGCCGACCTCGCGCCGTCCATCGAGCTCCAGCTTACGGAGGCTCTGGCTGCCGATGAAAGCGCTCGTGCCATCACGCACCATCGCCCGCACGTGCAGCCGCAGATCGGGAAGCTTGCGCGCCTCGACGCCGGTCAGCGTCTTCTCGATCTTGCCGATAACGCGTATCTCGACTCCGGCGCGAATGCGGTCCTGGAGAACCCGCTGCACGAGGTTGTCGCTGACCTTATCGTCGTAGATCAGCAGCTGCTTCTTCGTGCCGCGGACGAACGCCGTCAGCAGCTCGCGCGAGGTCTCGGGGCTGACGACCAGGCGGTTGTGGATTGGCGAATACGGCTGGCGGGTGCGATCGGCCTCGAACAGCGCGCAGGCCTCTCTGACCAGTTTCCGGTCGCGCGTCGCGATGCCGAAGCTGCGGCTCTTCTCGATGTCGAGCTTCGTGTAGTTGAACCCGAACACGTGCAACGTGTCGTCGACGAGCATCAGCTTGCCGTGATAGCGCGGCAAGTCGTCGGCCGTCCGCGCCACGGTGATCCCGCCCTGCAGCAGCCGCAGCTCGAGCTTGCGAAGGTTCTTCTCGCCTCCGCGATTCGTGTGCGCGATCAACGCCCGGATCACGACGCCACGCGCCACCGCCGCTTGCAGCGCCTTCTCGATCTCGGGGCGGTCGAAGCGGAAGACGACGATATCGATCGACTTCTTCGCCCGGCGTACGGCCTTCAACAGCGGCGTCACGCCATCGTCCGGCTGGATGATCAGCTTCACCTCGGCAACCCTGGTCCCTTCTACTTCTTCTTCTCGTTCTTGTCGGCCCACTCCACCGCCAGATGACCCTCGGGGTCGAGACGCAGAATGGCGTTCGACACGCGATCCGTGGGCACCTCGAGCGGCAGCTGGACGTCGTAGCACACCTCGTCGTCGGAGGAGCTGCGCAGTTCGAACTCGCTCTTGTATCGCGCGAGGATACGCTCGATCTTCGGTCTGATCGCGTCGGTGTCCTTCCCCGCCTTGATCTTCAAGGTGAAGCGCTTTCGGGTTTTTGGCTCGAACGACTCGATCACCCAGAGCGCGGCACCCATGAAACCGGTGGCAAAGGCGGTCAGCGCGTACAGACCAACGCCTGAAGCCAGGCCGACGGCGAGCGCGCATAACATGACAACGGCGTCTTTCGGGTCGTCGATCTTCGATCGGTACCGAATGAGGCTCGCGACACCGACGATGCCAAACGCGCGCGCCAGGCTTGCACCCACGACGAGCATGATCAGCGCACCGACGACGGCCAGCATGATCTGAGTCTGGACGACCGCCGGACTGCGTGGCGGCGTGCCCCTGCGCTTGGGACGCAGCGCCAGAGCCGCCCCGAGCGCCGCGGCCAGCGGCAGCCGGATCATGGCATCGTCGATTTCGTGGAGCGGGTGCGGACCGTGCGGGCTGCGATTCGACGCCGGTTGTTCCTGCGGCTGTTGCGGGAGGGTCTCCTGGGCCACGAGCACGGCCGGCCCCACAGTCAGCACGAACATCCACACGAGCGCCACCAAGAGCGCGCGGCGCCCCCCGGAGCGAATCGATGTGCTCATGTCAGTGATCAATCCTTCAGCGCGAGGCCTTCGGCGATCTTCTGCTCGAGTCGCCGGATAAAGCGATCAGCCAGCTCTTTCGAATAGCCGCCGGCGCGAAAGGCGTCCTGCCATTGCGCGTCAGTCAGCGCGTCGAGGCGAGTACAAATCCACCGGACATCAGCTGGACGGATATCGTCCAGAAGCGAGTCGTGCCGGCCGCGCCAATCGAGCTTCACACGGCCGTTCACCGCACCTTTGATGAACGGGGTCTTCTCGAACACCTCGATATCACCGCGCGGGGCGCTGAAGACGCCGGTCCGCCCGAAGGTATGTCCGAGGTCGCGCGATACGTACCAGCGGCTTGCGCCCTCGAACGCCTCCCTGAGCTGATAGAGCGCGTTGTTGTCGTCCTTGAGGTCGGAGTTGCCGAGCATGGCCTGCAGCACAATCAGCCCCTTCAGCTGGACGGTGCCGACGAAAGGATTCTGGAAATACGACCACGTGCCCACATCGTCGAGGCCGTGGAGATTCGGTGTCTTCTCGCGGAACCGCGCCGGCTGCTGCGGGTTCGCGACAGGAGCCTTGTCGGCCGACCACTTCGCGACGTAATAGGTCGGCGGCTGGTGGTAGCCGATTCCCCAATGAATCCGTGACGCCACGACCTCCGTCGAGGCTTCGGGAGGAAATTTCGCGCTCCACTCACGTTTGTCGGGGCCGACGATGTCGTACCCCTTGCTGAAGCCGCTCGTTTTGACCGCGGCAACCAGAAAGGGCGCGGACGGATCGGGAGCGAGACGCTTGCCGCCGACTCCCCAGAAGAGATCCCTGCCACCGTCTGGAGCTCGCCACAGCTGGGCCAGTTCCTCCGAGGTTGGCGGACGCGGGATTGTCGAACGGATTGCAGGAGAGCAGGCGGTCGCCAGCCCGACTGTGATGACGAGCATCCAGATAGATGTTGAGCTTTTGCCCCGGTGTGTAAGTTGACGCCACATCGACACGGTCATACTCCTCTTGATGCGTCGGTTCAGCCGACGACGAGGGTCCCGTGGTCGTTTTGTGCAAGGCACGCGCCAGAGCTCAGCAGGGACTGGGCCTGGCTCAGCCTGAGGGAGTGGACGAGGTTGGGCGATCAGCGGAAATCGTGCGACTGGGGATCCGGGGCAGGTTCGGCACCAATGAGCGGAAGCACGCGATCGGCTTTGACGGATGTCACCCCTTCCTGAATCTGCAGCGTGCCCTCGACGAGCAGATATGGCTCGCCGACGATCGTGGTCCGCTGCTCGCTGAACAGATCGGGCTGCACGATGATGTTGGCGATGCCGGTTTCATCCTCGAGCGTGAGAAATACGAATCCCTTGGCCGTTCCAGGCCGCTGACGCGTGATCACTGCCCCGGCAACCCGCACGCGCCGCCCATGACGGGCCAGCGGCAGGTCACGCGCGCGGAGCACGCCACGCAGCGCCAGTTCCTGACGGCGCAGCGCCATGGGGTGCGGACCGATCGTCAAGCTCGTGCCCGCGTAATCAGCCATGACACGCTCGGAGGGGGTCATGGGGCGGAGGGGGGATGGAGTCGTGGTCCGTAGTTCGTAATTCGTGGTCCGTGGCTCGTCCCTCAAAACGCGGGACGCCCCTGAGGCTGTCGAAGGGGCGGAGTTCCCAGGCCGCGCATCATCCTCGGCGAACAGCTCGCCGGACGGACGGACGGCGCGCTCGATCTGCCACAACGCACTGCGGCGATCGTATCCGAGAGAATTCAACGCACCGATCTCCGCCAGCGTGGCAACCTCGTCGCGGCGCAAACCGCATTTTTTGATGAGATCTTCGATTGATTCATACCGTGGTCCGTGGTCCGTGGTTCGTGGTTCGACTGGAGCTGAATCGAGGGACATGGCCACGTCTGACGGTCGATCAGTCCACTCGTATGCGCAGACGTTGCAGAAAAACCCGGGCGTTTGAGTTGCTTCGATCATAGACCGATCGTCGCACCCGCATTTCGGACATCGTCCATCATCAGCCGCGAATGTTGGACTTCGAGTGATCAGTTCGGAAGCGTCCGACGAGCCACGAACCACGGACCACGAACCACGGCAAGCGACATTTTTACCGACTTCCTGTCTGAGTCCATTCACATACATCAGCCCCAGGCGCACGCGGCCATCGGGCTCGACACGGCACTCCCAATCGGACACCTGCACGTCGATCGGCGCGAAGCGCACGCCATGCCGCTGGGCGTCCTTGACCAGCGTGGCCGGATGGTAGAACCCCATCGGCT
>Ga0075420_100001274_pt1 | contig 21309 bp, 12 predicted proteins | sample SoiMetdeltSBSDD4_FD_75296 | JGI IMG/M metagenome (GOLD analysis project Ga0075420, IMG submission 75296) | Bulk soil microbial communities from a Populus tree surrounding site in Tennessee, USA - Soil MetaG P. deltoides SBSDD4 | ecosystem: Environmental > Terrestrial > Soil > Tree plantation... | reverse complement strand
ATGGTGAAGCCGTTCTCGTACGACGTGCCGGTCAACAGCTTCGGCTCGATCGAAGAGATCTGGGACGCCGACGGCAAGATGCTCGCGAAGGTGGTCGATCGTCCGATCAACCTGGGCGTGCAGGACGACACGCAGCCGCCGGCCGATCCGCCTGCACAGGGAGGCGGTGGCCGCGGCGGGCAGAACCAGCAGGGCAAGCGCGAGCTGGCGTGGCGTGCGGATGGCCAGGGGTTGACGTTCCTCGAGCAGGAACCAGCGCCGGCCGGAGCGGGCCGCGGGGCGCGCGGACAGGACCGTGGCGGTCTGGCCGCTGACGATCAGCCGGCGGAAGGCGGCCGCGGACAGCGCGCACCGGAGCGCAAGGATCGCCTCTATCAGTGGACCGCGCCGTTCGACGAGGCCAGCAAGAAGGTCATCTACGAGAACAGCACGCGGATGACAGGCCACCGCTACTCGCCCGACATGAAGATGATGTTCGCGAGCGAGCGTCAGGGTCAGAACTCGATCGAGTTCGCGGTCGCACTCGATCAGCCCGCACAAAAGTACACGCTGGCGCGCTATCGCGCCGAGGATGTGTATGCGAATCCCGGATCGCTCATCTCGACGCGTGACACGGTTGCCGGCGGCGGGCGTGGCGGCGGCGGTGGCGGCGGACGCGGCGGCGCGCCTGGCGGCGGCGGTCAGGTGATGCTGTCGGCCGACGGCAGCAGCGTCTACTTCGCCGGCACGACGTACGACCGCAATCCGAACGAGGTCGCCCCGAAGAGCTTCATCGACAAGATTGCGATCAAGACGGGCGAGAAGCAGCGCATCTACGAGGGCGACAACAACGGCGTGTTCGAGCGCGTGTCGACCGTGCTCGACATCAACACCGGCCGCTATATCGTGTCGCGGGAAAGCCCGACGGAGGTGCCGCAGCAGTATCTCGTGCAGAACGGCCAGCGCACCCAGCTGACCCAGAATCAGGACTACACGCCCGATATCACGCGGGCGCCGACCGAGCGCTTCGTCGTGACACGGCCCGACGGGTTCAAGTTCCGTGTCACCGTGACGCTGCCGCAGAACTACCAGAAGGGCACGCGTCTGCCGGCGCTGTTCTGGTTCTACCCCCGCGAGTTCCAGGATCAGGAGTCGTACGACCGTCCCGACCGGACGTTCAACAAGAACAGCTTCCCGAACTTCGGGTTGCGGTCGATGGAGTTCTTCGTCCGCATGGGCTACGCGATTGTCGAGCCCGACTCGCCGATCGTCGGCCCGGCCGGGCAGATGAACAACAATTACGTCCACGACCTGCGCAACAATCTGGCGGCCGTGATCGACGAACTCGATCGCCGTGGTCTGGCCGACAGGAACAAGCTGGCCATCGGCGGTCACAGCTACGGCGCCTTTTCGACGGTGAACGCGATGGTTCACACGCCGTTCTTCAAGGCCGGGATTGCGGGCGACGGCGCCTACAACCGGACGCTCACGCCCATCGGCTTCCAGAGCGAGCGTCGAGACCTGTGGGAAGCGCCGAACGTCTACCTGGGAATGTCGCCGTTCCTCTACGCGAACAACCTGACCGGCGCGCTGCTGATGTATCACGGCCTGGCCGATCAGAACGTCGGCACAGATCCCATCAACTCGATTCGCCTCTATCACGCGCTGAACGGCCTCGGGAAAACATCAGCGTTGTATCTATATCCGCTCGAGGACCACGGTCCGGCGTCGAAGGAGACGCTCCTCGACCTCTGGGCCCGCTGGGCCGCGTGGCTGGACAAGTACGTGAAGAACGGCGACAAAACCGACAAAAAGATCACGACCGAGCAGGCCGCGCGCTGACCGGCTGGTCGGACATCCGATTCGCAGCGTCGACATCGGGTATCGGAAGTCGAAAGCAAAAAACGAGACAAAACGACAAGGGCCGGCATTCTGCCGGCCCTTTGTCGTTTCATGAATCGCCCCCGGTCCATGCACCGGGCGGACTGACCGAGACCCGCTGGCGCGTGCTACCGTGGCCGAGCGGGGCAATTACTGTCGACGAACCTCGAACCCCGCACAACGTCTAACCTGATCGATGAACCCCTGGTTAACCATTCCCCTCGAGGACTACGAGGCCCACATGTCGCTGCCAGCGGTCAATCAGGCGGCCCTGATGGCCGACATTCTCGCCTGCGTCTGCGACACCTATCGTCCTGCCTCGCTGGCGCTGCTCGGCTGTGCCGGCGGCCATGGCCTGGACCGCGTCGATCCGGCGATCGTGTCGAGGATCGTAGCGATAGATATCAATGGATCGTACGCGCAGCGCGCGCGTGAGCGTTTCGCGGAGAAGTTTCACGCGTTCAGTGCGTTCGTCGCGGATATCGAGCGCGATCCGCTGCCCATCGTTCCGGTCAGGCTGGCCTTCGGGGCGCTCGTGTTCGAATACGTCGATCCGGTTGCCGCCATGCGCAACGTGACGGCGCTGCTCGAGCCTGGAGGCGCGCTCGTCACCGTCATCCAGTTGCCTGGATCAGCGGCCGAAGCCGTCACGCCATCCCCGTATGAAGCCATTCAGCGTCTGTCAGGTGTGATGCGCCTCCGCAGTGTGGAGGAGATGCGTGCGGCGGCTGAGCGCAGCGGTTTCACTGAAGTCGACGTCTGCGACACCGAATCTTCTGCTGGAAAGCGTTTTGCCATTCAGGTCTTCACGATCCCCGAGAAACCTCGACAGAACGCATGATCGAACTCGTTGTCTTCGACATGGCGGGAACGACGATCGACGCAGGCGATGATGTCGCGGAGGTCTTTCGCGCGACCCTGGCCCGTTGGTCGGTGCCAGTGACCGGCGAACAGATTGCAGCGGTCCGCGGGGCCAGCAAGCGGCACATTCGGATCGCGCTGAACTCGGGGTTCGACCGTTCGGTGGCGGGCGCTGTGCTCGAAGCGGTCGGGTGGACCGGAATTGCCGACGCCCTCGTCTGCGGTGATGAAGTGCCGCGCGGCCGGCCGGCGCCATTTCTCATATTCCAGGCGATGCAGCGCACTGGGGTCGCCTCGGTGCATGCCGTCGCCAACGTCGGCGATACCGCGCTCGATCTGCAGGCTGGTTTCAATGCAGGCGTGAGGATGAACGTGGGGGTGTGTTCCGGTGCTCACCCGCGCGCGCGCCTGGCTGTCGAGCCCCACACCCATCTCATCGAGAGTGTCGCCGACGTGGCCATGCTTTTGACCTCGCGAGCTGCCGCGAAGCAGCCGTCCGAGCGGCGGTAAGCATGCGCCTCGCTGTCATCGCCGACGTTCACGGCAATCTGATCGCGCTCGAAAACGTACTCGCGGACATCGCGCGCCGTGGCTCGGATCTGATCGTCAATCTCGGAGACTGCGTGACGAGCCCTCTGTGGCCGCGCGAGACGTGCGAGTTGCTCGAGGATCGGGCCATGCCAACCGTGCGTGGTAATCACGACCGCTGGCTGGCCGAACTGCCGCGTCAGGATATGAGGGCCACCGTCGCCTTCACTCATGGCGCCCTGATGCCGCATCAGCGGGCGCTTCTCGGCCGTCTTCCGTCGTCGCTCGAGCTCGACGGCGATGTGCTCGCGGTGCACGGCACGCCCGCGAGCGACAGCGAGTACCTGCTGGAAGATCTGGTAGACGGCCGTCTGGCGCTCGCCACGGTGTCGACACTTGAACGACGGCTCGCGGGTGTGTCCGCGTCACTGATTCTCTGTGGGCACAGCCATCATCAGCACGCGACCCACGCGCCGGGCGGGAAGCTGATCGTCAACCCAGGCAGCGTCGGCTGCCCGCGCTACGCCGACAATCCGGCTACGTCGAATGCCGAAGCGGGATCGCCACACGCACGCTATGCGATCGCCACGCGTCGTGCCACACGGTGGTCCGTCGACCTGATCGTCCTCGATTACGACTGGTCGCAGGTCACCGAGCGCGCCATCGCCAACGGGCGTGAAGATTGGGCGGCGGCCTTTGCCAGCTAGCTGGCGTTTGCGGTCTCGGTAGCGGTCGATGACTTCTCGCGTGCAGCCGACATCAGCATCGTTACGGCCGTGTAGATGACGACGGCGATGACGAGCCAGCGGACATAGTAGAGGTCCATCGACTTGACGATGTAGAAGGCGACCAGGACGCCCGGGATGCCACCGATGGCCAGGCCGAGGGCGTTGCGAAGGCTGTAGCTCTGCTCGCGGATGAAGCGCAGGCTCCCCACCGGCATGAGGAACGCGCAGGATCCCATCATGATCGGAAACGCCGTCCGTTCGCTCATGCCGAGCAGGCTCACAAGAACCATGCACGGTGCGTAGAGCCCGATGCCGAGCGTCATCAAGGCTCCGAGAATGAAGTTCCCTCCGACTGCGATGAGGAGCTTGATGCCGCGCACGCCGATTTCATCGCTCCCGGCTGGGAACAAGTTGAGCTGTCGCATGAGAAAGAACAAGGCGGCCGCCAGCAGGGCAGACCCCATCCCGATCTGGACCTTTCGCTTCGACCATTTCGCTACGACGCCGGCACCGAGCCACGCACCGAGCACGGCCGCGATGATCATCGCAAAGAGGGTCAACACGTCCACAGGAATCGCCGCCGTGAACAGGAACGCCTGGAGGATCGTCGGCAGGGTGTGTCCCGCGTTCAGTGTGCCGGGGATGACGCGGTCGGGCACCATATTCCGGAGCCGGAATACCGCTGTGGTCGTTGCGAACGAGCCGATTCCCAACGTATCGAAGAAGTTCGTCACAGCGCCCAGCGCCATCTGGAACAGGTCCGGAGGACGGGTGTCCGTCGGGGGGGAGTCGCGCCTGGCCGCTTGCCCCGCGGTCTGGAACGCCTTGGCCCATCCGGCCACGTAAACCACGGTCAGCGCGCCCAGGGCGGTCAGAAGCCCAGTAATTGGATGCATACGGGAGGTGTCTCCGGAATTGGGTTAGCGTCCGGCCTCGCCCGGACGCCCTTTGGCCGCCAAGGGTACATCAAGTGGCGCCAGATCTCGATTGTCGGAGAAAGCGGGCCTTAAGAACCAAGGGCCTGGGAGGAAATCCCAGGCCCTTCAAGATCGAGCGCCAGTCCCAGGGGACGTCAGCGATTGATCGGGCTCGTCGCGTTCGCGTCGAGGCGGTCAGCGAGGTCTGGTCGAGGTCGGGACGATATGGATGGACACGATACGCGCGTTGTTCGACTCCGCCATTTCGTCGACCAGTCCGTCATCGTCCGCATTGGCGATGAGGAACCAGGCGCCAGGTGCGATTTCGGGAATGATCACGTTGGCCGCGCCGGCACTTGCCGCGCCTGCAGCGAGCGGACCGACTGCGCGCGCCGGCGCCAGCCGGACATCGGTCGCGTCGAGAGTCGAGTTGGCCGACAGGTAGAACGCGGTCACTGACGCATCAGCGCCGCCGGCTCCTGGATTCGTCGTCGTGTCAGTCACCACAATCGCCGAGCCGACGGCCGCACGTGACGGCGCCGACAGTGCCGACACGCTGAGGTCCGATCCAATCCGAACGGCCGTTGCACCCGAGGTGTTCGTCTCGTTGCCCTCGGCCACACTTCCAGCCGGACCCGAGAGCGCGGCCACGACCACCACGAGACCGGTGAGAACGACGCGGCTTTGAGACGTCATGGCAAAAGCTCCTGCGCCGGGGGCAGCCTCCTAGCTCTGCCAGAGCGGGGCCAGTTTCAGCCCTGAAACACATCAAGTACTTAGGGCCGGATTTCAGAAGTGTCCTGACGTTTTCGAGAGGGCGGGCACGAATCGGAAATGATAGAGTCCCCCGTGCGATGGGCGTGGATCAGTGGTCCCGCGTGGAATACCGGCGCGCGATTGCCTGGGAGCGCATCGAACGCGAGTGGCCGTTTCTCGAACGCGTCCTGAAAACGGCACCGCTGCCACTCGTGATCGATCTGGGATCCGGCACCGGCGAACACAGCCGCCAACTCGCATCCCACGGCTACGACGTGGTCGGCATCGACACATCGACGTCGATGCTCGACACGGCCGCGAGCACTTCACTTCCAGACAACCTCCGATTCGTGCACGCCGACATCGCCGATCTCGGTGCCATCGAGCTCGGTCAGGCCGGTGCGGCGATCTGTCTCGGGAACACGCTTTCGTATCTCGATCACGACGACCTGAAGCGATTCATACAGGGACTCGCGGCCGTGCTCGCGGCGGATGCGCCGTTCGTGGTGCAGGTGCTGAACTACGATCGCATCCGGGCGAAACGGATTCGTTACCTGCCGTTGAACTTTCGGCCCGATGAAGAGAGTGGAGACGTTGTCTATCTGCGGCTCGTCGATCTCAAGCCCGACGGAACCGTCATCTTCACGCCTGCGACCCTTCGCCACAGGCCATCAGCGGATCCGCCGGTCGAGGTGATGCACGCCAGAAGCGTGACGCTGCATGGCTGGACCTGGATCGAGCTGTGGGACATCTTCAGCTCGGCCGGATTCGAGCGGTTCGAACTGTACGGCGGGTTCGACGGTGCGGCCTTCAAGGCTACAGAGTCCATGGATTTGGTTGCCGTCGTGCGGCGGTGATGAAGCGCTGCCGGCTGGTGATGAAAGCCATGCCGGCGGATGGAAACGTGCGATAGAGTGAATCTATGCGGTCAACCCTGCGATTGTGTCTCCTGCCAGCGTGCGTTCTTGCCGGCTTCGCGTTCAACGGATCACCACTTCAGGCTCGCCAGGCGTCGCAGGCGCAGCCGCAAGCGCCCGCGGTTGCGCTGACCGACACGGTCCCGTTCGACCCCGCGGTCACCATGGGCACGCTGCCGAACGGCTTGCGCTACTACATCCGCAAGAACGGCCGGCCGGAGAAGCGTGTGTCGATGCAGCTGGCAGTGAAGGCCGGATCGGTCGACGAGAACGACCAGCAGCTCGGGTTGGCGCACTTTCTCGAGCACATGGCGTTCAACGGCACGCGCCATTACAAGGCCGGCGAGCTCATAGCCGCTCTCGAACAAACCGGCGCGCGCATGGGCCCGCATGTCAACGCCTACACTTCGTTCGACGAAACGGTCTACATGTTTCAGCTGCCGACGGATCGTCCGGGCATCGTCGAAAAGGGCATGCAGGGGCTTGCCGATTTCGCCAGCGGCATGACGCTCGATCCTCAGGAGATCGACAAGGAGCGGGGAGTTGTGGTCGAGGAGTGGCGCGGCGATCTGGGCGCAGGGGCTCGCGTCCGCGATCAGCACATTCCCGTTCTGTACACGCAGTCGAAATATGCCGAACGGCTGCCGATCGGCAAGCCGGAGATCCTGAAGTCGTTCACGCCCGACACCCTGCGCGCGTTCTACACGAAATGGTACCGGCCCGATCGCATGGCGGTGGTGGTGGTCGGCGATGTCGACATTGCGGAGATCGAAGCCTTGATCAAGAAGGAGTTCGGCTCGATCCCCAAGCCATCGGAGCCACCTCCTGAGCGCAGCTACCCGGTTCCACTGACGACGGATCTGCTGACCAAGACGGCCACGGATCCGGAGGTGACGCAGTCGTCCGTCTCGATTGTCCGCAAGCGTCCAGTGGAATCGAGTAATACGGTTGCAGACTATCGCGCCAGCCTCGTTCGTCAGCTGGTGTTCCAGATGCTGAACGAACGATTCGACGAGATCGGCAGGAAGCCCGATGCGCCGTTCCTGAGTGCGGTGGCGTACGGCAGCAGCCTCTCGCCAACGGTCACGACGTTCGCGCTTGGCGCAGGAGTGCAGGACGGCAAGATTGAAGGGGGCTTGTCGGCGCTGGCTGTGGAGGGCGAGCGCGTCGAACGCCACGGCTTCGGGCAGGCCGAGCTCGATCGTGCCAAGAGCTGGTTGGTTGCCAGCTTGGATCGCGCGTATACGGAACGCGACAAGACAGAGAGCGGGTCGTATGTGCAGGAGTACATCAACCACTTCCTGCTCGGTGAGCCGAGCCCGGGCATCGTGTACGAGCACCAGCTTGCCAAGGCACTGCTTCCCGGCATCTCGGCGGCGGAGGTATCGGATGTAGCGCGCAAGCTGCTCGCGGACCAGAATCGGGTGATTCTCGCCGTCTCCCCGCAGAAGCCCGAGCTCAAGGTGCCGACTGACGCCGAGCTGCGTGCAGCGGTGAAAGCGGCGGAAGCGGTGGCGGTGACCGCCTGGAACGACGTGGGATCGGGCCGCGCCCTGATGGAGCGCATGCCGGATCCCGGCGAAGTCGCAGGCAAGCGCGAGATCCCGGAACTCGGTGTCACCGTCGTCCGCTTCAACAACGGTGTCGAAGCGTGGTTGAAGCCGACCGACTTCAAGAACGATCAGGTGCTTTTCTCGTTGGTCTCTCCAGGGGGAAGCTCCCTAGCGACACCGGCGAAATTTGTCGAGGCGCAATTTGCCACGACGCAGATGCAGTTGTCGGGCGCTGGCGGCCACCGCGCGGTCGACCTCGAGAAGCTGCTCGCTGGGAAGTTCGCCTCCGCGAACGCGTCGATCAGCCTGTCGAATCACGGGATCAGCGGATCTGCCACGCCGGCGAATCTCGAGACGGCTCTGCAGTTGCTGAACCTCCGGTTCACGGCACCCGGAGACGATCCCGAAGCGTTCGCCCTGATTCGCCGTCAGCTGGAAGCGGCGCTCGTGAACCGCGACCGCAATCCCGGCGTCGTGTTCGGCGAGAAGGTCGCCGCGGTCAACACGATGAACCACTACACCTCGCAACCGCTGACCATCGAGCGCGTGAAAACGCTCGATCGGGAAGCGATGGTGTCGTTCTATCGCGAGCGGTTCGCCAATGCCGCAGACTTCACGTTCTTCATGGTTGGAACGTTCAAGGTCGATGACGCCGTGCCGTTACTGGCCCGCTACGTCGGCTCGCTGCCGTCGACGGGCAAGGCGGCCAGCCGCTACAAGGATATCGGGCTGACGTTCCCGCCAACGCTGGTGCGCGAGCGCGTGGAGAAGGGCAAGGAGCCGAAAGCGCAGACCGTGCTCAGTTTTTTCGCAGATCCGCCGCTCGAGGAAAACGAGCAGGCACGGGTCGAGGCCGCGACTGAAGTGCTCGAGATTCGCTTGCGTGACGTATTGCGCGAGGAGCTCGGCGAGACCTACGGGGTGTCGGTGGGCTCGGCGCAGCCACTACCGCAGCGTGGTGCGGGACGCATTGTCATCAGCTTCGGGTCGGCGCCGGAAAACGTCGACCGGATGGTCGAACGGATCCTCCAGGAGATTCGGCAGATTCAGAAGGAAGGGCCATCCGCCGATCTCACGACCCGCGCGAAAGAGAGCGCGAGGCGTGAGCACGAAACGCTGCTGAGGGAAAACGGCTTCTGGCTCGGACGGCTTCAGTCGGCGAAGCTCCTCGAGCGCGATCCGCTCCTCATTCTCAAGCGCATGGAGCGGATCGAGTCGATCTCGCCGCCCGTCCTCCACGAGATCTTCAAGAAGTACTTCCCGATGGAGCGGAACACCGTCGTGACGCTGGTGCCGGAGAAGTCGTAAGACCCTATCCCTGTCGCAACACGGCCGACGGCTCGAGCCGCGCCGCTCGCAGCGCGGGGATCCCGCATGCCGCAAGGGCGACGACGAGCAGGATCCCGGCGGCCGCGGCGTAGGACATGGGATCGAGCGGTGCGATCTCGGGAAGCGTCGCTCGCAGCGCCCGCGCCGTCAGGCCGGCGGCTGCCGTCCCGGCGACCAGACCGATTCCGGCCAGCAGCAGGCCGCGGCCGATTATCAGCAACGCCACATCGCGCCGTGTCGCACCCAGCGCGACGCGGACGCCGATCTCCTGCGACCGCCGGGACACCGCGTACGCCATGACGCCGTAGACCCCGATGGCGGCGAGGAGGAGCGCGAGCGCTGCGAAGGCGCCCAGGAGCCGCGCGGTGAACCGGTTGCTCGACACCGACTCGCTGCTGAAATGTGCGAGCGAGTCGACATCGCCAAGCGCCAGCATGGGATCCATCGCGGTGACTTCCTGACGAACTGCGTTGGCCAGTGCCAGCGGATCGCCTTCGGCTTTCACGGACAGAATCATGAAACCCCATGCATCCTGCGTGTGCGGCACGTAGATGGCGTTGTGCGGTCGCTCAGCGAGCCCCGTATACTTCACGTCGGCTGCGACGCCAACGATTTCGCGCAGCACGTTCTCGTCGCGCCATGAGCGGATTCTGCGTCCGATCGGATCCTGACCCGGGAACATCTGCGAGGCGAAGCGTTCGCCGACGATGATGACCGGCTGCGCCTGTGCTGAATCCTGGCGCGTAAATGCGCGGCCCTTGATGATTCGCGTGCCCAGGGTCGTGAAGTAGTCGGGCCCGACGACTGTCCATTGCGCTTGCACGTCACTCGTCGCCGGAGGCTCGGCCTGACCCTCTGCGAGAAACACACGGCCGAGCCCCACTCCCGGTCCACCGGCGGGCAGCCGTGACGTGTAGCTGGCGATCCTGACGCCGGGCAACGCGCGGATTCGCTCGGTGAGCTGTTCGAAGAACTGGATGCGGTTCGCCGGTTTCGGATAGCGCGAGCCTGGCAAAATGACCCCGGCGCCGAGCACGTTGTGCACGTCGACGCCTGGATCGATGCGGCTGATCGCGATCAGGCTCCTGATCGTCAGCGCCGACCCGACGAGGAGCACGACCGCCAGGGCCATCTCCGAGACGACGAGCAGATCGCGCATTCGCGCGGCCTTCCGCCCGGCACCCGTTCGTCCGCCGTCCTTCAGCGCGTCGCCCGGGCTGATCGTGCCGCCCTGCCATGCTGGAAGGAGACCGAATAGGAGGGCGGTCAGAGCCGCGGCGCCGAACGTGAAGGTCACCATCGGCCAATCGATCGCCGGCGCCGTCAACAGTGGCGTATCAGCAGGCGCGATTCTGGCAAGCGCGCGCGAGAGCCAGTACGACAGTGCAAGGCCGAGGAGCCCACCGGCAGATGCGAGGAGCGTGCTCTCGGCGAGCAGGGCCTGCCGGATCCGGCCGCGTGACGCGCCGAGCGCCGCCCTGACAGCCAGTTCACGGCGGCGATCGGCGCCCCGGGCGAGGAGCAGGTTGGCGACGTTCGCACAGGCGATCAGCAGCACCAACCCGACGGCTGCGCCAAGAATCAGCAACGCGCTGCGAAACTCTTCGCCCACCGTGTAGTCATGCAGTCGGACGACGTCATAACTCCAGCCGGCGCGGGAAGCCGGGAACTGCTGTTCGATGCCATGCGCGAGCGTCGCGACGCGCGCCCTGGCTTGTTCGAGACTGGTCGATGGGTGCAACCGTGCGATCGATCGAAAGATGAAATTGTCCCGGCGGAGGAGCGAGGTATTCGTGGCCGGATTGAGACGCATCGGCACGAACGCGTCCGTGTTTTCGGGCCACGCAAGGTTCGTAGGAATGACCGCAACAATTGTGTACGGGAGCCCGCTCAGGTAGATCGTTCGGCCGATCGCGCCGCGATCGCCGCCGAACAGCCGCTGCCAGGCGCCGTCGGTCAGAACTACCGGCCGATCGCCATCCGCCTCGGCCTCTGGACCGAACGTCCGTCCCAGGATCGGCAGGCCGCCCAGCACTTGGAAGAACTCGCCGGTGACCGCAAGGGCGCGGACCCGTTCCGGCCGGTCGCCTCCCGTCAGGTCGAAGCTTGCGGGACGCCACAGAGCCGCGTACTGGAAGAGGTTCGGCTGCTGACGCCAGTCCTGATAATCGGCGTAAGAGACGCCACCGTCCCGGGTGCCGCGCTTCGCCTGTGTGCTGATAGATGTCACGATCCTGTCCGGGTCCGGAAACGGCAGCGGACGGATCATGACCCCGTAGAGCAGCGTGAAGATCGCACTCGTGGCGCCGATTCCAAGCGCAAGCGCCGCGATCGCGACGATGCTGAACCCCGGCGCCGATCGCAGCGCGCGCAGCCCGAACCTGAAGTCCTGCGGCAATCCAGCCATGGTTTCCTCCCCGACGGCACTTGGACGGGGTGGAGACTGGATTGGTTGACGGTGGCTATCTCCGGCGGTACCGGAAGCTGACGGACGCCTCCTGATCGATGACGAGTGGCTTGACGAAACGATACGAAGACCCGGCGCGCGGCACTTCGATACGCACCGGCAGCACGCCCGACGCTCTCCGTTGGAGGTTCTGCACGTTGACCGACGGTTCGTTCGCCTGGGCGGCGCGCTGACCGCTTTGGTTCGAGGCCCGATCGTTTAGCTCTGTACGTGAAACCTGGTCGCGTGTTGAACTTGTCACGGCCGAACTCGACACGGTCACGGTCTCCTCGACACTCCCGACGGCCATCGAAAAGTCCAGCTGTTGCCCCCGCTGATCGTTGGCGAAGGTTTGCCTCATCGTCTTGAAGCCCTGCAGCTGGGCCGTGATGGACGTCAATCCCGAGGGCAATCCGTCGAACTGGTAGCGGCCGTTCGCATCCGTCACGACGTTCCACCTCCCCCCAGAAACCTGTGCGACGACGTTGGCGCCGGGTATTGCCGCACCATACTGATCGAGTACGCGTCCGACGATCGCTCCGGGGATCTGTGGTACCGAAATCGCTTCGGCCATCACCGTCACTTCGTCGTGCATAGCCAGGTCCGCCGGGATGACGTTCCCATCGAACCGATCGACGCGGTACATCTCCGGCACGAATACTTCCCACTCGACGAGCGTGACCGGCAGATCCATTCGCGGAAGCATCATCCGCATGTCGCCCTTCTTGAGGAACGGCGAGCCGGCATGCAGGTATACGAACGACACGGTATACGCGTCGGTGGGGCGGAAGCCCGGCCTCAGGAGCGGCACGCGCGTGCCGTCGGCGCCGTCAGCCGGTTTCGCCGGCTGACCTGCGACGTCCGACGAGATGATCGAGGCACCGGCTGGCAGAGACACTTTCATATACGGCTGCGCGCGGTTCCTGACCCTCAACGTGACTTCGGTCAGGGCCCGTCCCTCGGTCGTCACGAGCGTCGTCACCACCGCGCGCTCCGCGAGCGCCGCGAGAACCGGGGCATCCGAGAAGCGCGTGACGTCCAGCGCCAGTGCCGGCGGTGCGGCCGACACGCGCTGGTATCGATACGCCGCCAGCATCGATTGCCCGGCGGCAGTTGCAAGCGATCGATCGACTTCGCGAACGTCGACACGTTTCAGTCCCGGGTTGTCAGCAGCACCGATCTCGAGCGTACCAACGCCGGCGAGTACCACTTCACCTGATTCACGTTGCGCCGCTGGTAGTGTCGCGAATGTGGTCTCGAGCTTGAACGATCCGCCCGAGCCGGGCCGCTCGAGCGTCACGAGAAACTGGTGCCGTCGAACTGCCGGGTCGATGACGCTCAGCGTGAGGACATTGGCCTGATGGTCGCTGGTGTCGAGGGTCGAGCCGGAAACGGACACGACCTCGTAGCCCTGTGGCAGCCGTACTTCGAAACGCTGCGCCTCGCCCTGCAGCACGGTGACGTCGATCAGCGAGACCGCGCGCACCTCCGCCTCGCCGATCGTGATGAGGGTCTTCAGATCCGAGAGAAATCTGACGTCACGCTGAACTGACACCGCGACGCTGTCGCGTGACGACCAGTAGACCTGGGTCGACGTCCCCGGACTGAGCGTCGCCTGAATCGTCGTCCGTCCGCCGGCTGACGATCGGGACAACAGGAGGCCTGGAGAGATCCGCACGTCGCTTCGCTCGCCAGGGATGTCGATCGTGGCGGTCACGCTGCCTGCTGCGGGTACCGGGAGCACGAAGGAACCGCGTCCGGGCGTCATCGTCAGCGGAGTCGCCCATTCCAGTGTCGCGGCAAAAGCGGCAGGGCCTGAGATCAAGCCGACGAGCGCGTTGTTCTCTGAGACGAGAGGGAGCGGACCGTTAGCCAGCCGTGCGTCGAGCAGCGTCGTCCCGGCGATGAGTGGGACCTTGACGACACCGCTGTGGAAGACCTCGCCCTCCAGCGCGATCGAGGCTCTGGCCACACCGCCATCCACTCTGACTGTGATGTCCGCGCGCCCGAGCGCGGCCGCCAGAGGCGCTCGCTCGGGGGGCACGCCGAAACGATTCGACAGATCCAGCAGCCGATCGTAGTCGCTGCGCGACAGCGTCACGGTTCCAGCGGGGCCTTGAGGCGGACGCTCCTGGGCGACGGCCGCTGCGACGGCGAACGTGCACGCGATCAGCGATAAAAGGATCTTCCGCATTTCACACCTGCCTCGTGTTTGAGTACTCACGTTTCGCCCCTGGCCCATCGCCCATCGCCCATGGTCCCGTCACCGCCGCGCCGTTCGCTTGTATGCGAATTCGATTGTGGGCGCGCGGCCTTCCGCGGTCAGTTCCGCTGCAGCAAAGAGCATGGCGCCGAACTCGGGGACGCGCACGCCTACCGGCAGAATCCCGGCGATCGCGCGCCCTGAATCCGACCTGAATGGGCTTGCCAGCGGTGAGGAGTCGACCGAGAGCCCACCCATCTTCATGTTGGAGGCGATCTCAGCCCGGGCTGGTTCGGCCGGTGATGCTGGCGGCGGTGGTGGCGACTCCGGCAGCCCCGCAACGATCCCGCGGCCTGCCGCGCCAGCAACCCCGATCGTCAATTCATCGGACTGCAATGCGATGGTCCATGGCCCTGGATCCGCGTCAGGCCGGAATGCGCCGGGCTTCAACTCGACTGCGAAGCGCGGCGAATGCCTTACGGTGAGGCCCGTCCTCGACACGGGCAGGTCAACGGCCGGGAGGCTCAGCGCGGACGTGCCTCGCTCGGTCCACTCGCTCGTTAGCTGCAGGTAAACGATCTCGACGGCGACGGTCGGAGGCGCTTCGCCTGCCCGAGCCTTCTGCAACGGCAGCAAGAGGCTGCCGTTTGGTGACACGCCCGGGCGGACGGTGCGTCCCGCGAGCGCGGCACTCCAGAGCGTGGCGTCGGGCGGCAGCGTGACCGCCAGGAAGCTGCGCTGGTTGTTCCGCACCGCGTAGCGCGCGCGCACCAGCGTCTTGCCGTCCTCGCCGATGAGCGCCTCGTAACGCGCTTCTTCGATGTTGGCGACCAGGACTTCGGCTGGCAGGTAACGCGATACATCAACCGAGAGCGCCCGTTGCGCGGACCCTCCGCCGGTCTTGAACCTGAACGCCGCCATCGAGGGCGTGTCCCTGCCGCTGACGACGTCGCCGAGGATGGCGGGGTCACTGGCATCGAGGCCGACCGGGCGCCGCTCCCCGATTTCTCCTGTTCCCGCGACATCAACTGCAACGCCACCAGACTCCTGTTCGGCAACCGGCATCCGGATGAGCGGGATGGCCACCGCGCCCTCTCGCGGCATTCGCGTTTCGGAGGTGATGACGATCGACGCGGTGGTCGTGAGCGGTTCGAGGAAGGAAACGGTCAGCGTGTTCGCCTGCTGATTCCAGTCCGCCACGGTTGCTCCCGAGACCTGGTTGACGGTGACTCCAGCCGGAATCGTCAGCGCGATCTCGCGCGTCGATCCCTGCTTCACGTCGGCGCGGACACCCGTGGTGATCAGGCTGCTCTCTTCGCCCAGCACGATGAGCGATGTGACGCGTGCGTCCATCCGCAACGGCATCGTCGATCGCCTGTCATCGCTCTTGCGCTTCCAGCTGAAAGAGACTGGCCGTCCGGGCGACCCATAGACACTCCACCTGGTCTCGCGTGCGGTTTCGATTTGTTCGGTCACGATCCCGCCGCTACTGGCGAGCTCGACGCTGGTTCGTGGAATGGTGAGGCGCACGGAGGAAAGCGCTGATGGTGACGCGGGAAGGGTCATCGATTCGGTCCCCCCCGACGTCGCGATTGGGACGACGATGTCGAGCGTCAGCGTCGCGCGTCCGGCGCTCGAGATCAGCACCCGCGGAGGCGTGCCGGCGACGAGCGCCGTCGGCCGTCCGTTCAAGCGCGCGCTGCGAACGAGTACTCCTGCTGGCGCCTGGATGCTGACCCAGCCCTGCTTGAGCACATCGACGGTCAGCCGCGCCTCGCCGCTGACGGTGTCGCCGTTGGCGCGCAGGTCATAGTCGACGCGCGTGAGCGCCGCATCGACTGGTGGCGGGTTTGGCGCCGGCGGGACAGGGAAGGCCCGTGCGCGCAACGCGCGGTATTCGTCGAGTGAGAGCACCACCCAGCCGTCCGTCCGAGGATCCTGCGCGCGCGCGGCGCTTGCACCAAGCGCGACAAGCAGGATGGCCAGAAACGTGCTACGTGCGATGTGCCACGTGCTACGTGCTGCTTGCCACGTGCTGCGTGCTACGTGCGACGTCGCACGGGCAGTCCGAGTCCGCGTCATGTCCTGCCTCCTTTGGGTCCGCTCAACCGCTTACTTGACGAATCTTGATAATCAGACTCCGCTCCGGCGAATTTCGTCTGAACGTCGGCTGCACGTGCGTGGCGCGAGTAGCGTCGAGCATTTTGCAATCGCCTCGCCCAGACGTCCGCCGGTAGGCACTCCGCTTGCTGGCAGCCCGTTCGGACCGGTGTGCGCAAAAACTGCAAAAGGTGGCTGGCACCTAGCCGGGGAAGGTGCCAGCCACCTTTTCGGGAGGCGCGACGGAGTTGCAGATAATCCACACTATTGGAACGGCGGTCCAAGAAAATCTTGCAGCCGCTCTGACGGTGGACCCTCAATGAAGAAGAGACTTACGGTCTTGGCGCTTGCCCTCAGCCTCGCCGGCTGTGATTCCTCACCCACGGTGGCCTGCCCGGCCATCGCCCAGGCCGGGCTTGACGTGAGCGTGATCAACGAACTGAATGGGCAGGGGATCTGTGATGCGAGTGTGACGGCCGTGGACGGAATGTATCGCGAAAGCCTGCCAGGCTTTTCGTGCCGATTCGTCGGCGCGTACGAACGCCCCGGGACGTATACCCTGCGTGCCGAACGCTCCGGCTACGCGACTCGCGAGGTCACGAACGTCAGCGTCACGATGGGGACAGGTGATTGCCCGCACGTCCAGACCATCAGCGTGGTGATCCGGCTGACGCCGCTTGCAGTTGATCGACGACAGTCCACTAGCTCGAGCCCTGCTATCGCCTCTCGACAACTGGTACGACGACCCTCGACGGATATCGCTCGCCATGATGAATGACGTTGATGGCGGGAACCGGTTGCACGCCGGGGTCGTCGGCGTTCCACACATTCGGGTGAATCGTCAGTCCCTGACGCATGCTTCCGGTAACCATGAGCTGAAGGCGGTGACCGGCGGGCACGACGATGCTGGTGTAGCCGACGCTGATCGTCAGCTCGACCGGTTCGTTTGGCGGGAGCGGTGCGGGTGGCCGCGGCTCCTCGGTGCTGCGGTAGCGCGTGCGCAGTGCCCCATATGCATTCGTCAGTGCATACGATGATCCATCTGGCCGCATCCCGAGGATGCGAGCCGTCACATCGGTGTCCGGAGCCGACGACGTGAACCACAGACGGGCGATTACCTGACCGGTGATCTCGATCGAGGACTCCAGCGGCGCGCTCATGAAGTCGACGACATCCGCGCGATCCGTGATGGTCTTCCAGTTGGCCGGGCCGTCTGCCGTCGGCTGTGGCACGCGTGCCGGGTTCCGCGGGTCGTAGGTGAACTGCGTTCGCGCAGCCGGACGCGCTTCTGGAGACAACGTGAGCCTCTCGTCCGCGCTCAGAAGCCAGGACTGCGCAACCGTGTTTGGAACAGGCCAGGTGCTCTCGCTCCGCCACCGGTTCGCGCCCATGACGAAGATCTTCACCGGCGCCTGACGCGCGTCCTCGTCATCGTGTTTCTTCAGCCAGTAATCGAAGAACTTCAGTTGTTCCTCGACGAAATCGAAGGTCGCGTTCGGACCGTAGTCGACGCCGGCGTACGTCGTGCGCGTCATCGACGGAACGCCGTGCGTCCACGGTCCCATGACCAGACGCTGTCCGCGTCTTGCGTCTTCGGTTCCGCCGTTCGCGCGCATGCCGACGAAGTTACGAATGGCACCCGGCTGGCCGTACGGGTCGTCGTTCCATCCGCTCAGGTTGAGAGCAGGAACCCGGACCTGACTGTGCTGCGCTTCGATGTCGAATGGCTTCCAGTAATCGCTTTCGATCGGGTTCCGGGTCCAGGCGTTCCAATAGTCAAATCCTTTCATCAACGGCAGCGTGTGGAGAGGCCGGTGATCCATCCACGCCTCGCCTTCCTTGGACCATCCAGCGTCCGCCTCCTGTGATGTCGAAAAGGGAAGCTTCATCTGCCGTCGTTCCCGCTGCTGCCGTGGAAGCAGCCACTCGATGAAATCCGCTTCGAAGATGCCGCCGTGATAGAAGAAGTGGTTCGGATGTGCGAAGGTCATCGCCGGTGCGATCGCCTTCAACTGCGGCGGCGCTGCCGGGGCGGTCATCCACTGCACCGCGCCGGGATACGACAGGCCGAACATGCCCACCTGTCCGTCGACATACGGAAGTCCGGCCACCCACGCGATGGTTTCAGCTCCGTCGGCGATCTCCTGCGAGTACGGAACGAACCGCCCTTCCGACGTGAATTGCCCGCGCGTGTCCTGTACGACGACGACGTAGCCGCGGCGGACGGCGGCTGACGTCATGGCGAGCCGCCCACTCTGCTGAGCGCCTTCCTTGTCGTAGGGGGTTCGCATCAGCAGGGCAGGGAAGCGGCCTTGGCCCTCGGGACGATACACGTCGGCGTAGAGCGTGACGCCGTCGCTGAGTCTGAGGGGAAGGTCGGGTTCGACGACGATGTGTGTCAGTTGCGGGGCCGTCGAGGCGGATGTCACCGCGAGAGCCAGTGCCGCAACGGCCGCGTGGATGGGCGGGCGCATCGAGAGAGGAATGGTATATCAGGAGTAGAATGAGCCACTTTGACGGAGGCCTTGCATGACGTCCAGACAGACCACCGTGATCCTTGGAACGCTGCTCGCGATCGGAGCGATCGCGGCACCGCCGATTGCCGGTCAGCGAGCGTCGAGCGAGTCAGCCGCGCCGCTGCCGTCCTTCAGCGAACCGGCGATATCCCCGGATCGCTCGGAAATCGCGGTCGTTTCAGGTGGCGACATCTGGACCGTGCCTGCGGCCGGTGGTGAAGCCCGCCTGCTCGTGGCACACGAGGCTACCGAATCGCGGCCGATGTACTCTCCCGACGGCAAGCAACTCGCTTTTGTCTCCGACCGCACGGGTAGCGGCGACATCTACGTCTTGACGATGGCCAGCGGCGCGATGAAGCAGTTGACCTTCGACGACACGCTCGATCGCATTGACGGATGGTCCCGCGACGGCAAGTGGATCTATTTCTCGTCGTCCAGTCGTGATATCTCCGGAATGAACGACATCTACCGGGTGCCGGTTGCCGGCGGAACGCCGATGATCGTGAGCGGCGATCGCTACACGAGCGAATTCTTCTCTGCGCCATCGCCGGACGGTCAGCGCGTCGCGTTCACGGCGCGCGGCAACGGCGCCGGACAGTGGTGGCGCAACGGCCATTCCCACCTCGACGAGTCAGAACTCTGGCTGCTGACCGATGGCTCCACGCCGAAGTACGAGCAGCTCACAAAGCGCGGTGCGAAGCAGCTGTGGCCGATGTGGAGCGCAGACGGGAAGAACCTTTACTTCGTCTCCGATCGCAGCGGCAGCCAGAACATCTGGATGCTTCCAGTGTCCGCATCGGCGTCGGGAGGCGATCCGAAGGGCGAGTCGAAGGAAAAGCCGATCACCAGGTTCAGCGATGGCCGGGTCCTCTGGCCGACGATTTCGAACGACGGCCGGACGATCGTGTTCGAGCGGGATTTCGAAGTCTGGTCGATGGACACGGCAACCGGCGACGCGAAAAAGGTTCCGATCACCAAACGCGGAGCGCCATCGTCGCCGGCGCTCGAGCACGTGACGCTGACGAACGGATTCCAGGATCTCGCGCTTTCACCTGACGGTCGGAAGGTGGCGTTCGTCGCACGCGGTGAGGTCTGGGCCGCATCCGCGCGGGACGGCGGCGATGCCGTGCGCGTGAGCGATTCCGGCGCGCGCGAGTCCCAGATCGGCTGGCTCCCCGACAGCCGAAGCATCGTCTACGTCTCGGAGCGGAATGGTGTCGGTAACCTTTACCTGTTCGACTTCACCAGCAACAGCGAGGCCCAGCTGACGAAGGCCTTGGTGAGCGATTCGGCGCCGAGCGTGGCGCCTGACGGGAAGTCGATCGCGTTCGTGCGAGACGGCACCGATTTGCGAATTGTCGACGTTGCGACCAAGCAGGAGCGCTCGCTGGCGACGGGCAACCTGACCAGGTCCAACCGCGGCCTCGCGTGGTCGCCCGACAGCCGATGGGTCGCGTACGTTGGCTTGACCGCCAAGGCCTTCCGTAACGTGTTCGCGGTGCCGGCGGCCGGCGGAGAGAGCAAGCCGGTCACCGCGATGCCGAACGGCAGCGCGAACAACATCTCCTGGAGTCCCGACGGCACCTACATCATTTACAACACCAATCAGCGCACGGAGGAAGGCGAGGCGGTGCAGGTCGACCTGATCCTGCGCACCCCGCGGTTCCGCGAGGATCGATTCCGCGATCTGTTCAGGGACGATCCCCGTAATCGCCCGGCGGACCGGCCGGCGGACCGCCCGGCGGAGAGGCCTGCCGACACCGCCCCGCCCGCACAGGATCCGCCGCCGGGACGCGAACAGCCGCCTGCCCGCGACGCTGCGCCGGCACCGCCGCGGCGCGATCCCTCGAAGCCTGTCGAGATCGTGTTCGATGACATCCGCCAGCGCGTCAGCATCCTGCCGGTCGGTGTCGACGTCGGCTCGCAGTCGATCAGTCCAGACGGGCGATGGCTGTTGATGACGGCGACCGCTGCCGGACAGCAGAACCTCTACGTGTACTCGCTCGACGAACTGGCCCGCGAGCCGGCGGTCGCGAGACAACTGACGTCGACAGCCGGGCCGAAGGCGGACGCGCAGTTCACCCCCGACAGCCGTGAGGTGTTCTATCTCGAGCAGGGGCGCATTTCGGTGATTCCTGTCGAGACCCGTCAGTCGCGGAACATCTCGGTGACGGCGGAAATGGACGTGGACTTCGCGCAGGAGAAGATGGAGGTCTTCCGTCAGGCCTGGACGTACATGCGCGATGGCTTCTACGACGACAAGTTCCATGGCGTCGACTGGAAGGCCGTGCGCACCCGCTACGAGCCGCGCATTGCCGGGGCGCAGACGCCGGACGAGATGCGCCGTCTGCTGAACCTGATGGTGGGCGAGCTGAACGCGTCGCACATGGGCGTCGCCGGTGGCGGTGGTCGTGGAGGCCGCGGCGGCGGTGGACCGGCCGCAGGCCGGCTCGGTCTCCGTTTCGATCGTGGCGAATACGAACGCAATGGACGGCTGCGCGTCTCCAGCGTCATTCCGCTTGGACCGGCCGCGATTACGAGACAAGTCTCGGTTGGCGACTACGTCGTCGCGGTCAATGGTTCCGCGATTACCCC
>Ga0075420_100001273_pt1 | contig 21309 bp, 15 predicted proteins | sample SoiMetdeltSBSDD4_FD_75296 | JGI IMG/M metagenome (GOLD analysis project Ga0075420, IMG submission 75296) | Bulk soil microbial communities from a Populus tree surrounding site in Tennessee, USA - Soil MetaG P. deltoides SBSDD4 | ecosystem: Environmental > Terrestrial > Soil > Tree plantation... | reverse complement strand
AAATACTCGCCTGGCGGAACAAGGTGCAATTCGAACGCGCCATTCGCGGTGGTCCATGCCTGGACGCGGCTGCTTCCACCGCCGCGTTTGTTCACATCGGCCGGAAGAATGAGGCCGAGGGGCAACCCGGGGATCGGACGTCCGCCGCTGTCGACAACACGACCGGTCACGCGGCCGTCAGACTTGACAATGAGATCTGTCCGGCCACAGCCCCGAGGATCGAAGAGTTCCACTGCTCGGGAGATGCCTTGGTAACCGTCCGGCGCTTCTGGCGAGATCTCGTACTTTCCGAGTGGCAGCCCGACAAGCTCGTACTCACCGTGTTCGTTCGTACGCGCGGAGAAGACTACGCCCTCACCCGTCGCGGTCACCATTACGTGTGGCACCGGTTTGGGCCGCCTCTTGCCGGCCATGGGCCTTGGGTCGCCATTCACGAGAATAGGTGGCTCCCAGATCTGGACCGTTCCCACGACTCGTGCCGGTGATCGCGGCGTCACAGCGGAGAACGATCGCAGATACGCGAGATCGTCGGCCGCATATCGCAGTGGCCGGGTCCTCGTACACATGCTCGTTGTCAATGTCCCCTGCACCTCGCTGGCGTATACGAGATAGGACTCGCCAATCCTGAACGAGTAGCTGCATCCTCCCCCGCTGCCCACGACGATCGTGCGAACGTGTGGGCCGCGAAAATTCTGGATGACCTCGAACTCGACACCCCGTGCTCCACCCCCTGGTGCGGAAGAATCGAGTGACACGACACGTCCGCTGAACACGACGTCGTCCCGCCACGCGGCCTCGCACGGGAGGTCTGGCACAACACACGAACAAGCGTCCGCTGACACAGGCCAGAGACCCGTGACACCGAATGCAACCGCAACGATAGCTGCCCTAAGCATGGTTCGACCGTAGCGCTGCAACCGAAGTACCTGCGGCACAATGAACGTCGCCGCGCGCGGCCCGCACGTCGGTACACGAAAACGGTATGCGCAGACCAAGTCGGTATACCTGCGCCGAGGGTTTAGACACCACCGCCGCACCGTCGGACTCCCATGTGGATCCGGGATCGTCAGCGCTCTTCGAAAGCCCGGATGCGGGCTTGGGCAGTGTCGTGCAGGGTGCGGAACAGCCGCCGAATGGTATGGGGGTTGCGACTGTCTATGTCGGTTTCGGAGGACAAGGCGCACCCGCTCAGGCTCGTGGCGGTCGCCCCACACGGGTACACTGCGAAAGCCGACGATCTCGTTGCGAAACTGTAAGGCCAGGACGAAGTCGACGCGCTGAGCCGCAGCCGTTCGGCTACCGCGCCGTTGGCCGCGGTCTGACGACGCGGTAGCCGGGGCGCGCTCTCACCGTCAGATTACGGTTCTTGACGCGGACGTCGAGGCGGTGCCATCCATCCGATGGCGCGCTCGACAAGGTGTAGCTGAGCACGTATCGCTGCCGGAACTCGTTCAGCACGCGGGTGAACGCCGTCGACAGCGAGGCCGAGTCGACTTCGAGCAGCTGACCTCCGGTGCTGTCCGTGACCTGCCGCAGCAGGCCTGGCGCGTGCTTGGCGCTCGAGGTGGATACTGCGTAGATGACGACATCCGAGCGCTCGGCGGCGCGGACCACGGCGTCGGGCTGCAGCCAGCTCGCGGTGTCGAGGCCGTCGCTGAAGACGATCAGCAGCGACCGGCGGTCGCCCGGTTCGGTCATGCCGATCGCGGCAAACATCGCGTCCACGAGGACGGTCGGCCCCGACGGCGTTTCCCGCTCGAGCGCGCGGCGCACTGCGCCAACGTCGTGCGTCAGCGGCTGAGCGCGGTGAATCTCACGACTGAACGTGACCAACGCCGCGCGATCGGCAGGTCCGAGGGCGTCGAGGAGCGCGCCCCCCGCCGCTCTCAATGCCTCCAATCGCTGGACAGAGAGGCTGCCGCTCATGTCGAGGAGGAGAATGACGTCCAGCGGCAGCGCGCCGGCGCCCAGCAGGGTGACTGTCTGCAGAGCGCCATTGTCGCGGATCTCGAAGTCGTCTGCCGTCAGCCCCAGGACGGGCTGCCCACGATCGAGCACCAGCGCATCCAGCCGGACCGACTCGACGCGGCTCTTGAAGGTCTGCGCCGCGCCCGCGACGGACACGGCCACCGCCATCACTACCGTGGCGAGGCCCTGGAACGTCATCGCACGCGCCATGCGTCCGGACTCGGCAGCGGCAGCGCCCGGACACGATCGACGAATGCCCGCCGCACCGCTTCATCGTCCCTGCCGCTGCCGTCGAGATACCTCCACCACGGATCGTCACGGCGGGTGTTCACCGCGGATGCGAACACACGCTCGAGCGCCGCGCGCGCCAGCGCCGGGTCGCCGGCGTCCGCCGCGACCTGGCTGATCGCGAGCTGCGGCGACTGGGCGGCGGGGTACAGCGCTGCTGCCGCGCCAAAGGCCTGCAGCGCTTCATGCGACCGGCCGGCCTGGGTCAGCGCTGCGCCGTAGAACATCCAGCCGTAATATTGCACGTCGTCATCGGCCTCGTGACCTGCGACCCGCCGCAGCACGGTTACTGCTTCCTGCGTGCGGCCGCGCAACATGAGCACTCGGCCCAATCTCACGGAAGCCTCGACGAATGACGGGTCCCCAGCAGCGGCCCGTCGGAAATCCTTCTCGGCTTCGACGAGCATCCTGGCCGCCGGCCGGGGCTGGATAATCAATCCCAAGGGAGCGCGCGCTGTCTCACGGGCGGTTTCCTCGGCAAGTGCGATCTGGGTGAAGGGACCGGCGAACGTCTCATAGAAGCAGCCCGAATCGAACAGGATGCCGGCGTCGTCGGGAAACCGCTCGACTGCCCGCGTCACGTGCGGCTCGAGATCGGCAAGATTGTGCGTGCTGGCGAGCACTGCGCTCACGGTCCGATACCAGACAACGACGTGCCCTTCAACCTGCGCGGCGTCGAGCGACCCGCTGCGTGGGAGCGCGTCGAGCAGCCGCCGCGCCGCTGCCAGATGCCCGTCGAGGCTGCCGGCCCCCCGCACGCGGCCATCGTCGGCGACGATCGTTCCACCGGCGAGATTGGCAAGACGCCGCTGCTCGCTCGGAATCTCGAATGCGATGTCGGACAGCAGCGCCGCGCTGCGCAGAACGACGGTCGGATGTGCGCGTCGATGGAGCTCCTGCAGTACCGGCTGCAGCCGCGACCACTCCCAGCCGCTGATTTGCCGCGCGGGGCGGTCCAGAACCCCGACCTGGTGTTCCCAAAGCAGCCGGAGCCACTCCTCGACGTCGCCTGTTGCCCCCTGAGGAGCTGCGGCGATCAACCCGGCCGCCGCCACGATACCCGCCAGTCCCAGGTTGATCGAACGCCACGGAAGACGTCGTCTGAGCCACGTGCGCCAGGCATAGGGGTGCACGGCACCATCCTAGCAAACCCATCGGTACCCCAAGACGACTGTCGGATGAAGCTCGCGAATGAACGAGAGCAACACGGCGAGGGCTACCGGCGGCAATGCCAAGGCGAACCCCGCAACAAATTGTCCTTTTCGGGAACCGGCGTTCACACGAGGTGTGCAATCGGCCTGATGGCGGCGTGGAACACGTGCCTTTCCTGTGGACACGGGTTTGCTCTCAGGTCTCCCGCCGGTCTCGAGTGTCCATTCTCGATAGGCACGAGGTTCAGAATCATGAGCAGCACGATCAGGTTCGGGGCGTTCCTCCTCTATACCGTCGCCGCGTCAGCGGCCCAGGCAGACCCCATCGTTATCGCGGCCACGACCATTACGACCTCGGGGGCCTTCGATTGCCGCGGCATCTCGGTATGCGCCGGTGAGGGAACCAATTCAGTAACCATCGGAACCGGAACGAACGTGGCGACACTCACCTTCCGGGGACTCACGTCCACGTTCGATGTCACGAATCGAGCCACTTCGGTGTCACTAGGCAACTTCGACCTCGAGGCGACAGAAGGCTTCGTGTTCCCCACGAACGCTTCGAACCCGACGCGGTCCATGCTGCGATTTGATCTCCGAGTCGAGCAGTTCACCCCCGTGATCGATGGGATAACGAGCCGGTGGGAGTTCGGGCCGGGAGGCGGTTCGAGCCTTCGGATCCAAAAGGGATTCACTTTTTTCTCCACAGAGCTGGGGCCGAACCCGTATTCGTACGACGCGATCGTTTACACCATTCGGCCGTTTCCGCTCGAGCTCGGTCGAGGGACGACGGACGTGACGGCGGATGTTGGTGCCGTCCCTGAGCCGGCGACGATGGTGCTCCTCGGGACCGGCCTGGCGGGCGCGGCGCTCGCGCGACGGCGTCGTCTCCGCGACCGCTGATGGTGGACGCATCTTCGTCGATGGCAAGTCTTGCGGGAACGGCAGCCAGAGCCTTGTAGCACAACGTCGTTTTCCTTGCCGCCCGGCACCCACCCCTAGTCGCCCGCCGTTTGCCTGTGCCACCACGACCGGCGCAAAATCTACGCACGAGGCCATCATGCGAAGACTGACGATCGGCGTGAGCGCAGCCGCCGTCCTGTGGGTCGCGGGAGTGTCGGGCCAGGTCCCGCCGCCCACGGACAACGTTGCCGCATTTGCCCGGCTGTACGGCGTAGTCCGTTATTTCTACCCGAGCGACGCGGCCGCGAGTCTCGATTGGAATCGCTTCGCCGTCCACGGTGTGAGGCAGGTGCGTGCCGCGAAGGATGCACTACGGCTCGAGACCACACTGCGGGAACTCGTCCGCCCGCTCGGGCCGGGGATCGAGATCGGGTCGGCATTGCCGCCGGCTCCTGCTCATGGGAACGCGGATGGCAGCCTCATCGCATGGCGGTATCGCGGGGCCGCGGTGTCGCCACCCGTCGGGCGTGGGCCTTATGCTGCAAAACGCACGAATCGCGCACTGGTCACGGGTCCCAATATCGACGGGTTCGTTACCGTTATGCAGAACGTCCCGGCAGAGAACCTGCGCGGCAAGCCGGTTCGGCTGCGCGGACAAGTCCGTGCGTCGTCCCGCGAGGTGACCGGCGCCGCCGCATTGTGGCTCAGGGTGGATCGCCCGAACCAGCTGATGGGATTCTTCGACAACATGTCCGATCGGCCGGTCAGAGACCCGACCTGGCGCGAGTACTCGATCGAAGGGACAGTTGACAGCGATGCGGCGAACGTCGCGTTCGGCGTGATGGCGAGCGGCGCTGTCACCGCTGACTTCGATGCCATCGAGCTGGCCGTGCGAGAGACCGACGGGCGCTGGACTGCGCTGCCAATCAAGGACGCTGGCTTCGAAGCTGCGGCGGGAAACGGCTCCGGCGGGTGGATGCGGGCCGGCACGTCGGGCAACGCTGAAATTGCGAGACCCGCTGGCGACGCCCGGGAAGGACGTCAGTTCCTGCGGTTCTCGCCTGCATCCAGCGCTTCGAGGCCCGCCGCGGAAGTGTTCGAGTCGACTGCTCCTGCGCTCGGCGCACATGTCGATATCGATCTCGGATCGGGCCTCAAAGCCCGCGTCCCGCTTGCGCTATCGGACGCCGAAGCGCGGGTGGGATCGTCCAGCCCGGGAGCGCTCGACGCCCTTGGCGCGGCGCTCGAGAACATACCTCTCAAGGCCGATCCGGCGGACGTCGATGCGCGGCTGGCCGACGTGGTCGTGGCCTGGAATGTCTTTCGCCACTTCTACCCTTACTGGGCGGAGGCCGGAGTCGACTGGGACGCGCGTCTGCGTCCGCAGCTCGGGCTGGCATCCGATGCACAGTCTCGAAACGCTCACCGCGACGCGCTCCTCCAACTCGTCGCCGACGCACGTGACGGCCACGGGTCTGTCCGCGAGCCCTCGGGGGATGGCCGCGTCCCGATGCCGGTCCGCTTCGGATTGATCGAGAACCAGGTGGTGGTCATGGCGAGCGGCCTGCCGGCGGAAGTACCTCCCGGCGCCGTGGTCACGACTATCGACGGGGCGTCGACCACCCAGCGAGTCGAGGGAATGATGCGGCTCGCGTCCGGGACGACGCAGTGGAAGCAGGCCCGCGCGCTCAGGGAGCTGTCGAGCTGCCAGAAGGGTTCGGTCGTCAATCTCGTCGTCCTCGACGGAAACGGAACACGGAAGACCAGCGTCACGTGCGACGTGAGCCAGCCTCCGGCTGAGAAGCGGCCGGAGGCGATTACGGAGTTGACGCCGGGTCTCTGGTACGTCGATCTCACCCGTGCGCAAGGCGCGCAGGTCAAGCAGGCGCTGCCGAAGCTCGGCACCGCCTCTGGCGTGGTGTTCGATCTCCGTGGGTACCCCACCGATGCCGGCGCACAAATCCTGCCGCACCTGGTGGACACCGCCGAAGGCGACCGATGGATGCACGTCGCGAAGATCGTCGGGCCGTTCGGCCGATTCGACGGCTGGGAGAGTTATGGCTGGGACCTCAAGCCGGGGACGCCACGGATCACGGGAAGGATCGTGTTCCTGACCGATGAACGCGCGATCAGCTACGCGGAGTCGGTCATGGGCTACGTCGCCGATCGCAAGCTGGGGACGATCGTGGGCGGCACGACAGCCGGAACGAACGGCAACGTTGCGACCTTCGTCGTTCCGAGCGGCTTCATCGTCGCGTTCACCGGGATGCGCGTCACCGGCCACGACGGCCGCACCCCGTTTCACCTGATCGGGGTGCGACCCGACATTCCGGTCGCGCCGACGCTCGCCGGCGTCCGAAGCGGGCGCGACGAGGTCCTCGAGCGCGCGGTTGCGGTGATTCGCGGAACGAAATAGAACACGGCCAACCAACGACCCTGGAGCGTGTGGAACCCGTCGGTGAGCCCTTTTCGCTGCGACATGCGCCTTCGTAAAGCGGAGGCAACCAAGAATGCGGGCGGTCCGATCGTTTGGCGTCCTGTTCGCTACGCTGGTCGTGAGCGTTTCCTGCCGAGCCATCCTGGGGCCCAGCTGCACCGACGAATCGGGTGATGTCCTGAGGCGCGAGGGAGTCGCGCGCGTGAGTGAGACGAGCGCGTACACGGTTGTTTCGCCGAAGTCGTCGAACCTGCTGATACGACTGACGTGGGCCGACACGCAGGCCACTCTTGGCGTCAGCGCCACGATCATTGACTGCGGTGGGCACACGGGGTGCCAGATGGGGACAACCACACCGTCACCGGGGCCAGGTGGCCCCTCTCCAATCCCACTACCATGGCCACCCGGGGTCCGCGAAATGCTGGTCGATGGCTGGCGGGGCAAGACATACCGGATCGATGTCGCCGGCGACCCGGCCAGAGACACGACCTTCGCGTTGGCGGTTACCTATCGCATTACCTGCGAGAGCTAGTGGGCTGTCCTGGTGATCTAGAAGCGTCAAATCCCAAGCCCCAAGCTCCACCTCCCAACGCACTCCCAACATCCAAACTCCAATTGGCGTCCCCTTATACCTGGATGGCGGACGGGTGTAGGCTGACGTTTTGGATCGGGGGGCGTACGTGTTCTCCAGGTTTTTGCGTCTGATTCGCCACGCGCTGCCATCCTGGCTTGCGCGCGGGCCAAAACGGTTGGGACTGAAGGACATTTCAATGCCTGCCGGGGGATCCCCGCCGCCGTGGGGCGGCCCCGATCGACCACCAAGCGGTCCGACGCGTGGTGTCCGCCAACCGAAGCCTGACAGGCCGTCTGGAAGGAGTGGAGCGATCGCCGTCGCCGAACCAGACGAACCGCAGATGGTCTCAGCGGTTGCTACACGCAGACTGGGTGGGGTGCACAACACCAGTGCTCGGAAATGAAGGCTGGCTCGCGTCGGAGAACCAATCAGCCCGGTAGACCAAGCCGCTCCAAAAGGGCGCCGCTCCTCAGCGGCAACGGGCGTCCTCAAAACAACCGTCGGGTCAATACGAGAGCCGCGACGATGAGCAGCACGATACCCAAGGGGCGAAGAAAGGGAGGCCCCTGCGGATGGTTGCTCTGACGCAGCTGCGTTTCGACGACTCGTTTTTCTGTCGAGGAGTCCGGGACCGGCTCCGCTGATGCCCTGGCAGGTGCGATTTCGGTGCTGGTGTTCGCGTCGATTCGGCCGCTAGTACCTGCGACCTCAGTGCCGCGTTCATGACGCGGAAGTTTGCGGGCGGCTCGTGCGGGTAGATCCAGTGGAGCCGTACCGTTCGCTGTACGTTTTGAGTGCTGGATTGAACCCGCCGCCGTCCGCTCAGCGGTGGCGGGGCGGTTGGTAATACCGGCGATCAGGGCAGTGCCGCCGACTTGACGCGCCGCGCAGGCACACAACCCGGTTATCGCGAGAACGGCGATTACAGAGAGTATTCGCCTCATCGCTGTCCGCGTCCTGCAGTATCGACGCCAACGGGCTCCCGCTCACGTCACCCGGCGGTCACAACTCCACTCTTCCTCCGCCGTCTCCACGCTGTCCGTCCCACAAAGGCTGCGCCGGTGCCGACGAGCAGCAAAGTCGCGGGTTCTGGAACAGGGTCGGCCAATCTGAACTCCATTTCAAACACTGAGCTGTCGGTCGTTCTACCGGAACCTGCCGTGGAAAAAGCGCGTGCCTCGAACAAGTAATCTCCGGGCGATAACAGGCCGCGGCGCATCGCTACGAGGGGTACGGCATTGCCACTCTGGAAAATCCAACCCAGCCCCCCGGGTCCATCAAGACGAAAAGCCGCATAGCCACCACCTTCACCTGTGGCAGTACCTGTGAAGCGATACGACATCGGTTCCGCCAGCGTGAACCCGATGAACATGAGTGACTCCGCCCTGGCTGAACCGTGATTGCGATCGTCGACGGTGATTCCCTCCGTGTAGGCCGCGCCGGACCCGGACCAACGCGTTGCCGACACGTCTGAACGTTGTATCGCCGCATAGGACGCCAACCTGGCGAGATCGAGGTCTGGCACAAAATCGGTCAGCGCGAAATCCAGTAAGCCGAGCACAGTCGTGTCATGCGATCCCGACCTATCCCAGCTGCCGAACTCGGCGGTTTCTGCGGTGACCGTGCCGATGAATACTCTGTCCGAACTGAAACGTACGGGGTCGGCAGCGACCGAGCTGCTGAACCAGCAAACGAGCGCGCCGATGATCGCTATTCGTCGAAGCACTATCCCGGAGCCGCTCATGTGAACTCCTCGACGGTACCGACAAGGACAGAGGTGGAAAGACGATGGCGAGAACGAGCAGCCGTCAGCCTCATTGCACCTCTCAGGTCCTAGTAGCGCATCGGGGGATGCAATCTGGCCACCAGAGGACAGCTCTGCAGAATGCGCATTAACAATCAGGATTCGCGCAGTGTGGAAGCGAAATCACGGATAGATCGAAGTGCTGCAGCCTGGTGGAACGTGGGGGCCTTCAAGAGCGAGGTTCGCCCGTGTTGCGTTCGGCACCGCCAGGAGAGGGCCGGTCCGCCGGGTTCTGATCCTTTCAGTGTCAGAAACTGGAAACTGGCAACGACCCGACCGTCACTGCACCCCAAACTTCCACACTGTCTTCGACCGATACGTGCTCCCCGGCTGCAGGATCGTCGTCGGGAAGGCCGGCTTGTTCGGTGAGTCCGGGAAATGCTGCGTCTCCAGGCACAGCCCGCCGCGACGTTGATAGCCCACTCCGCCCTTGCCCTTGAGCGTGCCATCGAGAAAGTTGCCGGTGTAGAACTGCACGCCCGGCTCCGTGGTCGAGACCTCGAGCGTGCGGCCGCTCGCGGGTTCGACGACACGAGCGGCGAGTTGCAGACCGTCCCCTTTACGATTCAGCACCCAGTTGTGGTCGTAGCCGCGCCCGAACTTGATTTGTTCGGTGCCGGCGTCGATCCGTGCGCCGACCTTGGTCGGGCGCCGGAAATCCATCGGAGTGCCTTCGACCGGCGCCAGAACACCGGTAGGAATCAGTGAGTCTCCCACCGGCGTGAACCGATCGGCATTGATCGTCAGCTCGTGGTCGAGGATCGTGCCGGCGCCCTGCCCGGCCAGGTTGAAGTAGGTGTGCTGCGTCAGGTTCACGGGGGTGGCCTTGTCGGTCGTCGCCTGGTATTCGATTTCGAGATCGTTGGCATCCGTCAACACGTACGAGACGCGCACCTTCAGCGTCCCCGGATAGCGCTCTTCCCCATCGGGGCTGACGCGCGTGAAGGCGACACCCTTCACACCGGCGATCGGTTCGGCCGTCCACACGAATTTGTCGAAGCCACGCACACCGCCATGGAGGTGATTCGGGCCGTTGTTCGCCGCGAGCTGATACGTCTGACCGTTCAACGAGAACCGGGCGAGGCCGATGCGGTTGCCATACCTTCCGACCACCGCACCGAAATAGGGATGCTCGCCAAGGTAGCCCTGGAGATTGTCGAACCCGAGCGCAATGTCGGCCATGACGCCTTTTCGATCCGGGATCCTGATGGAGGTGATGATCGCGCCGTAGGTCATCGCGCGGATCTCAATGCCGCGCGCGTTGGTCAGCGTGAACACCTCGACCGGCGTCCCTGACACGTTCCCGAATGGCTCACGAGTCACAGATTTCACCCCTTGGGACGTATTTCCGACTGGGACAAACGCGGTGATCGTCAGCACCGCCAGGCATGCTCTGAAGGTCTGCATCGTTTCCACCCCGCGCGATCGCGAAACCCAGCCAGTATCGACCGAGAAGCCGGCGAATAGCCCCGGAATCTCGGGAGAACCTGGGAGGCCCTGCCTTCGTCATATATCTTGCGTGACAAGGTATATGGCGCCACCATGAACCCCGTGGAAGAACCGCGCCGCAGCATCGAACGGGAGCTCAAGCGCGGCTCGCTCGAGCTCATCGTGCTGCACCTGCTCGGGCCGGGCGAGGCCTACGGCTACGAAATCGTGTCGAAGCTGACGGCTCAGACCAACGGCGCCCTCGAGGTGACGGACGGCACGCTGTATCCCGTCCTCTACCGGCTCGAGCGCGCCGGGTATGTCGCGGTGAGATGGGAAACGCCGGCGCGCGGGGTGCCGCGGAAGTACTACCAACTCACCGCACGGGGCCGCGAGGAACTGGAACGGCTGCGGAAGGAATGGACGGCCTTCGCACAAGCGATGGCTGCGTTGCTGGAGACCTGATTACGGACCGCGGACTGCGGGCCCGTTCGACCAGCTCAGGGCCGCCCTGAGCTGGCCGAAGGGCGGACTGTGAGCAACCAATGACTATCGACGACTACGTCAACGACGTGCTGAACCGGATGCCGGCGGGAACGCCGCGGCGGGAGCAGATCGGGACCGAGCTGCGTGGTCATATCGCCGAGCGGCTCGCGCAGGGCCGCGCGCTCGATGACATCCTGCGCGATCTCGGCGACCCTGGCGCCCTGGCGGACTCGTACCTCGCGGAAGTACCGCTGATGCTGCCGCCTCATGGCCGCCGCATCCTCGCCAAGCTGGTCGACGTCGTGCTGATCGTGTGCATGTTCGCGGCAGTCGTCATTCCGGCCGCGACGCTGACCGCGTTCGACATCGGCGAAGAATTCGTCTGGATCGCGCTCTGCCTCTCGGCGATCGCGGCCGGCATTCTGGCCTCGCTCTACACCATCATCCTGGAATGGCGATACGGCTACACGGTGGGCAAGTATCTCAACGGGTTGCGGATCGTTCGTGAATCGGGCGCCCGAATCAGCTTCGGGCAGTCGGTGGTCAGGCAGCTGCCGGTCTTCCTGCAGGTCGGCTGGGTCGACGCGATGTTCGTGATTTTCACCGACCGGCGGCAGCGTGCGTTCGAGCTGCTGTCGAAGACCCGGTGCGTGGCGGCGCGGGAATCGACCTCACAACAGGCCGCCTTTGCGAGCGAACACTAAGGCCTCGATCGCGGCACCGCGCGCGCCGGCGGTGTCGCCGTTGGGCATGATGTGAATCGGGATGTCGGCCTGCTCCTCGCGCTGGGCCGGCATCCCCTCCCGGATCTCGCCGATGAACCAGCGCTGGAACAGCTGCCCCGTCTCGATCGCGCCGCCGCCGACGATGAGCGCGTCGGGGTCGAAGGTGTTGATCATCTCGTCGAAGAACAGGCCGAGCGCGCGGGCCTGCACGCGGAAGATGTCGCGGCACATCGCATCGCCGCGCTCGGCCATGCCGCGCACCTTCTTTGCGGCGTCGGCCGGCGCGAGCGACGCCAGCTCGTGGCCGGGATAGCGCGCGAGGAAGTACGGCAGCAGCGTCCGCCGGATCGCGGTCAGCGAACACAGCGACTCGAGGTCGCCAACACGCCCGCAGTTGCAGTCGGGCCTGAGGCCGGCGATTTCGGTGATGCTCTGATACGGGATCAGCACGTGCCCGAGCTCGCCGCCGAATCCCTTTCGCCCCTTCACGACCGTCCCGTCCACGATGACGCCGCCACCCAGGCCGGTGCCGACGATCGCCGAGATCGAGGTGGCCGGCTCCGACGCAAAGATCGCGAAATGTCCCCACAGGGCGCCGGCATTGCCGTCGTTCAGGTAGGTGACGGGCTTATTGAGCTTCCGCGCCAGCGCATCGCGGATGTCGAAGCTCGCCCAGCGATCGTGAACGAAGTTGGTGGAGCCGCGCGCACTGAGCTGCCCGGCGGCGCTCGCGGGCCCAGGCGTGTCGAGCCCGACGACCGCGATGTCGTCGCGGGTGAGCCCGGCGCGGGCCGCCGCGACCGTCAGGCCGTCATCGATCTGGGTGAGGCAGATATCAGGCCCTTCCACCGCGCGCGCGGGATGCTCGCACAGGCCGTCGATCAGCCACTGCCCGTTCGCGGTGATGAATGTGTAATTGACGGCAGTGCCGCCGAGATCGATGCCGGCTGTAGCGCGCACGTGGCGAATATATTAGCTGTCAGCGGAAGCGCGCCTGCAATTTTTCGAGTTCGGCGCTCCCCGGGCAGAGGTCTTCGTAGGGCAGCTGGGTCAAGGGCGTCGCGACCGTATCGTTCTGTTCGTGGACGTCGCTCGAATCGGGCGAAAGATAGAGCAAGCCGGTGACGATCTCCCCTTCTTTCTGCCGCTCGCGGATGTAGGCGTAGGCGCGATCGCGGTCAATGGGGTCGTACTGCGCGGCGACCTTTCGCAGGCGCACGGCGCTGCCGTCGTGGAGCATCACGGTCTGGACGGTGCCCGGCTCGTACTCGGTGGTGATCGCCTTCGTCGGCAGCACGAAGTCGGTCTGTACGACCTCGACGTTCTTCTCGCGGGTGTAGGCGTAACTCTTGGTGGAGCCTTCGTGGTCGTTGAACGTCACGCAGGGGGAGATGACGTCGATGAACGCGAAGCCCGAATGCGCGAGGCCCGCCTTGATGATCGGGACGAGCTGCGCCTTGTCGCCTGAAAAGCCGCGGGCGACGAACGTGGCGCCGAGCGACAGCGCCAGCAGGCAGCCATCGATCGCTTCCATGGTGTTCGGTTCCCCCTTCTTGCTGAGCGATCCGGGATCCGCCGACGCCGAGAACTGGCCCTTGGTCAGGCCGTAGACGCCGTTGTTCTCGAGCACGTAGAGCACGTTGACGTTGCGGCGGATCGCATGGCACAGCTGACCGAGACCGATCGACAACGAGTCTCCATCGCCGGAAATGCCGATGTAGATGATGTCGCGGTTGGCGGCATTCGCTCCGGTCACGAGCGCCGGCATGCGTCCGTGCACGCCGTTGAAGCCGTGGGCCTCGCGCAGGAAATAGGCGGGCGTCTTCGACGAGCAGCCGATGCCCGACAGCTTTGCGACGCGGTGCGGCGGAATCGACAATTCCCAGAACGCCTGGATGATGGCGGCGGTGATCGAATCGTGGCCGCAGCCGGCGCAGAGTGTCGTGAGCGAGCCTTCGTAGTCGCGACGGTTCAGGCCGATCGCATTCTTCTGGAGCGCGGGATGATGAACCGTGGGCTTGGGGATGTAGGTCACGCCGCTTTCTCCAGCCTGGCCTTGACGCCGGCAATCACGTGGTGGGCGCTCATCGGGAACCCCCCGTAGTAGCGCACCGACTCCAGCTTCTCGACCGCGACGCCGGTCTCGAGCAGCAGCAGGTTACGCAGCTGCCCGTCACGGTTCTGCTCGACGATGAAGTTCACGTCGTGCCGTTCGAGGAACGCAGCCACATCGTCGCCGAAGGGGAAACCACGGACCCGCATGTAGTTCAACGCGATACCGTCGGCGGCGAGCCGGTCGAGCGCTTCGGTGCACGCGGCATGACAGCCGCCAATCGTGACCAGGCCGACCCGGACGCCGCCGGTCAGCTGCACGATCGGCTGCGGGACCTCCCGCGCGGCGCGCTGAATCTTCCGGTCAATGCGATCGATCACCTCGACGTATTCCTCGGAGTCCTCGGTATAGGCGCCGAAGCGATTGTGGCCCGAGCCCCGTGTGAAGTACGCACCCTTGGGGTGCACGCCCGGAAGGGTGCGGGGCGCGATGCCGTCGCCATCGGCATCGATGTAGCGGGCGAACGACTTGACCTCGTCCAGCTCCTCCGCGGTGAGCACCTTGCCACGGTCGGGCCGATAGTTGTCGTCCCAGGTCAACTTCGGCACCATCCAGTCGTTCATGCCGATGTCGAGATCGGTGAGCACGAAGACCGGCGTCTGGAACCGCTCGGCAAGGTCGAAGGCGCTGGCGGCGAACTCGAACGCTTCGCGAGGATCGCCCGGATAGATACAGATGTGCCGCGTGTCGCCGTGCGACGCGTACGCGCACATCGTCAGGTCGCATTGCTGCGTGCGGGTCGGCATCCCGGTGGACGGTCCGGTGCGCTGCACGTCGAAGATCACTGCCGGGACCTCGGCGTAGTACGCCAGCCCGATGAACTCGTTCATCAGCGAGATCCCTGGCCCCGCGGTCGGCGTGAACGCGCGCGCGCCGGCCCACGACGCGCCGATCACCATGCCGATCGCGGCAATCTCGTCCTCCGCCTGGAGGATCGCAAATCGATTCCGGGTGCTCCCGGGCTCGCGACGATACTTCTGACAGAACCCCTTGAAGGCTTCCATCAGCGACGTCGCCGGCGTGATCGGATACCACGCGCCGACCGTGGCACCGGCATACAAGCAGCCGAGCGCCGCCGCCGTGTTGCCATCAATCAGGATTGAATCGCGGGTCAGATCCTTCTGCGACAGGCGAATCGGGAGCGGGCAATCGAAATGCCCCTTCGCGTAGTCGTAGCCGATCTCGACCGCCTGCTGGTTCGAATCGACCAGCGCCGGCTTGCGGCCGTACTTCTCCCTGAGCAGCGCCCGGATCAGATCGGGATCCATGTCCAGCAACGCCGCCAGCGCACCTGCGTAGGCGATGTTCTTCATCAGGATCCGCTCGCGCATGCCCGAGAACCGCGCGTTGCACATCTCGGCGAGCGGGATGCCCAGGTAGGTGATGTCGGGCCGGAGCAGCCGCTGATCGAGCGGCCAGGTCGAATCGTAGAGCAGCCATCCGCCCGAGCGCACCTCAGCCACGTCGCGGCCGTAGGTCGCAGGGTTGAGCGCCGCCATCAGGTCGAAGTGCGGCGTGCGCGCCGTGTAGCCGCGCTCGCTGACCCGGATCTCATACCAGGTCGGCAGCCCCTGAATGTTCGAAGGAAACACGTTCTTTCCGGTGACGGGAATCCCCATCCGGAAGATCGCCTGCATGATCAGCCCGTTGGCCGACGCCGACCCGGTCCCGTTGGCCGTGGCGATCTTGAACGCGAAGTCGTTGGTCTGGTTCATAAACAAAGTTGACAGTCGCCAGTTACCAGTTGCCAGTTACGTCATGGCTGACGCGCTGTAACCGGCTGCTGATGACACTCACTGGCCCTCGATCCGAACTGATTCCCCAACTGGACACTGGCAACTGGAAACTCAAAACTTCCCAGCTCATACCGCCATCAGCGGGATCACCGTGGCCCCGGCATAGGGAATCTGGAGCACGAACTTCCGCATGTCCCAGGCGTAGGTCGGGCACCGCTCCGCGCACAGCCCGCAGTGCAGGCAGACGTTCTCGTCCTTCGCCATCACGCGGCCGGTCTGCTTGAGGACGTCGGACGCGTAGACCGGCTGATCGAGGTTGAGCGCCGGGGCCGGGAACTGCGTCCGCATCTCCGGCTCGGACAGGCTCGGCGCAATGGTGAGGCAGTCCACCGGGCAGATGTCCACGCACGCATCGCACTCGATGCAGAGCGACTCGGTGAAGTGCGTCTCCACGTCGCAATTCAGGCAGCGCTCCACTTCCGCCGTAGTCTGTTCCAGCGTGAAGCCCTTCTCCACTTCCGTGGTCATGCTCTGGAAGCGGATACCCAGATCGACGTGCTTCATCTTCTGGCGCGGCGCGTGGTCGTAGTTGTTGCTGTAGGCCCACTGGTGCAGGCCCATCTTGGTGCTGGTCAGGGTGTGGCCCTGCTGCGGGCGCTCGGTGACCGGGACGCCCTGGCAGTAATTGTGGATGGAGATCGCCGCCTGATGGCCGTGCTCTACCGCCCAGATGATGTTCGCCGGACCGAACGCGGCATCGCCTCCGAAGAACACCCCGGGACGTGTTGACATGAAGGTCGTCTTGTCGACCACCGGCATGTCCCACTTGCCGAACTCGAGGCCGATGTTGCGCTCGATGAACGGGAACGCGTTGTCCTGGCCGATCGCCAGCACCACGCTGTCGCAGGCAAGAATCTCGCGGCCGATCACTTCCTGCTTCAAGCCCTTCTCGGTTTCGGTCGACTGGAACTTCTCGAACTCCATCCCGGTCAGCTTGCCGTTCTCGATGATGAAGCGGACCGGCTGCAGGTTCTCGAGGATCTCGACGCCTTCTTCTTCGGCGTCCTCGAGCTCCCAGGGCGACGCCTTGAAGTACCTGCGGGTCTTGCGCGCGATGACCTTGACCTCGGTCGCGCCGAGCCGCTTCGCCGACCGGCAGCAGTCCATCGCGGTATTGCCGACGCCGATGATCAGCACGCGCTTGCCGACCGACTCGACGTGACCGAAATGAATCGACTCGAGCCACTCGATGCCGATAAAGATCTGATCGGTCTCGTGACGGCCGGGGACCTCGAGCTCCTTGCCTTTCGGCGCGCCGCTGCCGACGAACACGGCATCGTATTCGCCGGACTCGAGCAGGGCGCCGAGGCTGTTCACGGGCGAGTTGTAGCGAACGTCCACGCCCATGTCGGTGATGTAGGCGATCTCTTCGTCCAGGATTTCTTCCGGCAGCCGGAACGCCGGGATATTGATCCGCATCAGCCCGCCGGGACGCGGCAGCTTCTCCAGGATCGTGACCGAATAACCGAGCGGCATCAGGTCGTTGGCGACCGTCAGCGATGCCGGCCCCGCGCCGATCAACGCGACCCTCTTACCGTTCGTCTCCTCCGGGGCCGTCGGCAGCAGGTGCCGGACCTCGCCGCGATGGTCCGCAGCAACACGCTTCAGGCGGCAGATGGCGACCGGCTTCCCATCGACGCGGCTGCGCCGGCACGCGGGCTCGCACGGGCGGTCGCAAGTCCGGCCGAGAATGCCGGGGAACACGTTCGACTCGCGGTTCACCATGTACGCCTCGGTGAAACGCCCCTGCGCGATCAGTCGGATGTACTCGGGAACGTTGGTATGGGCAGGACACGCCCACTGACAGTCAACGACACGATGGTAGTAGTCCGGATGCCCGACGTTGGTTGGCTGCATGCAAGACACAATTATAGGGCAATCGCGGCAAAGTGTTGAAGAGTCGCGGGTTCGCTGGCTCGCGGGCTCGCGGGTCCGGGACGCCGGTCGTAACCAGCGGCAACGAGCCGCTCGGATTTGCTGTGGTTGCCTCTGAGTACCACCGGCTCCGAACCGCGAGCCCGCGAACCGCGAACCCGCGACCTAGACCGCGATCGCCGGCTGCGTCAGCGCCGCGAGCACCTCCTTGTAAAGGTACTTCGCCCCTTCCACGCCGTTGAGCGGTCCTTCCTCGTACTCGAGGGCGAACGTGCCCTTGAAGCCGCCGGCCAGCATGATGCGCACCGAGCGCTGCACGTCGTTCCTGTCGCCCCAACGGTCCCAGTACTTTGCATGCACGTTGGTGTGCGAGTAGGGCGCCAGCGCCTTGAGGCCGTGGAAGAGCATGTACTCGTGCTCCCAGTTGCAGAAATCGGGAGACGCCTCGCAGTACGGGTGGTTCACCTCGTCGAGGATGATGCGGATGTTCTGCGGATCGGCCGCCAGGCCCCAGTGGTTCTCGATGGTGACCCTGATGCCGAGGTTGCCGCCGTAGTCGGCCATCTCCTTGTACGACTCGATCGCCGCCTTCAGCATCGGGACGATGTCGACGTTCCGGGGGTAGCCGTCGCCGGGCCCGCGCGGGATGGCGTTCGGACGGATGCCGGGGCCGAGCGCCGACGTGGAGTTCATGCGCATCGACTTCACGCCGAGCACCGCGCACCCGTCGAGCCACTTCTTGGCGATCTCGACGCCGGCCTTGCGCGGCTCCTCCTCCGGTCCGGCGAGATTGGTCGGCGCGTTGTTGGAGATGTGCTGGCACTTGACGCCCGTCTTCGCCATGACGCCGGCGAGACGGTCCAGCCACTTGCGCGCGGAGGGCGTCGACGGATCGAACGTGCGACCGGCGAACATGCTGTCGTCGGTGACGTCGCCGAACAGTCCCGAGAACAGGTCCATGTGCGTGACGCCAGGGAACGTGTCCTTGGTGAACTGCGGGAAGTCCAGCATCGTGATCTCGCCGTACTTCGCCTTCATTTGTTCGGTCGACCATCCGCCATTGGCTGGAGAACGCTGAACGATGGGCGCGGCGTCTCCGCCGCGGCCCGCGCCGGACGCTGCCCCTGCCGCTTGAGTCGCGCCAGCCTGCGCAGCGGGTGGGGGCGCGGATGCCGGAGCGGCCGCCGCCGCGCCACCACGGCCAGCACCACCGCCGCCCCGCCCGCCCCCCGGGCGGGTCTTGAAAATCGATCGAATCGGCCACGTGCACGATGCAAGGCGATCGAGCCGATCCCTGTCGGTCTTGAACTGCGCCAGCGCCCGCTCGGCTGGAGTCAGCGCCACGCCCGCGGCCGTGAGCCCCGCGCCGGCGACCCGGATGAAATTTCGTCGATCGATACCTTTATCAGTCTGTTGCTCTTCCATCTCGTTCCCTCGTGGCGAGAATGATATCTCTTAGCCGCGGTCCGCGGTCCGCGGCCCGGGACCAGGCTAATTCGATCAAACCGGCAGCTTTGAGAGCTGGGTAGCGGATCCGAACGCCCTGTCCTCCTGAACTCTTTCCCTCGTGGAAGAACAGCCCGCGAATCAGCTGGTGGCCGCTCGAAGCACCCGAGCGCGCCCCAAACCCGGATCCCGGACCGCGGACCGCGAGCTGCGGACCGCGGTCTGGTACTCTGGAGATGTATGACTACAGGCGCTCAGCACCCTCCAGCACCGGCTGCGGGCGACAAGGCTGCCCCTGCGCCGGCGATTTCCACGCAGGCATTGATCAGCGCGATGCTCGACTCCGGTCAGGGCATCAGCGATCTCGTGTTTTCGCCCGGACGGCCTCCGCAGGTCGAGAAGCAAGGGCAGCTGACACCGGTCCCATTCCAGCAGCTGTCGATGCTTCGGCCGGACGATACCGCGAGAATTGCCGGCGAGCTCCTGCGCGGCCACGAGACCGCGCTTCGTACCTTGAAGGAGCAGGGCGCCTGCGACCTGTCGTACTCGCTGCCGGAACGCGGCCGGTTCCGCGTGAACATCTTCAAGCAGCGCGGCTCGTACGCCATCGTGATGCGGGTCATCGCGGGGAAGATCCCGACGCTCGCCGAGCTGCACCTGCCGGCGGTCCTGGCCGAGATGGCGACGCTCAAAAACGGCATCGTCCTGGTGACAGGACCGACCGGCTCGGGAAAATCCTCCACCCTGGCTGCGATCATCGATCTGATCAACGACACGCGTGCCGAGCACATCCTCACCATCGAGGATCCGATCGAGTTTCTGCACTACCACAAGAAGGCCACGATCCATCAGCGCGAGCTCCATAGCGATACGCCGACGTTTGCCGCCGCGTTGAAAGCGGCGCTCCGTCAGGCGCCGAAAGTGATCCTGGTTGGCGAGATGCGCGATCGCGAGACGATCGAAATCGCGCTGACCGCAGCTGAAACGGGTCACCTGGTGTTCTCGACGCTTCACACGATCGACGCGTCGAAGACGCTGGACCGGATCATCGGCACCTTCGAAGCCGGTGATCAGCAGGCGGTGCGGACACGCCTGGCCAATTCGTTCCGCTACATCGTCTCGCAGCGGCTCGTGCCGACGAAAGTCAGTGGCCGCGTCGCGGTGCTGGAGATCCTGAAGGCCACGATGCGCACGCGCGAGTACCTCGAACGCGGCGAAGCCGAGGGCAAGACGCTGCTCGATGCGATGCGCGACGGCGAGCTCGATGGCATGCAGTATTTCGACGGCGAGCTGGAGAAGCTGCTGCGGGCCGACGTCATCACCCGGACGACCGCGCTCCTCTATGCCACCAACCAGGGCAACCTGCAGCTCCAGATTGCCGACCTCCCATTCGACGCGTGAGACGCCTGCGGTCTGACGACAGAGGCGGGACGATATAATTCGCGGTTCAGGAGATCCGCCGAGTGCCGAATCCATCGAGATACAGCGCGCTTGCCGCTGTCGTGTGCGTCGTGTCGACCGTCGTGGCAGTGCGTGCCGCGCAGACACCTCAGCCGCCGCCCCCGAATCCCCCGCCGCAGACGACACCGGCGCAACCGCCCGCCGGCGGCCGTCAGGGGGGACGCGGCGGCCAGCAGCAGCCGGGCACGTTTCCCGCGCAGCAGCGTGCCGCCGGTGATCCGGCGCTCATCGAGCGTGGTCGCTCCATCTACTCCGCGACCTGCGCCGCATGCCACGGCGCCGATTTGCGCGGCGGGCAGCTGGGCGGCCCGAACCTGCTTCGCTCGCTCGTGGTGTTGAACGATCAACAAGGCGAGCAGATCACGCCGATCATCCGGGGGAGCCGCGCCGAGCGCGGGATGCCGCCACTGCCGCTGTCCGACGACGATATCCGCGCCGTGGCCGAGTACATCCACAGTGTGCTGGCGACGTCTGGCCGGCAGGGCGGACCTCCGGGGATTGCGACGCCAGCTCCGGACATCCTCGTCGGCGACGCCACCGCCGGACAGGCGTACTTCTCGGCAAAGTGCGCGTCCTGTCACTCCCCGACGGGTGACTTGCAGGGAATCGCGACCAGAATCACCGATCCGAAAACGTTGCAGACGGCGTGGGTCTCGGGCGGTGCCGTGGGCGGACGCGGCCGCGGAGCATCGGCGTCGGGCGGGGCACGCAAGCCCGTGACCGCAACCGTCACGACACCCGGAGGCGAGAAGGTCAGCGGCCGGCTCGTGCGTATCGATCACTTCATCGTGACGCTGGCGCTCGACGACGGCACGATCCAGAGCTTCCGACGGACCGGCGACTCGCCGAAGGTCGAG
>Ga0075420_100001270_pt1 | contig 21320 bp, 20 predicted proteins | sample SoiMetdeltSBSDD4_FD_75296 | JGI IMG/M metagenome (GOLD analysis project Ga0075420, IMG submission 75296) | Bulk soil microbial communities from a Populus tree surrounding site in Tennessee, USA - Soil MetaG P. deltoides SBSDD4 | ecosystem: Environmental > Terrestrial > Soil > Tree plantation... | reverse complement strand
CAGCTCCTGGAAATTCTCGATGATGCCGTTGTGGACCACGGCCACCCGATCGTTCATGTGCGGATGCGCGTTGTGCTCGACCGGCCTGCCGTGGGTGGCCCAGCGCGTGTGGCCGAGCCCGGTGCGGCCCTGCAGCGGATTGTTGGAGAGCCGCAGCTCCAGATTCCTGAGCTTGCCCTCGGCGCGGCGCCGGTCGAGGCGCCCATCCTCCACTGTGGCGACGCCGGCCGAGTCATACCCGCGGTATTCGAGGCGGCGCAGGGCGTCCACGAGATTGGTTGCGACCGCCTGCTTCCCGAGTATCCCGACGATTCCACACATATGATGAGACATTCCGTAAACGGGGGTCAGACCCCTCGCGCTTAATTTCGAGCTTCAATCGCCCACGTCGAGGCGAGGGGTCTGACCCCCGCAAGCTCCTCGGCGAGTCGCCGAATTGGTACGCCCAAGTTCGCGGTTGCGGCAATTCACAGTCAATTTCTTGGTTTTTCAGTGGCGATCAGGGGTCAGACCCCTCGCACGCAGGTTGGGCGCTGCCGGGTACGTCGACGCGATTGGTCTGCCCCCTATCACTCACGGCCCTTTCTTCGGCCTCCGTTTGTGACGCCGGAACTTGGCGGCCCAGCCGGGGCGCACGTCCTGTGCCGACCGCTCCAACGCAAGCGCGTCGGCCTCCACGTCGCGGGTGATGACACTGCCCGAGCCAACGTAGGCCCCATCGCCGATCCTGACCGGTGCTACCAGCGAGCAGTTCGAGCCGACGAACGCCCCTGCCCCCACGTCGGTGAAGTGCTTGTCGATGCCGTCATAGTTGCAGAAGATGGTGCCAGCGCCGATGTTGGCCCCGGCGCCCACGCGGCCATCGCCGATGTAGGCGAGATGGTTGGCCTTGGCGCCCGGCTCCAGACGCGCGTTCTTCACCTCCACGAAATTGCCGATGTGCACGGTAGGTCCGATATCGGCGCCCGGCCTCAGCCGCGCGAACGGCCCCACTCGCGCGCCCTGCCGGATGCGCGCCCCCACCATGTGGCAATTGGCCATGATGTGGGCGCCGTCCTCGATCACCACGCCCGGGCCGAAAAACACGTTGGGCTCCACCAGCACGTCGCGCCCGAGCGCGGTATCGTAGCTGAGCCACACCGTCTCCGGCGCGATCAGTGTGGCGCCGCCCTCCATGGCGCGGGCGCGCGCCCGCCGCTGGAACACCGCCTCCGCCGCTGCCAGCTGCGCCCTGGAGTTGACGCCCAGCGCCTCCTCGGCGGGGCAGATCACAGGCACGGCGACGAGTCCCTCGGCCACGGCGAGCGCGGGCGCGTCGGTCAGGTAGTGCTCGCCTTTGGCGTTGGCGTTGCCGACGCGAGCGAGCAACTCGGCCAGGCCCGGCAGCCGGAAGGCCATGGCGCCCGCGTTGCACAGCCGCAGGCGGCGCTCGGCCTCAGAGGCATCCTTCTCCTCGCGGATGGCGGCCACCCGGCCCTCACCGTCAAGAATGAGCCGCCCGTAGCCGCTGGGGTCGGCGGGCTCGAAGCCGAGCACGGCGATGTGGGCGCCGGTGTCGAGCGCCTCGGTCATGCGGCGCAGGGTTGCCGGCTCAACCAGCGGCGAATCGGCGAGCACAACAAGGACGGTGCCGGCATGGCGCTCCAGCGCGGCCCGCGCCGCCAGCACGGCATGCGCCGTGCCGAGTTGCTCCGACTGCTCGAAGATCTCGCTGCCCGGCGCAACGCGCGCCGCCTCGGCCCGCACAGGCTCCATGTCGGGGCCCACCACCACGGCGATGCGCCGGGCCCCGGCCGCGGCGGCGCCGGCCAGCACGTGGGCAAGCATGGAGCGCCCGCCGATCGAGTGCATCACCTTGGGCAGAGATGAGCACATGCGCACGCCCTTGCCGGCGGCAAGAGCAACGACCAGGAGCGGACTGTCGGCCATGCGGATCGCTTCGTGTTGCAGTCTTGAGGTCTGTTGCGGTCGCGGCAGGTTGCAGCGGCGACTTTGCCGTTGCGTCAGTTTACCCCAATCCTCCCGGCCAGCCCAATGCGGCCCGGTATCAGGGATTAGGTTTTAGGGACTAGGTTTCAGGGGCAGACTCAGGATGGGTGCCGTCCCTCCCTCAAACCTAATCCCTGATACCTAATCCCTGAACTGCCACACCTATGACCCCGAAGGCACAGGTCCACAAGGCTTGGGCTGGTCCTAGGGCCTGCCGCGTTGACCCGACTCTCCCCATTTGAGACCGTTGCCGCGATTCGAATGCGGTTCTCGTCGCGCGTCCGCGCAAAAACTCGGTTCAGACCCATAACGAGGACGAGGACGCGTTCAGCCATGGCGGCGCACATCGATCAACCCGCCCGCTCACGGCGGTTCATCAAGGTTTACCTGGCCACATGGGCCCTGCTGGCGTCTGGCGCACTGGCCTATCTCGCCGTGCTGGCCTTCCCGCCCATAGTCGAGGCGCCTGCGCCACAGGCGAGCGTCAAGCCGGCGAAGGACACCTCGACTGAGATGACCGAGGTGAAGGTCAGGCAGGTCAAGACCAGCGAGGTGAAGGCTCTCACCGAGGTGCAGGGCAGCCTCAGCGAGATCCGCAAGGATGTGTCGCAGCTGCAGGAGGCCGTGGGCGAGCGCATCGTCAACGAGAAGGTCGTGCAGACGCGCCTGAACGCCCTGGAGGACCGCGTCTCCACCATCGACGGCCAACAGGAGCCACCCCCGGTGGCGCCGCTTGCCAGGGTTCCCGGCATTACCGTGCTACCCCCGGCCCAGCCGCGGCCGGCTCCTGGGGCCGCTGAGCCTCCGTTCAAGGCCGTTGACGAGCCAACGGCCATCACCATCGCGCCGCCGCCGGCGCCGCCGATCGAGACGGGCAGCATCCCGCCCAAGGCGGAGATCGTGTTCGGCGAGCCGGTCGTGAAGCGGGCAGGAGCGCCGGAGATGGCGGTGCAGCTGGCCTCGGGGCCATCGCTGCAGGCCGTGCGCCAGAGCTGGCAACTGCTCTCCGAGCGGTTCGCCGGCCCGCTCTCCTCACTGCAGCCGCGGGTCGTCGCCCCGCGCGGTGAGGGCGGCACCTACCGCCTGCTGGCCGGCCCACTCTCCACCAAGGCCGATGCAGAGCGCATCTGCTCGCAACTCGGCGTCGGCGCCAAGACCTGCTTTGCCGCCCCGTACGGCGGCGCGCCGCTGTAGCCGGCGCCTCCCTGCATTTCCGACCTCGAAGGCGGCGGCAGACAATCTGCCGCCGCTTGCGTTTGCACACCCGCTTGGGCACCCCGCCCGGACATGGTAAACGCGGGCGAAAGGCCGCCGTACACCACATCCGGGGGACACTGGTGATGCTGAGAGCGACAGGACGGGTGCTGCTCGCTTGGGCTCTTGCTGTTTCGGGGCTGGCACTCGCAGCCGGCCCGCTTACGGCGAACGAGTTCGTCTTCGACGAGACGGTGAACGCGGCGATGGCGCGCCGTCTCGCCATCCCGGTCTACTTCGCCCTGCCCGAGAGCGCCCGCGCGCGGCTGCCGCAGGTTATCGATACGCCCGACCTGCTGTTCGACTTCAGGCACCCGGATGCACTCAAGGCCGACGGCAGGGTCGGGCTGAGGCTCGTCGTCGCCAAGCGCGACGGCCTGGCCAAGCGCCTGGCGCAGAGCGGACTGGTCCAGACCGGCGACATCCTCCTGACGTTCCGCCCCGAGTGGGGCGGCGTCGGCGCCTATCCCAATATCCAGATGGGCATCAGCCACACCGGCCTCGCCTACATCAAGGACGGCACGGTCCACAACGTCGACAACCCGCTGGACCAGGAGTTCATAGGCGAGGGCAAGCTGACCGAGCTCAACAGCGAGTTCTACCGCGGCATCACCCTCATGCACGTCGTCCGGCCTCGCAACCTTACGGACGACCAGCGTGCCAACATCGTCGACTGGGCAACCCGCCTCACGGCCGCCGCCAAGCGCGTCTTCCCTGACCAGATCGATTTCAACGAGGACTACAACGATCCGAAGTACAAGCCCGGCAAGCCGCTCAGCTTCGTCAAGCGGCTGGGGCAGATCGCGCTGGGGCAGAAGCCGCGCGGCACCATAGCCATGTACTGCTCCGAGTTCGCCTGGTCGCTGCTGGCGCTGAGGAACTGCGATCCCGATGACAACGTCAACGCCTTCAGGAGCCGGAGCATGCCGGTGTGCGTGACGCCGATCATGCAGCCCATGCACGCCACCGGCACCTACGTGGGGGGAGAAAGCCGCAAGGCCTATACCGGCCTCGCCGACGGCCCGCTCCTGGTGGTGTCGAGCCTGAAGCTGCCGCGTGAGGAGCGCGACAGGCTGCTGCAGTCGATGTTCGTCGCCGACCCCGAAGGCATGAAGAAGCTGTCGGATGGGCACCGGGAGCTGGCGCAGGCGTTGCAGGAGAAGTTCGCCAAGCTGGAGACCTACTACCAGAGCGCCGCCAGCGGCGCGTGGCTGGGGCTCAAGTCCCGCCTGATCAGCAGCGCCATCAGCAAGGCGATCCCGGCCAACTACTCGCCGGCGTCGTATCTCGTCAACACCCTCCTGCCCTCCGACAACGCCAACCGGACCATGGATTATGTGGCGACCATCTTGATGGAGTAGATGGTCAGTGGCGAGTGGTCAGTTGGTCAGTGGTCAGTCTGGCCTCTGTGCGTGGAGCGGCATCGTTCCGATCTCAACAAGAGAAAATTGGTAGTCATCACTAGGATCGGCACCACTGACGACTGACCAACTGACGACTGACCACCCTACGGCGCCAGCAATACCGCGAACGGCTCGTCGAGCGTACGCTTCAGCAGCGCGCGATAGCGACTGTACGCGTCGTGACCCGCATGGATGCGGCCGAAATCGGCCTGGGCAAGACCCTTCATGGGAATGAGCGCAATCGGGGTGGATACGGGGATCAGGTGGGCCCCGCGCCCGACCTGCAGCGTGGTGAGAATGCCGTGCATCTGCCTGTCGATGCTCGGTCGCCCCACCACGATGAGACGATACTGCCCGTGCTCGTTGGTAACGAAATAGATGTGGCCCGAGAAGCTTGGCACGGAGACGATGCCCTGCTGCGAGAACGCCGCATCGATGCGCTCCGACTCCCGGAACGCCAGGCTGGAGCGGCCCGCGTCCCAGAAGATCTCAGTGCGATAGGCGTAGACAGCGGCCTTGTCGCCGAACGAAGGCCGGATCGTCAGATAGTCCCCCTCGATCCAGGTGACGGCCGCGCGTGTGTAGCTGCCGACCTCGTCCGGGGCCAGTTGGGGCGGGCTTGCCGCGTCTGGCGTCGATGCCGGCTCCATCTCCCCGCGCAACGAGACGCCCAGCGCCTGCTCGAGGCGGACCATGGTCGCCAGCGTGAAGGGACGGCGGCCCGACAGGGCCTTCTCCAGGGTCGAGAGGCTGATTCGCGCCTGCTGCGCGAGCTGCTGCCTGGAGAGGCGGCGGCGCGCCAGCTCCTCCAGCACGATGGCCGCGGGCGTTCGGCCCTCCCCAGTCCCGGCGCGACGGTCGGCGCTTCGGCGCATCCCTGGTCCATCGTCAAAGCCCGTACTGGCCCTCACATATCCGTACCTCGGCAGCCACCGCAAGTCGGCTGACTGCCGCCTTGTGCGCAAGTTTGGCGGCAGTGACCGGAGCCCTCGGCACACGGCGAAGGCAGGATGGGCGAACTGCACTTCCATGCCATTGCGAGGGGAGACACATGAAACGTCCTCTGGGACTGCTCATCGCGGCCAGCCTGGCGACCGGGTGCGTGCTGCTCGCCGGCGTGGTCGCCTACTCCGGCACCTTCGGGCTCAATCTCATCCTGCGCCGCGATCTCATGATCTGGGGTGCGGCCTCGGTCGACGACGAGCGGCTCTCGCCCTCGATGAGGCTGGCACTGCAGCCGCGCCCGCCGGAAGCCAAGGCCGGCGCCTTCTCGTGGCAGCGGCTCGATCCGGGCTTCGAGGTCGGCGAGATGCCCGTGCTCGCGGCCGGGGCAGAGGCCGACCGCATCCTGCTCGCCCGCATCGACCCGGCGCACTACACGTTCCAGGTCTGGAACCGGCCGAGCGGCAACCGCGACTCGCTCGACTGGATGAAGGAACTGGGCGCCGTCCTCGTCATCAACGGCAGCTATTTCACGCGCTACGGAACGCCGGCCACACCGCTGCTCAGCGCCCGCGTCCTGTCCGGGCCGGCGGAGTACGATGCCAGGCACGGTGCGTTCGTGGCCTCCGCCTCGTTCGCGGGCATTCGCGATCTTGCCAAGCTGGACTGGCGGGAGGCATTCCAAGGCGCCGACCACGGCTTTGTGTCCTATCCCCTCCTGATCGGAGCCGATGGCCAAAGCCGCTCGAGGGGGAACGCACGCTGGCTGGGCAACAGAAGCTTCATCGCCCAGGACGAGGGCGGCCGCATCATTCTGGGCACCACCAAGGACGCCTTCTTCTCCTTGGACCGCCTGGCGGCGTTCCTGCGCGAAGCCCCGCTGGCGCTGAAACTGGCGCTCAACCTCGACGGCGGCCCGGTCGCGTGCCAGGCCATCGCGCTCAAGGACTTCAGGCGCGACTTCTGCGGCCGATGGGAGATGGCCACCGACGACGACAAGCTGAGGCTCCTCAAGCCCGTGTTCGGCCTCCGCCGCTGGGGCCTGCCGATCGCGCTGGCCGTGCTGCCCAAATGATCCGCTGCTTGTCATAGTCCGGCTCGTCGCCACATTCTGGAAGGCAACTGCCGTCCCGGCCAGCCGCGCGGGTGCTCGCCGGCCGGTGCGGCGCGATCCGGAACCATGGCGCGAGGCGATGAGCGAGACGGCGGCCCTTGTGTTGTTCTCCGGCGGGCAGGATTCCACCGTCTGCCTCGCCTGGGCGCTGGAGCGCTACGGCCGGGTGGAGACGGTGGGGTTCAGCTACGGCCAGCGCCACGCGGTGGAGCTTCAGCAGCGGGGCGTGATCCGCGAGGCCCTGGCGTCGGGCTATCCCAAGTGGGGCGGACGGTTGGGCGCCGACCACATGCTGGATCTTGCCGCCCTCGGGCAGATCAGCGACACGGCGCTCACCCGCGATGCCGCCTTCGAGATGACGGCGGCGGGCCTGCCCAACACGTTCGTGCCCGGCCGCAACCTGCTGTTCTTCACCTACGCCGCCGCACTCGCCTACCGGCGCGACATCCGCACGCTCGTGGGCGGCATGTGCGAAACCGACTACTCGGGCTATCCCGACTGCCGCAATGACACGCTCCAGAGTCTGGCCAAGTCCATCTCGCTTGGGCTGGCTGCGCCCTTCACCATCGAGACGCCGTTGATGTGGATCGACAAGGCCGGCACCTGGGAGATGGCCGATGAGCTCGGCGGCCCCGCGCTCGTCAACCTCATCGTCGAGCACACCCACACATGCTACACCTCGGACCGCACGGCCCGGCATGCCTGGGGCTACGGCTGCGGCCAATGCCCCGCGTGCGGGCTGCGGGCAAGGGGATGGGACACGTGGGCCAACAGGCGTTGATCTTCTACCTCAAGGACATCGCGGACCGCGCCGACGAGATGGGGCTCGACGACCTCGATGCGCTCGTCGCCCTGCAGGATCAGCTGGCGCAGGCCATCGAGCCGAGGGGCATCGGCGAGGTGGACGGCAACGAGATCGCCTTGGACGGCTCGGAGGGCTCGCTCTACGCCTACGGCCCCGATGCGCGGGCGATGCTGCAGGCAGCCCTGCCGGTGGTGTGCCGGTCGCCGCTCGCGGCAGGAGGCCACGTCTACCTGCGCTACGGCGATCTCGACGACGCGGCGGCGGTGGAGGAGACGTTCCTGCTCGCCGACCTGTGCGCCAGCCGCAACGCGTGACGGAAGCCGACCCATGCCCACCCGCCCCATTCGAGAGGATCTCGTCCGTGCCGTAGACCTGGCGCTCGCCGGCGACTGGACCGGCGCGCATGAGATCGTGCAGCAGGACGAGACCGACCCCACCTTCTGCTGGGTGCATGCCGTCCTGCACAAGATCGAGGGCGACGCCGCCAACGCCCGCTACTGGTACCGCCTCTCCGGCCAGTCGTACGAGGCCTACGCCGATCCCAAGGCCGAGCTCACCGCCATCAAGGCTGTGCTGACGTATTGAAATTGGCGAATGGCGAATGGTGAGTGGCGAATGGGGTCACCATCGCAGTTGCCCATTCGCCCAGTTCGTGGCGAACAGCCGTCCACCATTCGCCATTGGCCATTCGCCATTCGCTTGCTGTGTACGTCCAACCCCACCACCTCGAATCAGCTTAGGTTGCCCGCCAAACCGCTCCGGTGTCCACGTATGGGACTGGCGCAGGCAGGGTTGCCGCGGCATGGCTCCGGAGGCGGAGGAACAAGAACCGGGGGTTCACATGCCGCCAGCAATGCGCAAAGCCGTTGACGTTCTGACAGCCGTCGGACTGACTGCCGCTGTCTTCTTCGTGATCGTGGTCGCCAATGCCTTCCTGATGGCGCGGGGCAGCTACGCGACCGGATTCAATCTTTGGTACTCCTTCATCCTGCGCCCCGATATCCTCGGCACCATGGTGCTGACGGCCGTTGTCAGCTTCGCCTACGTCTGGTTCGGCAAGGGCAGCGGCCGTCCGCGGCTGTAGCCTCATCGCGCTGGTCCCGGCTTGGAGCGCTACACGCATCGCTCCAGCCGGGCCGGCGTGTTTATGAGTTCCCGCAGTGAGCGTCAGGCGCTGCCGACAACCATATCCAGACCAGTCGTCTCGGCGCAGAATTCGTCGAGCGTAAGAAGGCCCAGGCAGGGCATGGCGCCGCGCCTCGCGAGGGTGCCGCCCATCAGTTTCTTGGCAACCAGCACCGACGGTGTGGACGGAACGTAAGGGCCGTGGCCGCTGCCGGCGACGAGATGCCAAGTGAGCCGCTTCGGCCGGCCATCTGCGTCCAGCCCCTCGAGGGTGACCGCCATGCCGCCGCGGTCGGAGCCGAAGAACCCGAGCCGCTTTTTCACGCCGAGCAGAGGCCCCGCGAGCCGCTCGGGCCGGCGCAGGAGCCCGCCACGCGCAAGCCACGACAGGCCCCACAGGCCAAGGTGGAACGCACCCACCTCCAGCGCGGCGTAAACCTTGACGTCCTTGAGCCCCGGATAGCGCACGGGGAGCAGGTCGAGGTCGGGTGCGTCGCAGCGGGCCAGCCAGCGTCCGCCAAGGCCCGGCAGGCGCCGACGCCGCAAGCCCTGCCAACCGTGAAAACGCCCGCCAGCGGCCTTCCCAGGCGCTTCCATGGGCTTTCCCAGCGTGCCCAGGATCGAGCGGGTGGTCGCGATGCCCGGATCGAAGCTGTTGGCCGGGGCAATGGTGGTTTCCACCGTATCGAGCCGGCCGAATTGGGTTGCGTAGGCATCCACAACGGCCCCCGAGACGGCGGGCAGCGTGCTCACCCCGCTCACCACCAGCACGCCAGCCTGCCTCGCATCGGCGTCCATGACGCCGATGCCCGTCACGAACGCCCGTGCGTCGGCAAGGTCGAGATAGTGGACCCGTGCGGCGATGCAGGCGCGCGCCACCGCGTAGTCCTGCTCCTGAAACGGTCCCGTCGCGTTGATCAGCACCATGGGTCCGATGGAGTCGAGCGTGGGCGCGGAGAGATCGCCTGCATCGACACGGGCGGCCGAGACCCGAGCCTTCGCTCGCCCTGCCAGGCTCGCCGCGAACGCCTTCGCCTTCTCCTCGCTGCGCCCGGCGACGATCACCTCCATGCCGGGCGCCCGGGCCAGCCGCTCCGCGATCAGCCCGCCGAAGGCGCCGTAGCCGCCGAGGACGAGGACACGCTGCAAGCTGCGGGCTCCGTGGTTGGCTTTGGCCGCCTCACGCGACCGGCGGCTGCCGGTCCAGGAACTCGCGCACGTGCCTGTTGAACGTGCCGGGGTCCTCCACCTGCAGCTGGTGGGAGGTGCCCGGCACCTCGACAAGGTCCGATCCCGCGATCTCCCGGTGGATGACCTGGGCTGCGGCCGGTGGCGTGCTCGGGTCCTCCGCCCCGACGATCACGCACGTCGGCAGCTTGATGGCCTTGAGCCGGTCGGTGACGTTGAGGTTGCGGATCGCCTGACACCAGCCGGCGTAGCCTTCGACAGGGGTCGCCTCGATGTAGGCCCGCATGCGCGCCACCACGGCCGGCTTACCCTGCATGGTCGACGCGGCCAGCCAGCGCGCCAGCGCCAGCTCCATCTGCGAGGCCATGCCCTTCTCGCGCGCCACATTCACGCGCTCATCCCACAGTGGCTGCGCCTCCGCGGGCATTCGGCTCGAGGTCGAGCACAGGATGAGGCTGGCGAAGCGGTGCGGGTGCTCCAGCCCCAGGTGCTGGCCCACCATGCCGCCCATCGAGAGGCCGAGGAAATGCGCACGGGCGATCTCGAGGTGATCCATCAGGCCGACGACATCGGCGGCGAGCATCGCGAAGTCGTAGGGCGCCTTGGCGACCTCACTGGCCCCGTGGCCGCGGGCATCGAAGCGCACCACGCGGTAGCGCGGCAGCAAGGCCGCCGTGAGCTCGTCCCAGACCGTGAGATCGGTGGCGAGCGGGTGGTGCAGGATCACGGCCGGGGCCGCCTCCGGCCCCTCCACCGCGAAATTCATGCGAAAGCCGTTGATGGTTGCCTGCATGGGTCCTCCTGGAAGGTGCATCAAGCTATTGTTGACTCGACAGTCGGGGCGCCGGCAGTCGGACATTGCGAGATTCGCGCCGGCGATGCCCTGCCTTCTTCTTGCGACTGCCGACTGCCGACTGCCGCTCTTCGCTCGGCTCAGCGCGTGCCGGCGGGGCCGTCGGCAGGCGGCGCCTTCTGCTTGCCTTCCGGCTGCACGTGCGGGGCGCTCAGCCGGTCTGACAGGGCCAGCAGCACGCTCGACACCACGAACACAACGTGGATGCCTGCATACCACCACAGCTCGCGGTCGGAGGCGCTCTTGACCGCCATAAACTGCTTGAGGAGCTGAATCGCCGAGATCGCCACGATCGAGCCGAGCAGCTTGATCTTCAGGGCCGTGAAATCAATCGAGCCCATCCATGCGGGCCAGCGCTTGTCGGATGTGTGGTCGATCTTGGACACGAAGTTCTCGTAGCCGGAGAAGATCACGATCATCACCAGCGCACCGGTTAGGGCGAGATCGACCAGGCTCAGCATGCCCAGGATTGCCTCCGCCTCGGACAGTGACATGGCCTCCTTGGCCAGCTTGTAGAACTCCTGCACGAACTTGATGAGCAGGATGACGATGCCGAGCGCCAAGCCCAGGAAGAACGGGGCGAGCAGCCACCGGCTGGCGGTCAACAGGCGCTCCAGGAGAGTCTCCAGGCCGCGGTCGGGCTGGGTCATGGCCGATCACCTTCGTGCGAGGACATCGGGACGGCGGATGATAGGCCGCCTGGCGGCCGCTGGGAATCGCCGCCCGGACTCGATGTTACCCCTCGATGCTACCCGATGCACGGTGCCGGATGTGCTCCCGGCGCAATATGGCTGTGTCTGGCGGCTCGGGCATCCGGCCGCATGGGATGCCTGCCGCCCCCTCCGGATCAGCACCGGCGACGGCTGGAGCACGAGGCTCCGCCATATCGATGACCCCGGCGCGCCGGCGGCGGCGCGCTCAGGGAGCTGAAACTGCACGTCGATTCAGTGCAGGCATTGGCTCGACGGGCGATCAAAAGACGATGGCTTTATTTGATAATCGCAAACAATGGGCCATTTCGCTGGCAGTAGCATAATATCTTTGCCATCGGACATATTCATCCAAGAAAACCGATCGACGCCGACAAGGTAGCCGTGACGTGCCTTGCTTCTCGTTCGACTGGGCGATGGCGCCTTCCTGGCAAACGCGACTGGCGTCGTTAGAGGGATATCGGACGCTGGCACCGGCGCGGTCCGGCCACTCCGGGCGTCTTCCGATACCTGCACACACAAGACAGCAGGCCCAGCATCATTCAGCCTGCCGGCACCGAATGTTTGAGAATTCGTCGAGATGTTCCATCTCAAGTCGATATCATTTTTCCAGATCGTAGACCTTATCCCCCCAAAAGCGAATTCTTCGCCAGAAACTCCCGTCAGGGCCTTGCATAGAGCTCCCGACGGGGCTTGGTAGGCCGCAGGAAGGGGCGGCAGGTAGCCGTAGAAGGTGACGATCTGGCAGTCCTTGCCCATGCCGCGCAGGCCCAGGCCGAGCCCGTCGGCCGACCGGGGCTGATGGCAGCCGCCAGGTCCGGGCGAATCGGGCCCGTCAGGCCCATCGAACTCCGTGATGGAGATATAGATGCTGGTGCCCCAGACACTGACGCTGAAGGTGACGCAGCCGAATGGCAGCTCCAGCGCGATCGGATGTTCGACGACGGGAAGCCCGCCCAGAACGCACACCCCCACCGCGCGGCCGACGTCGCTTGCCGCCTGCTCGTAGGCCGCATGCCACGACTGAGACCATTCCCACGACCTGGCGATCAGCTCGCGTGACGGCCAGATATGAACAGTATGCGCGAGGGGATCGGGCCCCGCCGGCTCCGCACCAAACGTCATGACTTCCGCACCTTCTCGGCGAGATCCTGCCGGATCAGCCCTGCCCTACAGTGACGGTTACAACCGGTTTCGGACGGAAGTTTGGCGTTGTCGCGCGCTTCAGTCGCGCTCGAATGAGTCGCTCGAATGCGGGCCGCCGGATCTGCTAGGCTAGGCGCCGGATCCACCAGAAGAGAGCCGCCGCCATGCTGCGCCAATCGCTGATCGAGTACGGCAAGCCACTGGAGGCCACCGAGGCCGAAACGCCCGTGCCCCAGGGCAGCGAGGTGCTGCTGCGTGTCTCGCACTGCGGCGTGTGCCACTCCGACCTGCACCTGCAGGACGGCTACTTCTCCCTCGGCGGCGAGCAGAAGCTCGACGTGCGGGGCTTAAGGCCGCTGCCCTTCACCTTCGGGCACGAGATCGCCGGCATCGTGGAGGCGGCCGGCCCCGACACCCAGGGCGTGCCTGCGGGGAAGCGCTACGCCGCCTATCCCTGGATCGGCTGCGGCGCCTGCGCGGTGTGCGCCCGCGGCGACGAGCACCTCTGCAATGCGCCCCGCGCGCTCGGCGTCACCGTGGACGGCGGCTACGCCACCCACGTGCTGGTGCCGCACCCGCGCTACCTCCTCGACGTGGAGGGCATCGCGCCCGAGATCGCCGGCCCCCTCATGTGCTCCGGTCTCACCGGCTACAGCGCCGTCAAGAAGGCCCTGCCCTACCTGCGCTCCGGGCCGCTGCTGATCGTGGGCCTTGGTGGGGTCGGCATGATGGGCCTGCAGTTCGCCCGCGCCCTCACCGATGCCCCCATCCTGGTGGTCGATATCGATCCGGCCAAGCGCGAGACGGCCCTCAAGCTGGGCGCCGGCGCGGCCTTCGACCCGGCGGATGCCGGCGCGCGCAAGGCCATCGCCAAGGCATCCGGCGGCGGCGTGGGCGCGGCGGTGGACTTCGCCGGCTCCGACAAGTCCCTTGGGCTGGCCCAATCGGTGGTGGCCAAGGGCGGCGCCGCCATCGTGGTGGGGTTGCTTGGCGGCAGCTTCACCCTGCCGGTGCCGATGTTTCCCTTGCGCGCACTCACCGTGATGGGCAGCTATGTCGGCTCGCCCGCGGAGGCACGCGAGATGATCGAGCTGGTCAAGGCCGGAAGAATTGCGCCGATCCCGGTCGAGACGCGGCCCCTCGCCGAGACCAGCCGCTCGCTCGACGATCTGCGCGCCGGCAAAGTCGTCGGCCGTGTCGTCATCACACCCTGAACGCATCACAGAACAGGATCTGCAAGACATGAAGATCGCCGTAATGGGCCCCGGCGGCGTGGGCGGCTACTTCGGGGCGCGGCTCGCCGCCGCCGGCAACGATGTGACGTTCGTGGCGCGCGGCGCCCACCTCGACGCCATGCGCCGGAACGGCCTACGGCTCGACAGCCAGCTCGGCAGCCTGCACCTCGACCCGGTCAAGGTGGTGCCGGACGCCCGGGAGATCGCCGCCGCCGATGCCGTCCTGTTCGCCGTCAAGATGCGCGACACCGAGAGCGCCGCGGAATCGCTGCGGGCGCTGGCGGCGGGCGGGGCCACCGTGTTTACATTTCAGAACGGGGTGGACAGCGCCGGCCGCATCGGCAAGGTGGTCGGACTCGGCAGCGTTGTCGAAGGCGCCGCGCGCATCGCCTCGCACATTCCCGAGCCGGGCGTCATCAAGCAAACCGGTGATTTTGCCATCCTGGAGTTCGGCGAGCCCGACGGCACCTCGAGCGCCCGTACCGAGGCGTTTCACGTCGCCTGCGTGCGAGCAGGGATAGCCGCCACTCTGTCGCGCAACATTTCCCGCACGATCTGGGCGAAGTTCGCCATGCTGGCGCCGGTCTCCGGCATGACGGCGCTGACGCGCGGGCCCATCGGACCGGTGCGGGCCAACGCCAAATCCCGGCAGCTGCTGGAAGCCGCAGTGGATGAGGTGGTTGCACTCGGCGTCGCCCTGAAGACGGGTCTGGTGCCTGAGGATGCGAGGCGAACCATGAAGCTGATCGACGGGCTGCCCGACGGCATGATGGCCTCGATGTGCCACGACCTGCTGGCGGGCAAACCGATCGAGATCGAAGGCCTGTCGGGCGCGGTGGCCGGACTGGCTCGAGAGAACGGCATGGCCGCGCCAACCCACGCCTTCATTGCCGCGGCCCTGGCGCCCTTCACCGACGGCAAGGCGCAGGCTTGAGCCCTACTTGGCGGCCTTGGCCTTGTCGTTGTCCGCTGCGGGTGTCCCGGCCACGTCCAGCGTCTTGGGGCAGTGGCGCTCGACGTAGCGGTTGATGCCCTTGATCATCCGGCCGTGGAACAGGCCGAGGTTGTCGGCGAGCTGCGCCGCGGTTTTGACCGTGAGCGCGATGCCGGTCGGGCCGTCCACACTTTTGAGGCGCACCCAGATCTTCTCGGCCTTGCCGTTGCGGAACTCGATCTTTGGCGCGAGCACGGCCGTGACCTTCTCTGGCTTGCCGTCCTGCTCCACCAGGCAGGTCGCCGTGTGGCTGGGCGTGCGCACGGTGATGTGGTCGGCGGTCATGGCGGCCACGAGCGTCTCGCGGCTGAGGTTGAGATCGACCGAGCAGCGCGCGTCGCCGAAGCCCCAGCTGATCTGCGGGGTGTCCGCCTCCTTGATCTTGGACTTGTCCCAGGTCTTGGTGAGCGCGCACTTGAGGTCGGGACCCTTCGTGTTCTTCTCCAGGAGAATGGCGCACAAGCGCCGGTCGCAGTCCTTGATGGCGGCCGCCTCGCCTTTCTGCTCGTCGAGGGCCATCGCGGCGGGCGTGCCGACGAGCACGGCCACCAGCGCGCCAAGCCGCAGGGCGGAAAGGCCGGCAAGCCGCGACGGGCCGACTAGCAGCGTAACCTGGTGCGTCATGGAAAGGATCTCTCCCGCAATCTGGGCGGTTATAAGCCAGACGACGCGGCCAGGGGCGGCCACGGTGTTGGCTGGCCTCGGAACGCACCATCCGACGCCAGCTCTGGGTCAAGAGTGAGGCAGGGCCTGCCCTGGCCGATGGCCGTCAGGAGCCCTTCTCGACCTCGGCGAACACCTTGCGCGCGGCGCGGAAGCACTCCACCGCCAGCGGCACGCCGGCGTAGATGGCAATCTGGTGGATGATGGCCTGGATCTCGTCCTTGGTGACGCCGTTGCGCAGGGCGCCCTTCAGGTGGAGCTCCCACTCGTGCATGCGGTTGAGGCACGCGAGCATGACCAGATTCAGCATGGAGCGGGTCTTGCGCGGCAGCCGCTCGTCGCTCCAGATCATGCCCCAGCAGTACTCGTTGAGGATGTCCTGGAACGGCCCGTTGAAGTCGTCGGCCGCGGCCATCGCCTTGTTCACATAGTCCTCGCCCAGCACGGCCTTGCGGTTGGCGATCCCCTTGTCTCTCAGGGCCTGGTCCATGGATGTCTCTCCCTCGTGGGTTGGAAGCGGATCTGCCGATCATTGGCAGCGTTTGGCATCGCGCTCAAGCGGAGACGGATGCGGCTCCATACAGGCTCGCGGCCCGAGAGAGGGTTGATGGCCCACTCGTTCCTCGCCACCCTATCCTCGACCCACGCAGAAGCCGGCTCACGCGTGTTGCGCGACGCCGGTTGAGCCTCGTCGCGCAGGCAGCGAGTACCAGCAGGAGTGTCGCAAGAACCGCGATCGTGCGGGATGCAGTCATTTCGGCTCTCCTGAGGTCACGTCCTGCGACACCAGCCACCAAAAAAGGCGGGCCGAGGCCCGCCTTTGTGCTTTCGGATCAATGCAAAGGACCGAACGCCTAGCCGCGCTCCCGGCGCCGCTCGCGATCGCCGCCGCGGCCGCCGCGATCGCCACGGTCGCGGCGCGGGGGACGGCTCTCCATCGCGGGCTCCTCGGGCTCGCCTTCGGCGCGGGGGATCTCCTTGCCCGTGGCCTGATCCACGATCTTCATGGAGAGACGCACCTTGCCGCGGTCGTCGAAGCCGAGCAGCTTGACGAAGACCTCCTGGCCCTCCTTCACCACCTCGCCGACCGTCTCAGGCCGCCCCTGGGTGAGCTGGGAGATGTGCACGAGTCCGTCCTGTTTGCCGAAGAAGTTCACGAAGGCGCCGAACTCCATGATCTTCACGACCTTGCCCTTGTAGATCGTGCCGACCTCGGGCTCGGAGGTGATGGCGCGGATGCGCGACAGCGCCGCCTCGATCGCCTCGCGCTTGGCTGCCGCGACTTGGACGGTACCGTCGTCCTCGATGTCGACCTTGGCGCCGCTCTGGGCCACGATCTCGCGAATGACGGAGCCGCCGGAGCCGATCACCTCGCGGATCTTGTCCACGGGGATCTTGATGGTCTCGATGCGCGGCGCGTGCTCGCCGAGCTCGGTGCGCGCGCCGCTGAGCGCCTTGGACATCTCGGAGAGAATGTGCATGCGCCCGGCGCAGGCCTGGTCGAGGGCCACGCGCATGATCTCCTCGGTGATGCCGGTGATCTTGATGTCCATCTGCAGCGAGGTGACACCCTTCTCGGTGCCGGCCACCTTGAAGTCCATGTCGCCCAGATGGTCCTCGTCGCCCAGGATGTCGGACAGCACGGCGTAGCCGTTGCCTTCCTTGATGAGGCCCATGGCGATGCCCGCCACCGGGCGCTTGAGCGGCACACCGGCGTCCATCAGCGCCAGCGAGGTGCCGCACACGGTGGCCATCGACGAGGAGCCGTTGGACTCGGTGATCTCGGAGACCACGCGCAGGGTGTAGGGGAACTCCTCCTGGGTCGGCAGCAGCGGATGCACCGCACGCCAGGCAAGCTTGCCATGGCCGATCTCGCGCCGGCCCGGCGAGCCGATGCGGCCGGTCTCGCCCACCGAGAATGGCGGGAAGTTGTAGTGCAGGAGGAAGCGCTCCTTGCGGGTGCCTTCCAGCGCATCGATGAACTGCTCGTCATCGCCAGTGCCCAGCGTGGCCACCACGATGGCCTGCGTCTCGCCGCGGGTGAACATGGCCGAGCCGTGCGTGCGCGGCAGCACGTGCACCTCCGACACGATGGGGCGCACAGTTTTCAGGTCGCGGCCGTCGATGCGCTTCTGCGTGCGGATGATATCGCCGCGCACGACTTCCTGCTCCAAACCCTTGAACACGTCGCCCAGCAGGACCTGCTCGTTGACGTCGGCATCGGCGGGCAGCAGCTCCTTCATGACCCGCTCTTTCACGGCGTCGATCATCTTGTAGCGCTGCTGCTTCTGCACGGTGGCGAAGGCCTCGCGCAGGTCCTTCTCGGCAAGCGCCCTCACCTTCTCCGTGTACTTGGACTTGTCGGGGGGCTGGAAGTCCCACGGCTCCTTGGCGGACTTCTCGGCCAGGCGGATGATGGCCTCGATCACCGGCTGGAAACCGCGGTGGCCGAACATGACGGCCTCCAGCATCTGCGTCTCGGGGAGCTCCTTGGCCTCCGACTCCACCATCATCACGGCGTCGCCGGTGCCGGCCACCACCAGGTCGAGATCGCTCTTGGCCATCTCGTCGATCATGGGGTTGAGCACGAACTGGCCGTCGATGACGCCGACTCGAGCGGCGCCGATCGGGCCCAGGAACGGCACGCCCGACACGGTCAGCGCCGCCGAGGCGGCGACCATGGCGACGATGTCAGGATCATTCTCCATATCGTGGGAGAGCACGGTGACGATCACCTGCGTCTCGTACTTGAAGCCTTCCACGAACAGCGGCCGGATCGGCCGGTCGATCAGGCGCGAGGTGAGCGTCTCCTTCTCGCTCGGCCGGCCCTCGCGCTTGAAAAAGCCGCCGGGGATCTTGCCGGCGGCATAGGTTCTTTCCTGGTAATTGACGGTGAGGGGGAAGAAATCGATGCCCGGGCGCACGCTCTTCGCGGCCACCACGGTGGCCAGCACGCTGGTCTCGCCATACTGGGCGACGACGGCGGCGTCGGCCTGGCGGGCGACACGGCCCGTCTCGAGGCTGAGCTTCCGCCCGCCCCATTCAATCTCTACACGTTGGGTGTCAAACATATCGGATCTCGTTTCTTGTTGGCAGGAATGGCAAAGGGCGCCGCGCCTTCAGGAAGGCCGGCCCCCATTGCACGTTGCACTGGTTGCGTCAGCGGCGGATGCCGAGCCGCTCGATGATCTTCTGATAGCGGGCCTCGTCGCGGCTCTTGACGTGATCGAGAAGCCGGCGGCGCAGGCTGACCATTTTGAGCAGGCCGCGCCGCGAGTGGTTGTCCTTCTTATGGGTCTTGAAGTGCTCGGTCAGTCCGTTGATGCGCTCGGTGAGAAGTGCCACCTGGACCTCGGGCGACCCGGTGTCGCCCCGCTTGGTCGCGTGTTCCCTAACGATTTTTTGCTTGCGCTCTACGCTCAGCGACATCGGGTACCTTTCTTGAACGGTGGGAGTGAGCTGCGTGCCATGGCCGGGATGTCGTCCAGCTCAGGCCGCCACAATCGCCTGGCGCGCCCGCAATGCGGTGCAACGTCAGCGTGGCCCGCGTTATACACCAATTCGAGCCCGTTGCGAGGGAAAACTGATAATCGTCAAGGCTTTGATTTGTCATACGGATCTTGACCCTATCGGCGCGCCACCTCGTCGAAGATCTGGGTGAACTCGACGGAGCCGGGCTTCTTGAGGTGCACCTCCATGCGGCTCTCCAGGGTGGCCAGCAGCTCGGCGGCGATCTTGTCGCGCACGACCGGGTTGCGGGCGTATCCGCCCTCGCTGAAGAAGTTGGGCGTCGGCATCTGCCGGCCCACGGGCGTCATCATCTCCAGCCCGGTGCCGGGGCCGGCGAGGTTCATCAGCTCGATCTCTGCGCCGGTGAGGTCTGCATATCCGTGACGTGCGGCGCTGTCCTTGAGGGACTTGAGCTTCAGCACCTGGATCCACGGCCCCAGGTCGGCATCCAGGTTGAGGGCGTGGATGCCAAGGCCGTTGGGTGTCATGGCGAAGCGCTGGTGCGCGCTCCACTCGTTGGGCACGGTGCGGGCGGCGCGCAGCATCTTGCGCACGATGCCGGCCTTGGCCTTCAGCTCGGCGGCGCGCGGCGCCGGCGTGCCGGGCGCCTCGGCCATGCTGGTGAGGCGCCGGGCGAAGGCCTCGCCGTGCTTGACCAGCTCGCCGGTGGTGTTGGCGTGCAGCAGCTGGGCGTAGCCGAGCGCCGATGAGATCGGCCTGCCCTGCCGGCTGATGGGGTTGACACCCGACTGCATGTCGTAGGTGCCCTGCCCCCCGGTCTCCAGGGCGTAGACCCTAACCACCTGGTCCTTGGTCAGCCCAACTTTGAGCGCCTCGCTGGCGTAGCTCGTCTTGAACTCCCGCTCCGTGGCGCGCTTTGGCACGAACCCAAACTGCTTCTTGGCATGCGCCAGGAAGTCGGCCACCGCCGGGAGCGGCGTCTCCACCACCGGGGGCTTCACCTCGGCCACGATCCTGGAGATCTCGGGCGGCAGCTCCGGACCCTGATATTTGGGCGGAAAGGCTGTGACGTAGTCGTCCGCGGTCAGCGCCTGCCCGAGCAGCCGCCGCGCCTTGCGGGCGTCGCGCTTGGCGTCCACCTTGCGCCAGAAGGCGCGATGCAGCAGGTCGAAGGCAGCACGGGCCTCCCGATAGGCGAGATAGGTCTCCTGCTGCGCCGGCGTGAGGCGCTGGGCCAGCTCGGGCGCGAGCTTGCCGGATGCGCCGTCGTTGGCCGGCTTTGCCGCCGCAGCCGGCTTCCCGGCCGGTGTAGCCGCCTTCGCGCTGGGGACGGATTTGGCGTTAGCGGCGGACTTGGCGTTAGCGGCGGGCTTCGCGCTGGTAGCGGGCTTCGAGTTGGCAACGGTCTTCGGGCCAGCGGCGGGCTTGCCGGGCTTGGGTGCGGCGGGCTTGGCCGCAGCAGCGGGCTTGGCCGTCGCGGGGGTGGCGGGCTTGTCGGCGGCGGCCGGTTTCGGCGTGTCCTGCGAGGCGGCCGTCGGCGCCACGGGCGCCAGGGCGAGGAGCGCGCCAAGGACGGCCAGGCCGCAGCGCCTGGTCGGTCGTGGTTGCATGATCATCTGCCTTCTCCCCGCCATGCTCAGTCGGTGCCCGTGCCGCGCGCCTTGGCCGGCCCTTCGGCCAGCTTGGCGGGCAGCTTGCCGTGATCCTCCGCGTCCCTGGCGAACAGCTCCTCCAGCTCCTGGGCGTCGGTCTTGGCGCGCTCCCCCACCTTCTCGAGGTCCGTGTAATGCTTGTAGTCCTCGTAGAGCCGGCGGCGGTCCATGGCCTGGAAGGTGTCGGCCGTGTAGCGAACCTCCCGCTCCGGCAGGCCGAGGCCGCGCAGCACCTCCCGCGTCAGGTCGAGGGCGGAGAGGAACGTCTCGCGCCGCATGATCTGGATGCCCTCATCCATCAGCCGGTGGATATGCCGGCGGTCGCGGGCGCGGGCATAGATCGGCACGTTCGGATAGTTGCGGCGCACCATGCGGGCGGTGCGCAGCGACGCCTCGACGTCGTCGATGGCAAGCACGAAGGCACGCGCCTTGCCGGTTCGCGCCGCTTCCAGGATTTCCGGCCGGCTGGCGTCCCCGTAGTAGATCTGCGCGCCGAACCTGCGCACGAAGTCCACCTGCTCGGGATCGGAATCGAGCGCCGTCACCGGGATGCGCTTGGCCGTCAGGACGCGGGCGACGATCTGGCCGAAGCGGCCGAAGCCCGCGACCACCACATGGCCGTCCTTGCTGGGCAGCTCGTCGAAGGCGCGGGCGAGTGCCGCCTTGGGCGCGAGGACCTCGTCGAGCGCCAGCAGAAGCGGAGTTGCGGCCATGGAGAGGGTGACGGCGACCGAGAGCAGGTCGGCGACCGGCTTCTCGAGCACGCCCGCCGCCCC
>Ga0075420_100001269_pt1 | contig 21324 bp, 18 predicted proteins | sample SoiMetdeltSBSDD4_FD_75296 | JGI IMG/M metagenome (GOLD analysis project Ga0075420, IMG submission 75296) | Bulk soil microbial communities from a Populus tree surrounding site in Tennessee, USA - Soil MetaG P. deltoides SBSDD4 | ecosystem: Environmental > Terrestrial > Soil > Tree plantation... | reverse complement strand
GGTCCGGTGGGGCCGCCGGGTGGTACGACTCGCCGCGGCTGTGATGATCACGCACCACAGCCGATGCAGTCACGCGGTCGCCCAGCAGGGGTTTCAGCGCTGCCAGCAGAGAGTCCGCGGCGGACGTATGCACGAACTCATGCTAACACTCGGGCTCGCGGCTCGGGGCTCGGTCACCAGCTCAGGTTCGCGATCTTCCAAACAGCATGAAGACGATACCAACGATGACCACAACCATGATGATGCCTACCCACATCCCAGCCTTAAAAATCCCCTCGACGGCCGCGCAACTACTGGACGCAATCGCCAGAATCATGAGCATCTGTAAACGGAGCAGTAAGTTCCGGGTCATGTGCCACTCCACCTCTCTTGAGCCAGCCGCGAATCAGATCCCACCCCACGATTGGTAGCAAATGAGGAGCCAGACGATGGGACCAATGCCGGGGATTCGATCTTGCTTGATCAGAATGATCCGCCGCGTGACCGTACACGCGCCATAGGGGGTCCCATGATGGAAGAAGCAACCTTTCCAGAACCGCAGCACATCACTAACGTCACCCGCGGCGATCGGCCGGATCCGTCCGCGACGATCCTGGCGACGCGAGACCATTCGATCATCCGAGACTGGGCTCGTCTGGTCGACGCGGAACCGGCGACGGGCGAGGCAACCGTGTCTGGACCGTCGCTGCCCATGAAGGTCGCTGACGGCGGCACAGGCCTGCGCTTTAACTTTCCGGGCATCGGACGGTTCCGGCAGATCTCGTGGAACGAATGGTTCGATCACTTCAACCAGCACGATCTGACGTTTGTCTACGAGAACCCGGAAGGCCGCCACCCGCCAAGTGCGCGGTACCGGCTGATGCGCACGGAGGATCTAAAGTAGAGTGTTATGGATGAGCAGAACTCCCTTGTCGTTACCCGTGCTGTTGACGATGGTCACGGTTGCAGGATGGGGCTGGGGCGGAGAAGCCGCGCAGGATCCACAGCCGCCAAATCCTGACGTCCACTACCAGCTCGGGCCAGACTCGTTGCCTCGCGAGGACGTCGCCAAAGGCGAGGTTCGCGGGCCGTTCGTCATCCCAAGCCAGGCCTACCCTGGCACGCAGCACACCTACTGGGTCTATGTCCCGGCGCAGTACGACAAGTCGCTGCCCGCCAACCTGATGATTTTCAACGACGGTCAAGCGTTCAAGAACATGGAGGGCGACCTGCGCGTGCCAAACGTGCTGGACAACCTGATCGACCGTCGCGAGATCCCGGTAATGCTTTCGGTGTTCATCAATCCTGGCCGCACGCCCGAGCAGCCTGAACCGACGCCGCAGGAATGGGGTGACCGGACCACGAACAGGCCGACGGAGTACAACACGCTCGACGACAAATACGCGCGCGTGATCGTCGACGAGCTGATGCCAGCGCTGGAGAAGGAGTACAACATCTCCAAGGATCCGAATCACCGCGGCATCGGCGGTGCGAGTTCAGGGGCGATTGCCGCGTTCACCGTCGCGTGGCAGCGTCCCAGCGACTTCCGCAAGGTTCTCAGCTTGATCGGCAGCTTCGTCAACCTCCGCGGCGGCCATGCCTACGCCGACATGGTCCGCAACAGCGAGAAAAAGCCGATCCGGATCTTCATGCAGGATGGACGCAACGACAATCGCGGCCTCGGCCGCAGCGGCAACTACGATCCGCTGCGGGACTGGTTTCTGCAGAACGTGCGGCTGAAGGACGCGCTGGTCGAGAAGGGATACGACGTCAACTACCAGTGGGGCATCGGCCGCCATAGCCAGAAGCACGGCGGCTCGATCCTTCCCGACATGATGCGGTGGTTGTGGAGAGATCACGCCGTCTCGACCGATGTGAAAGACATGGTCGAGCGGGGGTTTAATACTGGGAAGAAGTAGCTTCCAGCCTACCTGAACACCCGCAACAATCTCGTGATCGGATCGTAGAACCGATCGACCACACGTTCCTTGAGCGGAATGATCGCGTTCTCGGTGATCGTGATGTGCTCCGGGCACACCTTCGTGCAGCACCGCGTGATGTTGCAGTAGCCGACGCCGTCGCGATCCTTCAAATCCTTCAACCGATCCTCGGTGTCGAGCGGGTGCATCTCGAGCGCCGCGTTGTAGAGCAGGAATCGCGGGCCGGTGAACTCGTCGTGCAGGTGGTGATCGCGCAGAATGTGGCAGACGTCCTGACAGAGGAAGCACTCGATGCACTTCCGGAATTCCTGGACGCGATCGACTTCGCGCTGATCCATGCGCCACGTGCCGTCTGGCGCGTCGGGCGGACGTGGCTTGAACGGCTTGATTGCCTTCTTGACGCGATAGTTCCAGGACACGTCCGTCACGAGATCCCGAATCAGCGGAAACGCCTTGATGGGCTCGACGGTGACAGGTTGTGACAAGTCAATCGAGTCGAGACGCGTCATGCACATCAGCTTAGGCTTGCCGTTGATCTCGGCCGAGCAGGAGCCGCACTTCCCCGCTTTGCAGTTCCACCGAACTGCAAGATCGCTCGCTTGCTCCGCTTGCACGCGATGCACGGCGTCAAGAACGACCATGCCCTCGCTGACCTCAGTCGGGTAGTCGCGAAACGCGCCCTTCTCTTTATCGCCACGCCAGATGCGAAAGGTTGCTCTCATATCGCTGTTCGCTGCTCGCTGTTCGCTTTTCGCTACTCGCTGCTCGCCGCTCGCTGTTCGCGGTCTCGCTTGATTGATCTGCGAGCCGCGAGCCGCGCGTTACTTATTCTCCTCAATCACCTGTTTCAGCTCGGCCGGCATCGGCGGCACGGACGCGCGCGACACCTGCATTGTCCCATCGGATCCACCGCGAACGACAATGTTGAAGGTGCCGAACGCCGGATCCTTGTCCGGAAAATCGGAGCGGAAATGGCCGCCGCGGCTTTCCTTTCGCTCGATAGCGGAACGCGTGATGGCTTCCGAGACGAGCAGGAGGTTGCCGAGATCCTGCGCCGCGTGCCAACCCGTGTTGTATTCGCGGTGGCCCGTGACGCCAACCACCGCGGCGCGCCGGTTCAACCCGTCGAGCCCGGTCAAGGCGCGCTGCATCTCGTCCTCGACGCGGACGATCCCGACGAGGTCCTGCATCATGTCCTGCAGATCGTGCTGAACCTTGAAGGGATTCTCGGTCGCATTGCCGCGCTCGAACGGCTCGAGCGATCGTGCAGCGGCGGTCTCAACCTCACGCTCGTCGACGTTCACAGTGCCGTTCGACTTGGCAAACGCTGCGGCGTACTCGCCGGCGCGTTTGCCGAACACGAGCAGGTCCGAGAGCGAATTGCCGCCAAGGCGGTTTGCCCCGTTGATGCCCGCGGCGCACTCGCCGGCCGCAAACAGTCCTGGCAACGTCGACATCTGCGTATCTGAATCGACACGAATGCCGCCCATCACGTAGTGCGTCGTCGGCCCGACCTCCATCGGCGTGGCCGTGATATCGATGCCGGCCAGCTCCTTGAACTGGTGATACATGCTGGGCAGCTTCTTGCGGATGTGTTCCGGCGCGTTCGAGATCCGCTCCTTGATCCACGCGATGTCGAGAAACACGCCGCCGTGCGGGCTGCCACGCCCCGCCTTGATTTCGCGCATGATGCAGCGCGCGACGTGGTCGCGCGTGAGGAGTTCCGGTGGACGCCGCGCGTTCTTGTCGCCTTGGGTGTAGCGCCAGCCCTCCTCGGGATTGTCGGCGGTCTGGCTCCGGTAGTTCTCTGGAATGTCGTCGAACATGAATCGGCGGCCTTCGCTATTGCGCAGCACGCCGCCTTCACCACGAACGCCTTCCGTTACGAGAATCCCCTGCACGCTCGGCGGCCACACCATTCCAGTTGGATGGAATTGAATGAATTCCATATCGATCAGTTCTGCACCGGCGCGATACGCGAGCGCGTGGCCATCGCCGGTGCCTTCCCAACTGTTGCTCGTGATGCGGTAGGCACGGCCCAACCCGCCAGTCGCAAGCACGGTCGCCTTGGCCTTGAAGATCCGGAACCGTCCGCGCTCCCGGTCGTACCCGAAGGCTCCGGCAATCCGCGGCCCGTCGTGCAGCAGCGCCACGACCGTGAACTCCATGTGCACGTCGAGGCCGCGATGGATGCCGTGATCCTGCAGCGTGCGGATCATCTCGAGGCCGGTACGATCGCCAACGTGCGCGAGGCGCGGGTACTTGTGGCCGCCGAAGTTTCGCTGCAGGATGCGGCCGTCCGCCGTGCGATCGAACAGCGCGCCCCACGCCTCGAGCTCGCGAACCCGGTCGGGCGCTTCTTTGGCGTGGAGCTCCGCCATGCGCCAGTTGTTCACGTACTGTCCGCCGCGCATCGTGTCGGCGAAGTGCACCTTCCAGCTGTCGCGATCGTCGACGTTGGCGAGCGCTGCCGCCATGCCGCCTTCCGCCATCACCGTGTGCGCTTTACCGAGGAGGGATTTGCAGAGCAGGCCAACCTTCACACCGGCCGCCGACGCCTCGATCGCGGCGCGGAGCCCCGCTCCGCCCGCGCCTATGACGAGCACATCGTGCTCGTGAGTCTCGTACGTCAGATGAGCCTCCAGTCGACCAGCACGCCCATCGAACACAGCCGGACGTAAACATCGGCAAGCGCCACCGAGAACAAGCTCGCCCAAGCGAACTTCATGTGGCGGCAGTTGAGGCAATTGGTCGCGTCCCACAGCTTCAACCGCGTTGGATGCTTCGAGAAGCGATCGACGGCTCCTCCAACCAGATGCCGGAACGAATGGCACCCGAGCGTGTAGCCGCTGAGCAACACCAGGTTCACGGCGAGGAGTATCGTGCCCACGCCGATTCCGAACCGCGTCCCGCCCGCGCCGTCGTCAAACCACATCGCCTTCCATACGTCGTAGGCCAGCACGACCAAGAACAGCAGCGCCAGGTACAGGAAGTATCGATGCACGTTCTGCAGGATCAGCGGGAACGAGTTCTCGCCCAGATACTTCTTGCGTGGCTCGCCGACGCTGCACGACGGCGGGTCCGCCCAGAACGCTTTGTAGTAGGCGCCGCGGTAGTAGTAGCAGGTGAAGCGAAAGCCGCCAGGGGCCCAGAGGATCAGCAGCGCTGCCGAGAACGGCAGCGCGCCCGGCCACCAGTCAGGCTTCGGCCCGAACCAGCTGTGGGGACCTTCACCGAACAAAAGCGGTGAATAGAACGGAGAGAGGTACGGACCGTACTCGTAATGATTGCCCTGAAACGCAGCCCAGGTTGCGTAGACGACGAATCCGCCGAGTAACACGAATGTCAGCAGCGACGGCGCCCACCAGGCGTCGCGCCGCATAGTCTGCCCGAACCCCCGCCGCTCGAGCGGGATCACGACCTGATTCATGAAGACGAGTCCTCCGGCCTGCCAGGGTCATGGGGATGAAAAACCTCTCGCAGAGCTTCGGACTCAAGATACTACACGTCGGGTTCTACACGTCGGGTTCTACACGTTGGGTTCTACACGTTGGGTTCTACACTTTGGGTTCTGCCGTTGACCGCGGAACGTGGACCTTGCCCTGGACGGCGGCGCCGTCCGCGATGGCCAGGCGCGGGCAGTTGACGTCGCCGGTGACAAAGCCCGTTGGCTGGATCTCGACCTTCTCACGCGCGGTGATATTGCCGGTCACGGTTCCTTGAACGACCACCGCTTTGGCGTCGATGGCGGCCTTGATTTCGGCGTGGCGGCCGATCGTCAAGGTGTGGCCGCCATTCAGGGTCACGGAACCCTCCATCTTCCCGTAGAGCGTCAGGTCCTCGGAGGCAATGAGCTCGCCTTTGATGACAATGGATTTGCCGAGGTCCATGACAATCCGGCCGTCCTCGTTCGACATGATGCGCCCTCCGGGCATCTTCGCAGTGAGACGGAATCTAGCGCGAGCAGCTGGGCCTGGTAAAGCTCAACGGCAGGGAGTCGCACACGTTGGGTTCTACACGGCGGGTTCTATCCACACGGCGGGTTCCACACGGCGGGTTCGACACGGCGGGTTCGACGCGACGGGTTCGACACGGCGGGTTCCACACGGCGGGTTCGACACAAGGGTTCGGTCCAGTGCCCTCTACGACAGAGGGACGCCTGCACAGAACCAGAGGCTCGGGGTTGGCGGTTCGGGGCTTCGTCCTCGGCCTCGCGGTATCGATCGCAATCGGAAGAAGGCGGGACCGCCGAGCCAACCGCCACCTGCTCAACGCGGCGCGGTTAACCCGGCTGTGGTGGAGAACGAGAAACAGTGTTTAGATGCGACGATTAGAACCCGCCGTGTAGAACCCGCCGTGTAGAACCCAACGTGTAGAACCCAGCGTGTAGAACCCGTCGTGTAGAACCCGTCGTGTAGAACCCGTCGTGTAGAACCCGCCGTGTAGAACCCGCCGTGTGCCCTAATACTTCGGCTGGCTCGGATCGATCTTGTCAATCCACGCCAGAATCCCGCCCTTGAGATTCTTGGCTTCGATGCCGTGCTCCTTCAGCAGGTTCACCGCCTTCGCGCTGCGGACGCCTGACTTGCAGTGCACGATGATCTCGCGGCCCGCAGATGCAGGCGGCAACTCGCCGTAACGGCTGTCCAACTGACCGAGCGGAATCAGCGTTGAGCCCGCGATCCGCGCGACCTGGTACTCGTGCGGCTCGCGCACGTCGAGGATGAAGATCGGCGCCTTGGCGTCAATGCGCGCCTTCAACTCTTCGACGGTCGTCTCGGGCACGGTCGCGCTGCCAGCCGGAGCCGGCTTCACGCCGCAGAATTCCTCGTAATCGATCAGCTGTTTGATCGTTGGATGATCGCCGCAGACCGGGCACGCTGGATCCCGTCGCAGCTTCAGCTCGCGGAAACGCATGCCCCAGGCATCGTAGAGCAGCAAACGGCCAACGAGCGTTGAACCAGCGCCGAGAATCAGCTTGATGGACTCAGTCGCCTGAATCGTGCCGATGACGCCGGGGAGTACGCCCAGCACACCACCTTCCGCGCAGCTTGGCACGAGGCCTGGCGGCGGCGGCTCTGGATAGAGGCACCGGTAGCACGGTCCGTCCTTCGTCGCAAACACGGAGGCTTGCCCCTCGAATCGGAAGATGCTGCCGTAAGCGTTGGGGATGCCGAGCAGCACGCATGCGTCGTTCACCAGATAGCGCGTGGCGAAGTTGTCGGTCCCATCGAGGATGACGTCGTAGCCGCGGAACAGCTCCAGCGCGTTGGCTGAGGTAAGCCGCGCCTCGAACGTCTCGATCTTGATTTCGGGATTGAGTGCTTCCAGCCGGTCCTTCGCGGACTGCAGCTTCGGCCGGCCGACGTCCGGCGTCGAATGCAGAATCTGCCGCTGCAGGTTGCTCGCATCCACCGCATCGAAGTCGACGATCCCGATGCGGCCGACGCCAGCGGCGGCGAGATAGAGCGCGGCGGGCGATCCCAGACCGCCGGCGCCGATGCACAACACGCTGCCGGCCTTGAGCTTCTTCTGACCTTCGAGAGCGACCTCCGGAAGGATCAGATGGCGGCTGTAGCGCTCGAATTCGGCCTTGTTCAGCTCCGTGCCTTTCGACTCGGCGCTTTGCGCCTCGCCCAGGGCAGGCCCGGGCGCGCCTCCTGCAACCGACGGAACGATGCTGATGACGTCGCCGTCCTTCAGCTTCGTCGCATCCCGCTCCAGGTACCGGATGTCGTCGTCGTTCACGTAGATGTTCACGAAGTGCCGCAGCTTGCCATCGTCCGCATAGAGATGCTTGCGGAGATCTTTATAGTTCGTCGTCAGCGATGCGAGCGCCTCGCCGACGGTGCCGCCGTCAACCTCCACCGCGTCTTTCTGGCCGGTGTAGGGACGAAGCGGCGTAGGAATCAGGACCCGATGGGCCATTTCAACTCTCCCTCGTCGAATCCGGACCGGTCGTCGCGGAGGTGCCAGACAGTAATGTCGGCTGGCGTGCCGGCCCGAACAGAAATGATGACATACGTCAGGTTCGGCCAGGCGTGCTCCAGATCGTAGGTTGATGGCCGGGCTGGCTCGTTCGGATGCGAGTGATAGAAACCGACCAGTGCCCCGCCGCGCTCGCGCGCCCGCTTGTCGGCGAGCCGGTAGCCGTCCGGCCCGATGCGAAACCGGCGCGCGGCACCGCCGAGCGTCGTGTTTTCCATCCTGAACGCTTCGACGACGACGCCGTCGACTTCGATCAGAGCGCCGCAGCATTCGTACGGAAAGCTCTCGGCACCGTGATCCCGAATGGTCTGCAGCGCGTCTTTTGTAAGCGTTGTGATTCGTGGCGTTGCCTGGAGGGTCGTAACGCTCGGGTCCACATCAACCCGGGCGCGATCAGTGCTCATCAGGTGCTCCCCAGAAGTGTTCTGTGAGATACCGCGTGCCGCTGTCGGGGAAGATCGTGACGATCACACCCTCGCGAATGCGCTCGGCGAGATCGAGTGTCGCCGCGAGCGCCGCACCGCTCGAGACGCCGACCAACAGCCCTTCTTCCATTGCGAGGCGGCGCGTCAGCGCGTGCGATCGTTCGGTCGAGACGCGCACGTCTTCGTCGGCGAGCGATTCGTCATAGATGCCCGGACGAATCGCGGTCTCCATGTGTTTCAAACCCTCGATCCCGTGCAGCGGTGACTCGGGCTGAACGGAAATCAGGCGGATGCCGCGATTGAACGCGCGAAGCCGCCGCCCCGTGCCGACAAACGTCCCGCTCGTGCCAAGGCCCGCGACGAAGTGCGTAATGCGGCCATCGGTCTGCTCGAGAATCTCGACCGCGGTCGTCTCGTAGTGCGCGCGCCAGTTCGCGTCATTGTTGTACTGATCGGCGTAGAAATAACGTCCTGGCTCTTCAGCGTAGAGCCGGCGCGCTTCGCGGATCGCGCCGTCAGCGCCTTCCATCGGATTGGTGATCACGAGGTCGGCGCCGAAGGCGCGAAGCGTGCGCAAGCGCTCGGTGGTGACATTTCCTGGAACGCACAGCTTCAGGCGATAGCCGCGGGCCGCCGCAATCATCGCGTAGGCAATCCCCGTGTTGCCTGAGGTTGCGTCGAGAATCACCGCCCCGGCGCGAAGACGTCCGCTTTCTTCCGCGTCACGAATGATCGCCGATGCCGCGCGGTCTTTTACCGATCCCCCCGGGTTCTGAAACTCGGCCTTCGCGTAGATCTCCACACCAGGCACGGCGCCGCCGAGCGTGCGCAGTCGCAGCAACGGCGTGCGGCCGATAGTGTCGAGAACCGAAACGGGAGCGAGGGCTCGAGTCTGCATCTGAATCATGATCCTTGTCGCGGCTCGCGGCTCGCAGTCCGCGAATCGCAGCGGCCATTACGCGCTGCACTCCCCATCCATCACTTCGGGGTTGAATGGGCTCACCTCAGCGAGATCGATGAAGTCCTGCGGCGACGCGGCGTCGGGCGTCAGCTGTTCCAGGTCGGCAAGCTTCGATTTCACCGCGGCCGTCTCGATCCGGCGGAAAAACGCGACCGCTGATTCATCACCCACACGCTGGTCCTGATACATCTGGATCAGGCGCTCGAGCGCATCGACCGCACGCCGCGCCGGCACCTTCGCCGCAAGCCGCCCGAACGTCGTCACGCCATCTGCGGTGCCGCCGCCCACCATCACCATGTAATGCGGCGCTGGCTGACCGCCGACCTTTTTCACGCTGCCCTGGAATCCAATCCCCGCAATGTGATGCTGGCCGCAGCCGTTCGGGCAACCGCTAATCTTGATATTGAGACCCGGAACAGCGTCGACAAGATCCCGACGGTCGAGCAGATGGTCGGCCAGCACGCGGCCGAGGCCGCGTGACTGCGTCACGGCTAGCTTGCACGACTCTGCGCCTGGGCAACTCGTGACATCCGACAGCGTCCCTGCGCCCGGACGCGCCAGCCCGGCTGCGGCAAGGCTGCGGTAGAACGGCTCGACGTCTTCCGTCTTGACCCAGCGGAACAGCAAGTTCTGATCGGCAGTGACGCGGACCGATCCGTCGCCAAAGACCTCTGCCAACTCGCCAAGTAGCCGGAACTGCGAAGACGTCAAATCACCGAGCAACGTCGAGACGATGACCACCGCGAACCCGGGCTGTTTCTGCGCCAGCACGTTCGTCCGCGACCAAAACCCGTATTCCTCTGACTGCACACTCAACCGCGGCAACACGCTCGGCACGATCCCCGGGCCGATGATCCGGCCCATCGCAACGCGCGCTGCAATTTGGTCGAGCGGCAGCAGATCGCGGTTCGACGTCAGCGGCGGCCCTTCGACCGGCGGCTCGTCGGCAGTAAAGGGCAGGTGCGCACCGCCGGCCTCCGTGATCGCCGCCAGCTCGCGGTCGTACTCGGCGCGAAAGCCTTCCCAACCGAGCGAACGAACGAGGAACTTCAGCCGGTTGCGCTGCTTGTGCTTGTAGTCGCCAAGACGATGGAAGACGCGAATGATCGCCTCAGCGCAGTCGAACATGCGATCCGCCGGAAGGAACTCGTGGAGCACGCTGCCGGCGCGGCAAAGCGTCGACGTGCCGCCGGCGACGGTCACCTGGAATCCGTGAGCGCGCTGTCCGTCGATCGTCTGCACCCGCGCGTTCCACCCGATGTCGTTGATCGCGGCGCCGATGTGATCGTGGGGGCAGCCTTCAAACGCAATCTTGAACTTGCGCGGTAGCACCGCGCTCAGGGGATGGCGTAACAGGTAGCGTGTCAACGCCTCGGCGTACGGCGTCACGTCAAACGCTTCGTCCGCGGCAACGCCTGAATACGGGCACGCGGTGATGTTCCGCACCGAATTGCCGCACGCTTCCCTGGTCGTAATGCCGGCGTCGGCCAGCTCCCGCATGGCGAGCTCGACATCGTGCAGCTTCATGAAATGAAACTGAATGTTCTGCCGGGTCGTGATGTGCCCGAACCCGCGTGAGTAACGCTCGGCCACGTTCGCGAGCACGTCGAGTTGGGCGCGATCGAGCACGCCCTGCGGTATTTTCACGCGCAGCATCTGCGCGTCGGCGGTCTGACGCTGACCGTAAGTCCCGCGCACCAGCCTGAACGCCCGCCACTCGTCAGGGCCGATCTCGCCCGACTCGAACCGCGCGAGAACGGACACGAACTCGTCGACGTCCGATTCCAGCGCGAACGAGAGGCGCGCACGACCGAAGGTTTCCCGATCCTGGATGGTAGTCATACCTGCTCCTGCCGCTACTCGCTGTCCGCTGCCCGCCGTTCGCGCCTACCCCTCAGCAACCGCAGCAGCCTCAACAGTCTCGGCAACGAGGGCCGTCCGTAGCTTCACCACTTCGCCGACGATCACTGTCCCCGGCTGCCCTCCGTCGGGCAGCTCGATGCCGCGCTCCAACTCACGAAGCGTCACGGTCCAGACGATCGACGATGCCGTCGATGCGCCAAACACCACGGCGGCCGGCGTCAGCGCATTCCAACCTCGCTCAATTAACAGCCGGGCAATCCGGTCCATTCGGCCAAGACCCATCAACACGACAATCGTTGCGCTCTGCGGTGCAACGCTCTCGAGGATGCGCTTGTACGCTTCCTCTGCGTGGCCGGACACGACCACAAAACCGGTCGACATGCCGCGATGCGTCACGGGAATTCCCGCGAGCGCCCCGGCGGCAATCGCCGAGCTCACCCCGGGAACGACTTCGAACTGAATTCCCGCCGCCGCCAAGGCCAGCGCTTCCTCGCCGCCGCGGCCAAACACGAACGGATCGCCGCCCTTCAGGCGCACGACTTTCCGGCCGCGCCGCGCCGCGCGGACCATGAGCCAGTTGATGAACTCCTGGCGAACTGCCGGACGACCCGCGCGCTTGCCGACGAACACACGCTGTGCCCCTGGGGCGAGCGCCAGCGCTTCGGGATCCACCAGCGCGTCGTACAACACGAGGTCTGCTTCCGCCAGGCGCTTCACTGCACGCCGGGTCAACAGATCGACGTCGCCGGGGCCAGCGCCGACGAGCGAGACGAATCCGCGCTCGATTGCCGTTGTGCTCATAGCGTCTCAGCTCGCTCCACGGTTTCCGCACGTGCCTCGTACAAACGGTTGAGCGCCTGCAACAGCAGCGGTCTGCGCTCGGCCATCGGTACGCCTTCCGCGAGCCACTTCCGTCGAGCGTCTTTCGCGCTCGCCATCCACTGACCCAGGTCGTCGGGCAGCAGCTCCTCGAGCGCTTCGCGCACGAGTCCCGCGAGCGCCGGTGCTTCACCGTCGGTCGAAATGGCGAGCGTCACGCCGCTGCGCCGGACGATCGCGCCGAGATACGCCGTCGCATTCTCCATGTCGTCCACGGCGTTCACGAACAAACCTCGGTTCTCGGCCTCACGGGATACTGCCCGGTTGACCGCCGGCGGCGCGGCCGCGACGACGTACCAGACGCCGTCCAGATCGCGCGCCTCGAATGGCCTGCGAACGATCGCGATCTGATCCGCCTGTGCCTCGATTTCCGATGCGATCTGCGGCGCCACCACGGTGACGCGTGCGCCTGCGTCGAGCAGCGAACGGAGCTTGCCCGCCGCGACGGGCCCAGCCCCGACCACCAGCACGCTCCGCCCTTCGAGCTTGAGAAACACCGGAAACACCAACAATTCCCCCACCAAAAAAGCAAAAGCCCGGGAGGCCTAGGGCCTGCCGGGCTTTGTCCTTGATTTCTGCGGCGATGACTGCGGGTGCGATTTACCTCATCAGCATCGTCTGTATTACGGCAAGAACACGGCCGCCAGGCCCCCCGGGTTCACCGGGCGACAACATGCGCAAATGCAACATGCAGCGGCGTTGTGGACTTGCTTCACACAGGCAGACTATCGGGCAGCCCCGCTCGGTGTCAAGCGGGACCCCCCGGGTATTGGGAAAACTCATGCAATCAATAGACGACGCCAATTCCAAAGGTCGCGACCACTTTGCCGCGGTCGCCGGAGTTGAACGCCTTGGGGGTTTCCCCGAGCGTGTACACGTCCACGCCACCCTTGACCGTCCAGATTCCGAACTTGCTCTCGGGGCTCGTCAACGGAGCGCTGATGAGACCGCCGACCTGGAAGTAACCGAACTTCTCGTCGCCCTCCGGCCCCTCGTAGTAGTCGTTGAGGCTGAAGCCGAACTTGACCGGGACTGAAAACGTCGCCTTCCCGCCCCCGAGAGACCATGCGGGGCCAACGCCCAATTCGAGATACGTGCCTTCGTTGTCGCCGCCGTCCGCCTGACCGTCCAACTCGAACGCGACGAGACCGTACGGTGACAGCCAACCCGTCTTTGCCACCTTGAACGCGATCTCGTGCACCGTGCCGAACCCGTTGTTCGGGCTCGTGTACGCGGTGTATGTCGTGCCGAGCGAATAGCCCTGAGCGAATCCGAGCGTGAGCGTCGAGTAAAAATCCTGCTCGTAGTGCAGCTTGTCGTTCGGACCATCGAGGCCCGACGATCCGGTCATCAGCGAATTCCAGATCCCGAAGTTCACCGTCGCGCTCTTGATGCCTCCATCACCCGAGAAGAGCGAGATCCCCAGATCGCCGTACGGGAAGAGCGTGAGCTTCGAGTCCGATTCCTGCGAGAGGCCGCGGAAGAGGTACTTGCTTGGAATGTCGAGGCCGCTGGTGAATGTCAGTGCGCCGTTGTTTGGATCGGCGGGCGGCGTCTGAGCGAGCGCCGTGCCGGCCGTCCCGAGCACGAGCGCGAGCACAGCGAGGCTTTGCAACACCCCTCGATTGAATACACGAATATCCATAGTGGTCCTCCCTAAGGAAATTAGAAAAAGAAACTGTCGTTCCCGGGTTCCCGGGTTCCAAGGTTCCCGGGTTCTCGGTTCTGAACCTTGAACCAAGAACTTGGGAACCTGGAACCTGGGAACCTGGGAACCAGGTCAACTCAGGAAGCGCTCGGGACTGGGGACTTTACGTACCCGGGTGCATCCTTCGGACGACTCTCGGACGGCACGGCGGCGATTCCACGCTCGTGGATGTACGCCTCTTCGCCGTGCTGGGTGAGGTCGAGACCCGTCGTCTCGTCGCCGGCGTCGGCGCGCAACGGAATGACGACGCCAATCAGCTTCAACAGCACGAAGCTGACCGCGCCGCTGTAGACAATCGCGGCAGCGACAGCGATGGCCTGAATACCAAGCTGTCCGGGATTGCCGAAGAGCAACCCGTCGGCCAGGCCGTTCAGGCCTTTCTGCGCGAACACACCCGTCAGAAGCGCGCCAACCGTGCCGCCGATGCCGTGCGCCGCCACGACGTCCAGCGAATCGTCCAACTGAGTCTTTGCACGATAGACGAGCCCGAAGTAGCTTGGGATAGCCGCAATCGCGCCGAGCGCGATGGCGCTCATCGGACCGACGAAGCCGGCCGCGGGTGTGATGGCGACGAGACCGACGACGATCGCGGTGGCGGCACCGACGGCCGTCGACCTCTGCTGCCGCATCATGTCGAGCAGGGTCCAGACAACGAGCGTGCCGGCCGGCGCCAGCATAGTGGTCGTGAATGCGAGCGCGGCAATCCCGTTCGCGGCCAGCGCGCTGCCGGCGTTGAACCCGAACCAGCCAAACCACAGCAAGCCGGCGCCGAGCAGCGTAAACGGCACGTTGTGCGGAAGCAGCGCCATCGACTTGTAGTCGCGACGCTTACCGACGCAGATGGCTGCGACCAGGGCGGCCACGCCCGCGTTCACGTGCACGACCGTGCCCCCGGCGAAGTCAAGCGCGCCCATGTCGGCAAGCCAGCCGCCGCCCCAGACCCAGTGACACAGCGGGCTGTAAACGAAGATGGCCCACAGGCTGATGAACACGACGTACGCCGAGAACCGCATGCGCTCGACGATGGCGCCGGAGATCAACGCGGCGGTGATGATGGCGAAGGTCCCCTGGAAGCACATGAAGAGCAAATGGGGGATGGTGCCCTGTTCGCTCAGGCCGACGCCGCGGAGGAAGACTCTGGACGTGTCGCCGATCCAGTTGTTCCCCGGAGCAAAGGCCAGGGAGTACCCGATGACCGCCCAGATGACGCTCACGAACCCGAGTGAGACAAAACTCATCATCATCGTGTTCAGGGCGTTCTTCGAGCGGACGAGCCCTCCGTAGAAGAACGCGAGCGCCGGCGTCATCAACAGCACGAGCGCGGTCGCCACTAACATCCATGCAGTGTCGGCTTGGTTCATATCCTCACCCCTGTCAGACGAAGAGAAAAAAACGGCATCAGAGCAACTGGCACGCTTGGACCGATGCTGCACGCGATCGAGTCAGGCGATGGAAAGCCCGTATCAAGAACAGCGCCACCGCCCTCGTCTCGGACATCTCCCGCAGGTGACCGTGGTTTTTCGCTGAAAATCGGGCTGGCGTCCCTGGACAGTTGGCTGACCCACCTGTCCAAATCCGCCATTTATGTAGCCCTATCTAGGCATGCCTACAGACTTGTCGGATCCGAAGCTCACGCGTCGCGCTCGCCGGTTCGAATGTTGTAGCCATGTTCGACCGGCAGCACGAAGACGCGCCCGTCGCCGATCTCGCCCGTCCGCGCCGCCTTGATGACGGTCTGAATCACTTCGTCGACCACGTTGTCCGGCACGACCACCTCGATCTCGACCTTCGGCAGCAGCGTGACGTCGTACTCCTTGCCGCGATACACCGCGGTATGGCCCTTCTGACGGCCATGCCCCCGCACGTCTGTCACGGTCATTCCGGCAATCTTCAGCTTCTCCAACGCATCTCGCACTTCGTCGACCTTGTCCGGTCGGACGATGCTCTTAACGAGCTTCATGTGTGTCCTCCAGTGTCCGCTCCAGCTCCTCCCGAAGGGAGAGTTGGTCGGCTTCGGTTAGCTTCTTCCCTTGCCGGGTGATGTGCAGCACGTCGACGGCTTTTTTGCCCTCCGTAGCGATGAGCACCAAATCGACGTCGCAGCCGCGTCCAGAAATGACCCTGCTCACCCGGTGCAGCAGGCCTGGAGCGTCGGCGGCAATCAGCTCGATGACGGTGTATTTGCGGGAGTGTTCGTTGTCGAACCGCACCACCGGCGCTCCCTGTCGCCGCGAGCGGTACACCACGCTGCGTTCCTTGCCGCGCAGCAGCGTCGGGACGTCCACCGTGCCGGCCACGGCACCCTCGAGCAGCGTCGTAATCTCGCTGGTCGCGGACGGATTGTGGCGCAGGAAGCCTTCTTCGTCGGAGAACTGGAACACGTCCAGCACCAGGCCGTCGTCAGTCGTCATCGCCTGGCCGCGGTGGATGTCCATGCCGAAGTACGCGAGCACGCCGCAGATGTTGGAGAACAAATACGGCTTGTCGAGCGTGACGAGCGAGAGCTCCCAGACATCGTCGTGGCGCTCGAGGACCGCGTGGACTTCGTCCTGATGGATGCCGCGGGCCAGGCGGACGTGACGATAGATCGATCCCAACCCGAAGAGCGTCAGATACCGGCGCGGTAGCCCTTTGAGAAACTGGGCAAGTTCCGCTTCGGTGATGTCTTCCGGGCGACCGGCAACCACCACCGCCAAACCTGCCGGATCCTTCTGGAGCAAGTCGTCGGCGTAGCCGAGCGTCAACCGGTTGTACGCGTGGACGTAGAGCCGCCAGAGCAGTTCTTCCTTCCACGGCGTCAGCGTGCCGGGACTCACCGCTCCCACGTCAGCAAACGTCAAGAGCGTCAGCAACTTCAGCCGTTCTTCGGATCCGATGAAGTCGCCAAACTGCTTGATGACGTGCGGGTCATCGAGATCGCGCCGGAACGCCGCGCGCGACATCTGCAAGTGATTGCGAATGAGGAATTCGACGGTCTGACGCGATTGAGCTGGCAAATCGAGCCGATCGAGCGCGGTTTGCGCGAGGCGGACGCTTTCCTGGGTGTGTTCCGTGTCGCGCCACTTTCCGACGTCGTGAAAGAGCAACGAGATGGTCAACAGTTCCGGCTCGTGGATTTCCTGGAGAATCGAGCCGAAGCGCTGATGGCTCGAATTCGTCGGATTCCAGAGCGATTCGACACCGCGAATCGTGAGGAGCGTGTGCTCGTCGACGGTGTATTTGTGATGAAAGTCGCGAATGACGCGACCATGAATCCGTCCAAACTCTGGAAAGACGCGGTTGAGCAGCCCGCAGTCGTGCATCTCCGAGAGCCGCGCGTAGAGCCCGGGACGCGGATACAACATGCTGCGAACGAGTTGGCGATCCGCTTCGGTCGCGAGGAAATCGTCGGCGCTGAACCGCTCGACGTTCTGCTCGATGCAGTTCAGCGCCTGTTCCGAAACGGCGCAGCCGTTTGACAGTGCAAGACGAAAGAGCTCGAGCCACAGTCCGGGACGCGCGGCGGCGCGGGTGAGATCGAGAAACCGCACGCCGTCGGCGGCGATTTCGAAGTGCCGGCCAACGTGTCGCGAAGGGCTGCGGCCGGAGACCGGCGTCACCGCGCGGCGGGCACGCTCGAACGCCCGTGCCGACGCCCTGGCGTGTCGAAAGTATTGGCTCATCAGCGCTTCGACGCGCTGTTGAAGTTGACGCTCCTGGAACGCGAACGCCTCGGCCACTTTCTCCTGCAGGTCGTGGCTGAGGATGTTGACGTCGCGGCTCGCCTCGAGGTGGAGCACGGACCGGATGCGTTGCAGGAAATCCTCAGCGTCCTGAAGCAGGCGGACGCTTCGATCGTCTCCGGCTTCCAACGTGAATGCTGATGGCTGCAGCAGTCGGATATGGCGCGCCGCGGCGATGTCTCTCAGGCCTCCGGGAGCACTTTTGATGTCAGGTTCGAGCTGATAGAGCGTGCCATTGAACTGCTCGTGCCGGGCGTCCACGAGCTGCAGGAGCGCATCGAGGATGCGCCGGCTGCCGCCGTTGCCGTCCAGGATGGACGCCTGACTCCACCCACCGAGTCGCTGAAAGAGCCGTTCGTCTCCGGCGATCAGGCGAACGTCGAGCAGCGAGAGCAGGAACTCGGTGTTGCCGGTGTCGGGCTCGTCGAACTCGGCGAAATCGCGAACGTGATGGCCGATTGACAGGCCGAGATCCCACAGAGGTTGCAGGAGCCCGTTGATGAAGCGCTCTTCGGCAGGAGCGATCTCTTCTTCGAAGAGAATCAGAAGATCGATATCCGAATGCAAACAGAGCGATCGGCGGCCGTACCCGCCGAGCGCGCAGATCGATAGTGCTGCACCCGAGTGTTCCCGGGCGCCTTCCGCCAGTTGATGAACGAGGCTGTCGATGTACGCGGTGTATCGCGCTTGGACGTCGCGTCCGGCGCGCCCGTGGCGCGCAGCAGCGACGTAGTCCTGACGCGCAGCGGCAAGCTGCTGTCGGTGGCCGTCTACCCGCGGGGCAGACGACGAGTGTCCGGGCCGATTCGAAGACATGGTGTCGATACTCAAGGCCCTGACCTTGAGCAAGTTGGACGCCACGGACCGCCGCCGCCCGATTTTGCTGTTTTCTCGGCAGGAACGCTACAGTCGGTCGGGCCGGCACTCGGCGGCCGATGGTGCCGTCCGACATTATTGTCGGATGCCTGGTGGGAGTCTACATCTGTGTAGCTGTCGCCGTTCGCGAGCCGCGAAAAGAGTTCAGCGCATCAGATACCGATCGACCGCCGCCGCAGCCTGCCGGCCGTCGGCGATGGCCCAGACGATCAACGACTGGCCGCGCTGCATGTCGCCGGCGGTGAAGACGCCTGGCTCGCTCGTCATCCATTCGTCGTCGCGCCACACGGTGCCGCGTTCGGTCATTCGCACTCCGAGCTGCGACAGCATGCTGCCACGCTCGGGGCCGAGGAATCCCATCGCCAGCAGCACGAGGTCCACGTCGAGCGTGAACTCGGATCCAGGGACGCGATCGAAGCGCACTCGGCCGCCTTCACGCTTCATCTCGACGTTCGCCGCGTGTAGGGCAGTAACCCGACCGCTCGCGTCGCCGACGAATCTTTCGGTTGCCACGGCATAAACGCGTTCGCCTCCCTCTTCGTGCGCGGAAGACGTGCGGAACACGTTCGGCCACTGCGGCCACGGGTTGTCCTCGTGACGTGACTCAGGCGGGCGCGGCAACAACTCGAATTGATGAACCGACAGCGCGCCTTGACGATGCGCGGTCCCGAGGCAGTCGGCGCCCGTGTCTCCGCCGCCAATGATGACGACGCGCTTGCCTTCGGCAGAGATGAGATCGTGCGCCGCCGGATGTTCGTCGTACGTTTGCCGGTTCTGCTGCGTCAGGTATTCGACGGCGAAATGAATGCCGCTCAGTTCTCTGCCAGGAATCTGCAGGTCGCGGGCCCATTGCGCGCCGCAGCAGAGTACCGTTGCGTCGAACTGCCGCCGCAAACCGCTGACCGGGAGATCGATCCCGATCTCGACACCCGCACGAAACTCGACCCCTTCCTGCGCCATCAGCGAGAGTCGGCGATCGAGGAACCGCTTCTCCATCTTGAACTCGGGGATGCCGTAGCGCATCAACCCGCCAATCCGATCCGCGCGCTCGAACACGGTCACGTGATGGCCCGCGCGGTTCAATTGATCCGCGGCGGCCAGGCCGGCCGGTCCCGAACCCACGACGGCCACACGCTTGCCCGTACGCGCAGCCGGCGATCTTGCGGTGATCCATCCCTGCTCGAACGCGTGCTCGACGATCGCGAGTTCGATCCCCTTGATTGTGACCGGATCGTCGTTGATGCCGAGGACGCATGCACCTTCGCATGGCGCCGGGCAGAGGCGACCGGTCCACTCCGGGAAGTTGTTGGTTGCGTGCAACCGTTCGATCGCGGCTTGCCACCTCTGGTGGTAGACGAGATCGTTCCAGTCTGGAATGAGGTTGCCGAGCGGGCAGCCCTGATGGCAGAACGGAATGCCGCAATCCATGCAGCGCGCACCTTGCTCGCGAACGTGGGTCTCGGTCTCGCGAAGGTAGACCTCGTTCCAGTCCAGAATCCGCTCGTGCACCGGACGCGCGTGCGGCTTCGCGCGCTTGATCTCAATGAAGCCCGTGATCTTACCCATTCACGGCCCCCACCAATTCCGCAAACCGCGGCTCGCGTGACTCCGCGCGTGCCTTGGCCTCCGCCAGCAACACCCGCTTGTAATCGCGCGGGATGACCTTGACGAATTCGGCGCGCGCCGAGTCCCACCGGGCAAGAAGCGCCGCGGCGACCGGGCTGCCGGTATAAAGCAGGTGACGCTCGAGCAAGCCATGGACAGTGTCGATGTCCCCACGCTGATCCAGAGGCTCGAGCTCGACGAGGTCCTTGTTGCAACGGCTGTTGAAAACGCCCTGCGTATCGAGGACGTAGACGACGCCGCCGCTCATGCCCGCGGCAAAGTTGCGTCCTGTCCTGCCAAGTACGACGACGCGGCCGCCGGTCATGTACTCGCAGCCGTGATCGCCAACCCCTTCGACAACTGCGACGGCGCCGCTGTTGCGAACGGCGAAGCGCTCGCCGGCGATTCCGCGCACGTAAGCCTCGCCGCTGGTCGCGCCGTAGAGCGAGACGTTGCCGATGATCACGTTCTCTTCGGCCGCGAAGGTCGCACGGTGCGGTGGGTAGACCACGAGCTTGCCGCCCGACAGTCCTTTGCCCCAGTAATCGTTCGAGTCGCCCTCGAGCCGCATCGTGATCCCGGACGGCAGGAATGCGCCGAAGCTCTGGCCCGCCGAGCCAGTGAACTGGATCCGTATCGTGTCGTCAGGCAACCCGCTGCCGCCGAACCGCTTCGTAATCTCGTAGCCGAGCATCGTGCCCACGGTTCGATTGACGTTGCGAATCGGCAGGGCGATCTCGACCGGCTCGCGATGCTCGAGCGCTCGTGACGCCCGTGCGATGAGCTCGTTGTCGAGCGCGCGTTCGAGGCCGTGCTCCTGCGAGCGGATGGCACGACGCGACGAAGCCTCGGGCAGCTCCGGTTGATAGAGGATCCGCGACAGATCAACGCCCTTGGCCTTCCAGTGATCGACCGCCGGCTTGGTCTCGAGGCGATCGACGCGTCCGATCATCTCGTCCATCGTCCGGAACCCGAGCTCGGCCATCAGCTCGCGCACGTCCTCCGCAACGAAGCGGAAGTAGTTCTCCACGAACTCAGGCTTGCCGGTGAACTTCTTTCGAAGCTCCGGATCCTGCGTCGCCACACCCACCGGGCAGGTGTTCAAGTGGCAGACACGCATCATGATGCAGCCCGAGACAACCAGGGCGGCTGTGGCAAACCCAAACTCCTCCGCGCCGAGTAGCGCGGCAATCACGACGTCGCGCCCGGTCTTCAACTGCCCGTCCACCTGGACGACGATGCGGTCGCGGAGGCGGTTGAGGAGGAGGACCTGCTGCGTTTCGGCGAGCCCCAGCTCCCAGGGAATGCCGGCATGCTTGATCGACGTCAGCGGCGACGCACCGGTGCCGCCGTCGTGACCGGAAATCAGCACCACGTC